>Ga0247611_10005680_pt1 | contig 16321 bp, 19 predicted proteins | sample 177DNAGHGhighgp2_FD_192422 | JGI IMG/M metagenome (GOLD analysis project Ga0247611, IMG submission 192422) | Sheep rumen microbial communities from Palmerston North, Manawatu-Wanganui, New Zealand - 1770 DNA GHGhigh gp2 | ecosystem: Host-associated > Mammals > Digestive system > Stomach > Rumen... | reverse complement strand
GACCAACTGGTGTACGTCCTTCACCACCACCATGAGGGTGATCATTAGGGTTCATAACAGATCCTCTTACATGTGGTTTAATACCCATATGTCTTTTACGACCTGCTTTACCAATATTAACTAATTCATGGTCAGCATTTCCAACTTCACCAATAGTAGCACGACAAGTACTTAATACTTTACGAACTTCTCCACTAGTTAAACGAATTAATGTATATCTTCCTTCACTTCCTAATATTTGAGCACTAGAACCAGCAGAACGAACAATTTGTCCTCCTTTACCAGCCTTTAACTCAATATTATGAACCAAAGTACCTTCAGGAATATTTCCTAGTTCAAGAGTGTTACCAACTTTAATATCAGTTTTAGCACCACTTTCAACTTTATCCCCAACTTTTAAACCTTTTGGAGCAATGATATATCTCTTTTCTCCATCAGCATATTTAATTAAAGCAATGTTAGCAGTTCTATTTGGATCGTATTCGATAGAAGCTACAGTTCCAACAACACCATCTTTATTTCTCTTGAAATCAATTAAACGATATTTTCTCTTAGCTCCACCACCACGATGTCTTAGAGTAATTCTACCTTGATTATTACGTCCTCCATTTTTCTTTAAAGAAACTAATAAAGATTTTTCTGGAGTACTACTTGTAATTTCTTCATTAACTAACTTAGACATATTACGTGTTCCGTTAGTTATTGACTTAAAAGTTTTAATCGCCATATATACCCTCCTTTATTAAAGTTCAATAGAACTTCCTTCACTTAACTTAACAATTGCTTTTTTAACTTTGTTAGTCTTACCAACATAACGACCAACTCTTTTTTTCTTAGGTTTAACGTTAACAGTGTTAACTTTTTCTACCTTAACGTTGAATATCTTTTCAACAGCTTGTTTGATTTGTGTCTTATTAGCCTTAACATCAACACTAAATACTATAGTATTATTGTTTTGAGCTAAATCAGAACTCTTCTCAGTAATAATTGGTGCTTTAATAACATCTCTATAATTACTCATTAAACAAGCACCTCCTCTATCATCTTGATAGCCTTTTCAGTAATAACCATATAGTCAGATGAAATAATATCTAAAACATTAATTTCATTAGCTTCTAATAAAATAACATTATTTAAATTACGAGTAGCTAAAACCATGTTTTCATCTAATTCATCAACAACAATTAATACATTCTTGCTAACTTTTAAATTATTTAAAATTCCAACAACTTCCTTAGTCTTAGAACTTTCTAACTTGAATGAATCAACAACAACTAATTCATTGTCAATTGCTTTATAAGCTAAAGCGGACTTCAAAGCTAATCTTCTTTCCTTACGATTCATTTTCTTATCGTAATCTCTTGGATGTGGTCCAAATACAACTCCACCATGTCTCCAATGTGGTGCACGAGTAGATCCTTGACGAGCTCTACCTGTTCCTTTTTGTCTCCATGGTTTAATTCCTCCACCACTTACTTCACTACGTGTTTTAGTACTTGCAGTACCTTGTCTTAAAGAGTTTCTTGATAATGTAATTGCGTCATATAATACCGCATCATTAGGTTCCATAGCCCATAATTCTTTATTTAAAGAAATATCACTAGTTTTTTCACCTTTAATATTTAAAACAGATAATTTACCCATTTAAAATTCCTCCTATTCAGCACTTTCTGTTGTTGCTTCAGCAACTTCTTCAGTACTTGCTTCAGCTTCAACTGGAGTTACTTCTTCAACATAAGAATTTAATTCTTCTGCTGGATTAACCTTTCCAGGGTTCTTAACTGAAGACTTAATAATAACTAATGATTTTTTAGGTCCTGGTACGTTACCTTTAACTAAAATTACATTATTTTCTTTATCTACTGAAACAATCTCCAAATTTTGAATTGTAACAGTTAAAACTCCCATATGTCCTGGTAATTTCTTACCTTTAAAAACACGCATTGGTCTCATAGTACCCATTGATCCAGGTCTTCTGTGATAATGTGAACCATGTCCCATAGGTCCTCTACTTTGTCCGTGTCTCTTAATAACACCTTGGAACCCATGACCTTTTGTAGTTCCTGTAACATCAACAACTTCTCCAGCTTCAAAAATATCACATGAAATCTCTTGACCTAAAGAATAATTGTTAATTTCTACACCTCTAATTTCTCTAAAGAAGCGCTTAGGTGTAGTGTTTGCCTTATTGGTATGACCAATAGAAGCTTTAGTCGCTAACTTTTCTCTCTTTGTATCAAATCCTAATTGAACAGCCTCATAACCATCATTTTCAATTGTCTTAATTTGAGTAACAACATTAGGTTCAACCTCAATAACAGTTACAGGAATCAATTTACCAGATTTAGTAAATACTTGAGTCATTCCTAATTTACGACCTAAGATTCCTTTTTTCATAAACTTTCCTCCTATTATTAATTTTGTTTGATTTTAATATCAACACCACTTGGAATATCTAAATGAGTTAATGCCTCAATAGTTTCCTTACTTGGATTGATAACATCAATAAGTCTTTTGTGTGTTCTCTTTTCGAATTGTTCACGAGAATCTTTATACTTGTGAACAGCTCTTAAGATAGTAATCTTTTCAACTTCAGTTGGAAGCGGAATTGGACCACTAACTTCTCCACCAGTTCTTTTTACAGTCTCAATTATTTTAGCACAAGCGTTATCCAAACTTTTGTGTTCAAATGCTTTTAACTTAATACGAACTTTAGTATTAGCCATATTGAATATCCTCCCTTCGCCTATATCTAGTATAGACTTGCTCCGTGTAAAAACCTGACGCAAAGCATAAATTATTTAACAACTTAACCTCGCGTATCAGCAACCTCACACATCAATGCATGCCACACATTCAAAATTATATCTTAAAAGGCCATAAAAAGCAACACTTTTTTACAATTTTTTGAAATTTTTAAAAAAAGAAAATGGGATACTAATTACCCCATTTATTTAATATTATAGTTTCACCATTAATAACAACAGCTATATCTTTAATAATAGATTCCGAACCACTTTCATTTATATGAACATTATCTACAAGCTTTAAATCAGTGACATTAGAATATTTTTTTTCAAATTTATCAAAAAAGTCTGTATTAAAATCACTATGATGAAAATTAAAATTATTAAGATATACATTCCCAGCATCAGTTAATACCCAAATAACATGATCACCTGATGGCATAAAATAATCATGGTATATATATTTTACATTTTCACCCTCAAAAGAATGTGAAAGATAAATAGTCTCAAAACTAGTATCAATATAAGTGATTCTATTTTCTGGATCAAAAAAATACCTATTTATATACATATTAAATTTGCCATTATCAACACTTAAAGAGCCATAGTATTCACCAGTAAGAACAATCTGATCTTTAACAGTTCTAATATTCATATCAGAATCCAAAACATTATTATCTTTATATCTATCTTCATAAGAAAAATCATCGCTAATAACATAATGAGTCATATCAACAACCGACGTATTATCTTTATTAACACCATCATCAGGAACATCACACTTATCACACTGACACTTACTATAATCAACATACTTATCAAGTACATGATCAATAATAATAAAATCAGCCATAGTAAAAACAGCACTAAATAAACAAATCAACAAAATACCTAGATTTGTATTAACAACCTTTTTATCTTTCATAAAAAATCCTCCCAAAAAAAGAAAATAAAATTATTTTCTTAAATAATAATACTCATATCCAGCTCCATACTTTTTCAATTCCCCATCAATAATATAATAACTAATAGCAAGATATATAGTACTAAACAAACATATTAAGGCAATACCTAATAACGAACCCACTTTTCGCTCTTTTAATCTATCCATTCAACTTTCCTCCTACTATCTAAATAGTAACATACAATAAAAAAAAAATCAACAAAAAAAAATGAGATAAAAACCTCATTCATAACTATTTAACAAATGGTAATAAAGCCATAAAACGTGCCTTTTTAACTTCACCAGCTACATGTCTTTGGTGTAAAGCACAACATCCAGTGACTCTTCTTGGTAAAATTTTCTTTCTATCTTGACTAACATATTTAGAAATTACATCTACATTTTTATAGTCAACATCTTTACCAGCACACATTTGACATACTTTTTTCTTTTTTCTATAAAACTCTGCCATTTTAATCCTCCTTAATCTAAGAAGTTATCATCAATTGATACACTATCACCAAAATCAGCAAAAGGATCATCAGATACATTTACTTCACTTGGAGCATCTTGATAATCATATGGGCTAGGTCCAGAAGAAGCACCACCAGAAACACTAGAAGCGCCATTCTTACTCTCTAAGAATTGAACACTATCCGCAACTACATCAGTAGTATATCTACGATTACCATCCTTATCAGTATAACTTCCTGTTTGTAGTCTACCATCAACTGAAACAAGTCTTCCTTTATCTAGAAAATTACAAACATTCTCAGCTTGCTTTCTCCAAACAATAACACTTATAAAATCAGCTTCAGTTTGACCATCATTATTTCTAAAAGTTCTGTTTACTGCAACAGTAAATCTCGCATAAGGTAAATTAGATCCTGTATACCTAAGCTCAGGCTTAGCAGTCAATCTACCAACTAAAGTTACTCTATTCATACCTTACCTCATTACTTTTCTTTATTAATAATTAAATGTCTTATAATATTAGAATCAATTAAAGCTAAACGATCAAATTCTTTAATAGCCTTATCTTCAGCATCACAAGTAATTACAAAATAAAATCCAGTTTTGCAATCTTTAATTTCATAAGCTAATTCCCTTTGACCCATTTCTTCAACTTCAATATTCTTAGCTCCATCCTTCTTTAAAACATCTTGGAATTTTTTAGAAGTAGCTTTAACTTCATCTTCTCCAATAGTAGTTTTAACGATGAACATAATTTCATATTTCTTCATTATTCTACACCTCCCTTTGGTCTAACCGGCTTAATAACTAAGCAAGGAGTAATAAATACTCGAAAAAAATTATAACAAATAAAAAGATATTTTACAATACCTTTTTTAAATATTTTAAATTATATTTATCAACAAACTGATAAATGCACTTAATTCCTAAAGAAGCAATAATAAATAAAGAAACATGAATAAAATATAAATATCTTGGTTGTATCTCAATAAATAAGAACACAAAGAAAGTAATAAAACACATAATAAGTAAAAATAAAGCTTCATTAGATATCTTCTTCCTACTAACAAAAATACCCATAAAAAACATAACTAATATAAACATATGAACACTTTGATTAAAATCCATCGCAATATGACTTATATCAGAAAAACTAACATTAATACCTAATACATTCATATTCTTATCATTAAAACCACCAGTTTCTAATTCTAAACCAGAAAACAACCAAAAACGATCAATCTTACAAAGCATTAACTTACCAGTACGAGGTAAATTACCTAAAGCTCTCTCCCTAATTATATTAATCTCAGTTTCGCGATCAACCTGATACTTAGAATCATCATTAGTATAATAACCACAAGTATCATAATTAAACCCTAAAATAAACTTCCATAAAGGATCCTTATTCTCTAAACCACTAGGATTAACACCAGTCCTAATAACTAAATTAGAAGCTAAAAATCCAATAGAAAAATAAATAATCAAGAAAGAACAAATTCTTACAAAAGTATTTAATACCTTATCCTTATCAAATAAGAAAAACTCATAAACTAACAAAGATAAAACAACAATAATACCCTCGGGACGAATAATATTACCTAAAGAAATTAAAATACCAGCAAAAATATAATCCTTAAACCTCTTTTCCTTCTTAATAAGAAATAAAATACCAACATACATTAATAAAGTAGCAAGATGAGAATTAACCAAAACAGTATTCAAAAATAAGTAAAAAGGAAAAATCATATAAAGTAAAGAAACAACTCTAGCACTCTTTTCATCACTTATCTTCTTACTTAACTTATATATAAATAAAACAAGTAAAGAAGAATATAAAACATTTAACACTTTAAGCAAAAACTCACTATGAAAAAACTTAAGTAAAAACCCCTGATAAATTACAAAACCAGTTTGATAACCCCAAGTATGAAAATGAAACCATTGATTAAAACTATAATCTCCACGAGAAAACATATTCGATGCATCAAGTAAAGTCGCAAAATCATATACCTGAGGAAAATCAAATATAAGAATAAAAACCATTCTTATAACAAAACTGATAATAAATAATAATAAACCAAACTTCTTAAACCTATCACATCGAGCAATAAAGAAAGATAAACCAAGCGCAAATAAAAACCATATAAAATTATTAGTAAATAAATAAAGAAATAAAACAAAAGCAAAAACAATAATAGAAGTATAAACAAACAAATTACTTAATTTTCTCATAACTAATCCCAAAGCTTAGAAGGATAAACACCAGCATCAACTAAACGCTTAATCTCATCAACAACCAATTGCTTATCCTCCCTATAAGTAATCCCCTGCCACCTAGCACTAGTTTCCAATAACTTAACAAAACAAAATCCATTCTTCATCGCATCAAAAACAGTATCAGGAATTAAATACTCACACTTAAGAATATTATCCTTATTATCACTTAAAAACTTAGAAAAATTATCAGAAATATAATCAAAAATACTAATATTAAAACCAAGCATATTCATACTAACTAAAGTATCAGGAGTAATATCAAAAGAAGGATTACCATTTAAAGGACTAGCAACAATCTTACCATCAATATTCTCAACCTTACTTTCAATTAACTCAGTTAAAAAACCATTCTCCTCATGACATACGCCACGCTTAACGCTACCATTATTAGATAGAGTGTTACAAACCTTATAACCAACAACACAATAAGTATTACTATCAAACTTATTATCTAAAAACTTAGACATTACAAAATAAGCATCCCTACCATAAAAATCATCCGCATTAATAATCGCAAAATTATCAGAAATTAAATCACGAGCACACAAAATCGCATGACTAGTTCCCCAAGGTTTCAAACGACCTTCAGGTAACTCAAATCCATCAGGTAAAAAATCCATATCTTGAAAAGCATATTCTACCTTAATATGACGAGAAACCCTATTACCAACAGTCTCGCGAAAAATATCATAATTCTCCCTCTTAATAACAAAAACAACCTTATTAAATCCAGCCTTCAACGCATCATAAATACTATAATCAATAATAAATTCTCCACTTGGTCCGACAGGTTCAATCTGTTTTAACCCTCCAAAACGACTACCCATTCCAGCAGCCATAATTAATAATGTCTTCTCCATAAAAACTCCTTCTAAACATTAAATCTAAAATAACAAATATCTCCATCCTGCATAACATACTCTTTACCCTCAAGACGCATACGACCAGCCTCTTTAACCTTCTTTTCATCACCGCAAGAAACTAAATCGTCATAACTCATAACTTCAGCCTTAATAAAACCCTTTTGAAAATCAGTATGAATAATACCAGCACACTCTGGAGCCTTCATACCACGTCTAAAAGTCCAAGCACGAACTTCATCAGCACCAGCAGTAAAATAAGTAGCTAAACCTAGCAAAGAATAAGTCGCACGAATTAACTTATCAAGACCACTCTCAACAATACCTAAATCAGACAAGAACTCTCTTTTATCAGAATCATCCAATTCAGAAAGTTCAGACTCAATTTTCGCACAAACAACAATAACCTCTGAATTATCCTTTGAAGCATAACCCTTAACCATATCTACATAAGAATTACCACTTACCGCATCTTCTTCGCTAACATTTGCCATATAAATAATAGGTTTAGCAGTAATCAAATTAAAATGCTTAATTAAAGCCCATTCATCATCCTCAAAATCCAAAGAACGAACCGGAATATTTTTCTCTAAAGCAGTCTTAATCCTATCTAAAATACTAGCTTCCTTTTGAATTTCCTTATCCTTAGACATACTAGCCTTCTTACCAATCTTATTAATACGATTATCAATAATCTCTAAATCAGACAAAATAAGTTCAACATTAATAATCTCAATATCACGAATAGGATCAATATTATTTTCAACATGAATAATATTAGAATCATCAAAACATCTAACGACATGAACAATCGCATCAACCTCACGAATATGAGATAAAAACTTATTACCCAAGCCTTCACCATTACTTGCGCCCTTAACAAGACCAGCAATATCAGTAAACTCAAAAGCAGTAGGAACCAAACTCTTTGGTTGATATAAATTATTCAAAAAATCCAATCTCTCATCAGGAACAACAACCACACCAACATTAGGATCAATTGTCGCAAAAGGATAATTTGCAGCCAAAATATTCTTCTTTGTAATCGCATTAAATAAAGTAGACTTACCAACATTAGGAAGTCCAACAATACCTGCAGTTAAACTCATTAAAATCACCTCAAATAAAAACGGATATCAAACCGATACCCATATTATACATTAATTAAATAAATAATTCAAACTATAATGTAGAAAAACCATTAATTCCGATAGGTAATCCTGAAATATACCATAAAGCTAAAATTCCAATCCACAAAAGACCAACAATTAAAACAATAGGTAAAATCATCTTCAAAGTACCAATAATTGTTATAGAATGATCATCATCATTAACATACTTTTCCATAAAACCAATCATAATTATAAAATAAGCATAAACAGGAGTAATTCCCTTACCTACACTATCCGCAATTTGAAAAACAAACTGAGTAAAATCAGGAGTAATATTAGACCTCATGAATAATGGAACAACAACAGGAGAAGCAATAATCCACTTACCACTAGTAGAAGGAATTAAAATACTCATCAAAACAACAATGATAAAAAATATAACAATTAAAAATGCACCTGATAACTGTAAATTGCTCATAAAATCAATCATTCTAGAACTTAAAACAGTACCTAAATTAGTCCACTCAATAATACCATCAAGCTGAGCTATAAAAAACATTAAAACAAATAAATAACCCAAACCATCAAATGACTTACTTATTCCCTTAGTATAAATATCAGCAGTTCTAATTCCATTAAGAAATCCATAAAACAAACCACAAATACAAAGAATTGAACTAAATATACAAATAAAACCATTTGAAAAAGGACTATTAATACCAAACAATTTATCAATAAATCTAGCAGAACTCTTATCAAGTAAAATACCAGATCCAGGTAAACCAGGAACAATCATATAAACCAACATTAAAAGCAAAATAACAAATAAAATAAACGTAGGATAACTAAATCTATTATCACTATTAATACCAGCTGATTTCTTAAAATTAGGAACAATACGTTTCTCAATTAAATGAGTCAAAACAAGACTCACAACAAAAGTACTAACAACCATTATAAGCTCAGTAGAAACCAAACTAAAAGTATAATCAGCATCAACCTCAACACGAGCAGAAGCCTCAGTTAAAGCACCCAAAACATAAGAATCATAATTAAACATAATACCTGTTCCATAGCCCAAAGTAATACCTAAAAATACAGTCAAAATACCCAAAATAGGACTTCTACCAATTTTCTTATATAAAAGACTAATCAAAGGTATAAGCATCACATAACTATAACTACCAAAAAAAGTAACACAAACGCCTAATAAAACAACAACAAATGTTAAAAAAGACCCCTTAACCCTCTTAAAAGGCAAAAATATAGGATCAAGCATCCCACTAGTATCCGCAATACTTACACCAATCATAGAAATAATAAGCAAAACAAGAGGTTCAAACATCTTAAAATTTAAAACAGCATTACCAAATAAATATTTAAACCCATTAACAGAAAAAATATTATTAACAGTAATTAGAGAAGATTCAAGCCTTCCATTAGAAATATAAGTTTCATATCCTTCCAAGCCAAACAATGACAATAAAAAAGATAAAAACATAACAACAAAAGTCATTAATATTATTGTAGATAGAGCCCCCTGAAAAACCTTTTTCTTTTTCTTCATAAATTCCTCCTAATAAGTCTCAACTTTTTTTAATTTCTTGTTAAATTCAATACGAGGAAGCATGATAACTCTAGAACAATTAACACACTTAATCTTAATATCCGCACCAACACGAACAACTTCCCAAAGATTTGTACCGCATGGATGAGGTTTCTTCATTATAACAATACTACCCAATCTATACTCTTTATCCATTATGAACCACCACCTGAGTGAAAGGAATTTCAATATGATTCTTATCAAAACAATCCTTAATCAACCTTCTTAACTCCCTCTCAACCTGAAAATGCTCCATAGGTTTAGTATCACAAACAACTCTAAAACAAATAGAACTATCACCATAACTTTGTAAACCCAAAATCTTAATATCACCAACAATACCACTTATAGTACCATTAACCTCATCAAATAAACCATTCAAAACCTTATAAAGCTTATCAATATTAGTATCATAAGAAACAGGAATATCAACAATCGCCACAGACTTATCCAAACTATGATTAATAACTTCATCAATTAAATGATTAGCAATAACCATAACCTCTCCAGTATAAGCACGAATACGAGTAGACTTAATACCTAAAGCAATTACTTCGCCTCTAAAACCTTTTACAGTAATAGTGTCACCTACACGATATTGATTCTCCAAAATAATACTCATACCAGCAACAAAATCCTTTAAAGTATCTTGAACAGCCAAACCAGCAACAAGTCCTACAACACCCAAAGAAGCAATAAGAGTTTTAGTATCAATACCAAAAATATCAAGAATCATAACAACATCAACAAGAACAATAAAATACTTTATCAAATTATTAATCAATCCATTAATAGTTTTAGTCTTTCTCTTATCAACATTACTTTTAATCCTAAATAACCTATCAATAATATTCTTGACAATCAAATAAACGACAATAGAAACTAAAATAATAAGAATAGGTCCAACAACTTCCTTAATTAAAATCTTATCCAAAACATCCATCATATTAAATATCCTTAATACCTAAAATTTCCAAAATTCTATTAAGATCAGAAGCACCATTAAAAGCAATTTCAATCTTACTTCCACGAACACTTACCTTCGAATCAAACTTATCACGAAGTAAATCCTCAACATACTTATATGGACTATCAGACTTCTTTCTATTTATTTTAACTTTCTTAACAACATCACTATCACTAGTAATTCCTTCAACATCACGAACAACTAAATTCTCATCAACAATACGATTAGCCAAACTTATAATTTCATCACGAGATTCAAGCTTACTTAAAGCACGAGCATGACCCATAGTAATACGACCATCACTAACCATCTGCTGAACCTCACCAGGCAATCTAAGTAAACCTAAAATATTAGTAACATGACTTCTGCTCTTACCAACCTTCTTAGATAAATCATCCTGAGTCAAATTCAAATGCTCAATCATACTCTTATAAGCAAGAGCTTCTTCAATTACACTTAAATTCTCACGTTGAAGATTCTCCAAAAGAGCAATCTCCATCATCTGTTCATCAGTAAAATCACGAATAATAGCAGGAATCTTTTCTAAACCAGCCATTTTACTAGCACGAAATCTACGTTCACCAGCAATTATATCATAACCCTTAATACTTTTCTTAACAATAATAGGCTGAAAAACACCATGTTCCTTTATAGAATCAGCAAGTTCCTTCAAAGCATCCTCATCAAAAACCTTTCTAGGTTGATAAGGATTAGGTCTAAGATCACTTAAATTTAACTCAATAATTTCCTCATTAGATGCGCTTTCATAAATCTTAGCCTCAACACTTTCCAAATCCAAATTTTCGCTATTAAACAAATCCTCTAAACCACGACCTAGAGCCCTCTTTTTAGTTTCCATTTCTCTCAATCACCTCTTTAGCTAAATTAAGATAAGCCTCAGTTCCCCTACTATGAGGATCATAAGCAATAATAGGCTTACCATGACTTGGAGCCTCAGATAACCTTACAAGACGAGGAATAATAGTATCATATACCCTCTCCTTAAAATAACTCTTAATCTCCTCAACAACCTCTAAACCTAAATTAGTTCTATTATCAAGCATAGTAAGTAAAACACCCTCAATATCCAACTTAGGATTCAAACTCTTTTGAGCAAGCATAATAGTATTTAATAACTGCATAATACCCTCAAGAGCAAAAAACTCACATTGAACAGGAATAATAACACTATTAGCAGCAGTCAAAGCATTAGTAGTAAGAATACCCAAACTTGGAGGACAGTCAAGAATAATATAATCAAACATCTCGCTAGCAACATCCAAATACTTCTTTAACTGAGTATTCTTAGAAAAACTAGGATCCAACTTACTCTTCTCAATCAACTCAATATCTGCACCAGCCAAATTAATAGTAGCGGGAATAACACTCAAATTCTTAAATTTAGTCTTAACAATTGCTTCATTCAAAGTAGCATGATCAATCAACAGATCATAAACACTCTTACCAATTTCACCCTTATCAATACCAATACCAGTACTAGCATTTCCTTGAGGATCCAAATCAACTAATAAAGTTTTTTTACCAAGTGCACCAAGCGATGCAGCCAAATTTATACTAGATGTAGTCTTACCAACTCCACCCTTTTGATTAACTAAGGCAATAACCTTACCCATAATATCACCATCTTCTATATAACTCATTTATAATTTTATCATACTTTACATAATTTTACCATCAATTTAAAAAAAAAGTAAAAAAAAGTATTCAACCAAAAAAATCAAATACTTTACACACAATACTAAATAAAAAATAAAAAATTATCTTACGAAAATATTACTATAAACAGATAAAAAAAGAATTAATCTTGTAATTCATCGATTAACTCTTCTTTAGTCATTTTACTATAACCTTTAATACCTTTATTCTTTGCTAAATCTCTTAATTCAGAAACTGTCAAATCTTCAAGATTTAAATCATGAGCCTCTTCCTCTTCACCCTCTTCAGGTAACTTTCCATAAAGAACCAAATGATCAATCTCTTCCTTAGTAATAGTTTCCTTCTCTAAAAGAACATTAGCGATTAAATCAAGTAAATCTCTATTTTCCTTAATAATCTTTTGAGCATTCTTATAACAATCATCCATAATTTTACGCATCTCTTGATCAATCTCAAAAGCAACTTGACTTGAGAAATTACGAGACTTGTTATAATCTCTACCTAAGAAAACACTTCCCTCTTGTTGCTCCAATTGAACAGGACCTAAACTACTCATACCATACTCAGTAACCATAGCACGAGCAATCTTAGTAGCTTGTTCAAAATCGTTATGAGCTCCAGTAGTGACCTCATTAAAAATCATTTCCTCAGCAACACGACCACCAAGAAGACCAGTAATACGCTCTAACAATTCCTTCTTAGTAGCAGTAAACCTTTCCTCCTTTGGAAGCATCATAGTATAACCACCTGCATACCCACGAGGTATAATAGTTATCTTTTGAACATCATTGGCTCCATCTAACTTAATACCCAAAACAGCATGACCAGCTTCATGATAAGCAACTAACTTCTTATCATTCTCAGTATACTTCTTACTAGTCTTAGCAGGACCCATTAACACTCTATCATGAGCCTCATCGATCTCAGCCATAGTAATTGCATCCTTATCACGACGAACAGCTAACAACGCAGCCTCATTCAATAAATTCTCTAAATCAGCTCCACTAAAGCCAACAGTTCTTTCAGCAATATTCTCTAACTTAACATTCTTAGCAAAAATCTTGTTTCTAGCATGAACACCTAAAATCTCACGACGACCCTTGCAATCAGGTAAATTAACTTGAACCTGTCTATCAAATCTACCAGGTCTAAGTAATGCAGGATCAAGAACATCAGGTCTATTAGTAGCGGCAATAATAATTATACCCTCATTAGCACCAAAACCATCCATCTCAGTTAGTAATTGGTTAAGTGTTTGCTCACGTTCATCATGTCCACCACCAAGACCTGCACCTCTTTGACGACCAACAGCATCAATCTCATCAATAAAAATCAAACATGGAGCACTTTGCTTAGCTTGTTTAAACATATCTCTTACACGAGAAGCACCAACACCAACAAATAACTCAACAAACTCAGAACCACTTATAAAATAAAATGGAACATTAGCCTCACCTGCAACGGCACGAGCTAACAATGTCTTACCAGTTCCTGGAGGACCAACTAATAAAACACCCTTAGGAATTCTCGCACCTAACTTTTGGAACTTCTTAGGAGTCTTCAAGAAATCAATTAACTCTTGAACTTCCTCTTTTTCCTCAGTTAAACCAGCGACATCATCAAAAGTAACCTTATTATTATTCTCACTTAAACGAGCTCTACTTCTACCAAAATCCATAGACTTATTCGCACTACCCATTTGTCTTGTTATAAAATAGAAAGCACCACCAACTAAAATAACCATTGGTAAAACATTCACAAGAACAAGTAAAATTGTACTTGATTCAGGATCAGCAGAAGCATCAACGGTAAAATTATGTTTATCTTGTAAATCCATAATATCAGAAATAACTTCATCAGAAAGAGGCATCTTCAAAGAAAAATACTCATTCTCTTGATAATTATTATTAGTACCAACGATTGTGTATAATCCCGCACGAGAATTAGAAGTAATAACAACTTCCTTAATTAAACCTTCACGAGCAAAACCAACAAACTGATCATAAGTTATAACATTTACCTTCTTATTCGCAATATTAAGAAAATAAACAACACCTAATATTACAAACAACAAAAATAAATATGGCAATAAACCCTTCTTTATAGTTTTTTTATTCATAAAAACTTCCTTTCTAATAATACCTAAGTATTATATCACAATTTTCATCAATATTTCTATCAAATTTAGATTTTTTCAAACCAGGAACCCAAACAATATTATCACAACTATCAACAACAATAGGCCAAACATCCCTATCAAAAGCAGGAACCTTACAATCAATAAAAATATCCTTCAACTTACGGCTACCATCCATACCCTTAACAAACATCCTATCACCACTTAATCTAGAACGAACCCTTAAAGGTAAAACAACATCCGTACTACTTAATCTTATCACATTATTATCATTAACGCTAGTCTTTTTAACCATTTGAATACTTTTTCCATTAGGAAGAACTACATTACCAGATAATTCGATATCATAAGGTAAAACATTTTCACAAACCATTAACCTAAACAAATCATAACTTCTAACCCCTCTAACACCACCAGGTAAATAAACAAAAGAATTAGGATGACTAGAAAAAAGTACACTATAAACCAAATCAACATGCTTATCATTAATTAAATAAATAGAATCACCATAATAAGAATCAAACATACGATTAATAACCCTTAAAATAACTAACCTATCATACTCAAGCAACTTAGAAATATGTAAAATACCATCAATAAAAACAGAATCAATAATAGAATCAACATACCTATCAACAAAATTATTATATAAACTCAAAGTCTCGCTAAACTTCAAAAACCTATCATGCACATTAATATCCTCATGCTTCAAATCAGGTAAAACATACTTTCTATACCTATTCCTAGTATGAACATCCAAAAAATTAGTCTTATCAACAACATAAGAAATATCATTATTCCTATCATAATCCAAAATCTCATCCTTAGTCATATGAATGAGAGGACGAATAATCATATAACTACCACGACTAGAAACACGAGAAAACCCACTATATCCCTTTAAAGAAGAACCACGTACAATACGCATCAAAATAGTCTCCATTAAATCATCACCATGATGAGCAGTTAAAACATAACGACAATTATACTTTAAAGCCAACCTATCAAAAAAAGAATACCTTAAATTTCTAGCCTCACACTCAAAATTATCAGAAGAAATCTCATCAATCTTCATATATTCAAAAATCAAATCATGAGACATACAATAATCATGAACAAAATCCTTCTCAGACTCACTCTCAACACGAACACCATGATTAACATGCGCAACAATAACATTCAAACCAATATCATTCTTAATACGAACAATCAAAGATAAAAGTGCCATAGAATCAGGCCCACCACTGCAAGCAACAATAACACTATCACTAATACCAATCTTATTAACTAAAAAACTATAAGCCTCATCCATAAAGCACCTCCTTGCTCAATAATTATAAAAGAAAAACAAAAATATATCAAGAAGAAATATTAAATTCAATATATAACCTTAAAAAACAATACAATACAATTATACTAATTGCATCATACTGCTTTATCACATATAAATCTACCTAATTGAATCCATTCTAATAGTTTCTATTAAACTATGTTCCTTCATTTTACGTAACTCAACAT
>Ga0247611_10005679_pt1 | contig 16323 bp, 9 predicted proteins | sample 177DNAGHGhighgp2_FD_192422 | JGI IMG/M metagenome (GOLD analysis project Ga0247611, IMG submission 192422) | Sheep rumen microbial communities from Palmerston North, Manawatu-Wanganui, New Zealand - 1770 DNA GHGhigh gp2 | ecosystem: Host-associated > Mammals > Digestive system > Stomach > Rumen ... | reverse complement strand
ACTCGTTTGACAATATGCAACAGTCACTGAACCGCTATGTCCGTGAGTTGCGCGAGACCACGGCACAGAAGGCCTCGATGGAGAGTGAGCTGAAGATTGCGCACGACATCCAGATGTCCATGCTACCCAAGACATTCCCGCCCTATCCGGAACGCGACGACATAGACATCTACGGATCGCTGACACCGGCCAAGGCTGTCGGCGGCGACCTCTTCGACTTCTATATCCATGACAATCAGTTCTTCTTCTGCATCGGTGATGTTTCGGGCAAGGGAATCCCGGCCTCGTTGCTGATGGCTGTCACACGCTCACTGTTCCGTAACATCTCTGCCCATGTGTCATCCCCCGAGCAGATATTATACGCGCTCAACAATGCGCTGGCGGAGAATAACGAGACCAATATGTTCGTGACGCTCTTCACGGGTGTGCTCGACATCGCCACAGGACATCTGCGCTATTGCAACGCCGGACACAATTCGCCGATACTTGCAGGAGACGGGGTCCGCAAACTGCCATGCCTGCCTAACGTGGCATTAGGCATCATGCCCGAATACCAGTTCGAGGCACAGGAAACGGACATTGCCCCACAGACCACCATCTTCCTCTTTACCGATGGTCTGACAGAAGCTGAGAACACACAGCACGCGCTGTTTGGTGACGACCGCATTCAGCAGGTGGTAACGCGACTGCTCACCAATGGTCAGCACCAGCCCCAGCAGCTCATTCAGCAGATGATACAGGAGGTGCATGCCTTTGTGGGCAGCGCAGAACAGAGCGACGACCTCACGATGCTCGCCGTACAATACTCACCGCAGCGCCCATGAGACATCCGCTGCGTATGTTCAGCATCCTGCGGTTTATCTGGAAGGCGCGTCGACCAAGCACCATCCACGACATGCCGGTCATCGTCGATACGTTCTGGATCAAGAGCGGCTACGAGGCCCTGACCTTCTTCGGGACCATCCTGACGCACACGCAGAAGGAGGCCGATGCCATGAGCAACCGGCTGTCAACACTGAAGAACCACGAGATGATACACCTCAAGCAGGCGCAATCGACAGGCGACTCCTGGTGGTGCTTCTACAGGTTATACCTGAAGTTCTGGCTGCAGGGGTGGCGTCGGCGCAAGAAATATCCCAATGCCGGCTACGTGCTGAACCCGTTCGAGATGGAGGCTTACGAGCACATGGACGACCTTGGCTACCTGTCGCAGTGCAAGGACGGGGCTACGGAGTGGAAACGGTTTGCCGCTATGTCAATCGACGAGCGACATAAATACAAGAGATACAGACTGACAAAATGAGACGAGGACTGATTCTTGAGGGTGGTGCCATGCGCGGACTCTTCACTGCAGGCATCATAGACGTCATGATGGAGCATGACGTCTGGCCCGATGGTATCATCGGCGTATCGGCAGGCGCCGCTTTCGGCTGTAACTACAAGTCGCGCCAGAAGGGACGGGCCATCCGCTATAACATGCGCTTTGCGCGTGACCCACGCTACAGCGGTCTGCGCTCACTCATCATGACGGGCGACTACTTCAACGCTGAGTTCGACTACCATGTGGTCCCCACGACGTACGACATCTTCGACAACGAGGCGTTTGAACAGAACCCAATGGCGTTCATCGCCGTCTGTACAGACGTAGAGACGGGGAAGCCAGTCTACAAGAAACTGGATACGTGCACGCCTGACACCTATGACTGGATACGCGCGTCGGCCTCGATGCCGCTGGCCTCGAAGGTTGTGGAGCTGGAAGGACACAAGCTGCTGGACGGCGGCGTCAGCGACTCCATTCCCTTGGAGTATGCTGAACAAAATGGCTATACGCACAATGTGGTCATCCTGACACAGCCCGAGGGCTATGTCAAACAACACAACCGCCTGATGCCGCTCATGCGCATCGCCCTGCGCCGCTATCCCAGAATGATTGAGGCCCTGGACCAGCGTCACCTGATGTATAACCGTCAACTGGAATACGTGCGCCAGGCTGAACACGAAGGCCGCTGTCTCGTCATCCGTCCAGAAGGAAAGATTCCCATCGGGCACGTCTCGCACAACCCGCAGCAGATGCATCGTGTTTATGAACTGGGGCGGCAGATGGGCAAACGACGCATCAAGGACATCAAACAAATCTACATGCATAACTAATCATTGACAAAAGGACTATCTATGAGACTACGCTTACTAAATTTATCAGCAATCTTACTACTGTCGACCATGGCGATGGCCGACAACAGTTCATACGACCTGCAAAAGCCCTTTGGCTTCTGCACCGTCGCATCGCGTACCACCAGTACCACCTACGACATCACGGGCGGCGGCTGCCATGATTATCCAGTCACAGGGGTCAGCAACGACAAGGTCATTGTCCTGTCATCGACTGGCGAGGACATGAAAAGCACGATTGCTAACGCCATCAAGAACTACAGCGTGATTGTCTTTGACGGCTCGAAAGGCGACTTCATCGTGTCGAGCTACATCGAACTGAAAAACATCAAAGACAAGACCCTGCTCGGCATCAACCAGGCCCGCCTCTGTACCACGTGGTATGCCACACAGGAAATCATTGATGCACTCAACGCTGCCGGCGTGCCAAGCATGAGCACCAGTGGCGGCGGCGGCACCCTGTCGAACGGCATCTACGTAAACGAGGAAGCGGAGTTCTGGACACGACAAATCATCATCGACATGACCGGCGACAAGACAGAGGCATACCGCAAGTCGGGCATCTTCTACGTTAGCGGCTGCCAGAACATGATTTTCCGCAACCTGAAGTTTGTCGGTCCCGGCTCCATTGACGTGGGTGGCAGCGATCTCATATCCTTCATCAACAGTACCAAGAACTGCTGGGTTGACCACTGTGAGTTCACAGACGGCATGGACGGCAACTTCGACATCACCAAACAGTCGGACTTCAACACCGTCAGCTGGTGTACCTTCAGCTATACCGACCGCTCGTACATGCATCAGAACACCAACCTCATCGGCAGCAGCGACAGCGAGACGGTGAACTACCTGAACACCACGTTCGCCTTTAACCACTGGGGAGCCAACTGTCGCGCCCGCATGCCAATGGCTCGTGTAGGCAAGATACACATGCTGAACAACTACTACTCGTGCACCACAGGCAGTAACGTAATCAACCCGCGAAAGAACTCGGAGTTCTTGGTGGAGGGCAATTACTTCGAGAAGGGACTTACCAAGATATACAGCCAGTCATCAGCCAAGGCCGTCACCTGGGCCGCCAACAACTATGCCGCAGACCCAAAAGCCACAAAGCCATCATCAATCGGCGCCCTCGTCACCGTACCCTATTCCTATACGGTGGCCGATGCAAGCGTCATCCCCGCCGAGGTCTCCGCCCATGCTGGTGCTACCCTCTATCTGGATACTGACGACCTGACAACGGTAGAGACCGTCAGGACAACTAATGGCAGCCGCCAGAAGGACCCTTGCTATAATCTGGCCGGCCAGCGGGTGGACGGTCAGACCCGAGGACTCATCATCTGTAATGGAAGACTAATTATCAACAAATAAATGAGAATAGACATTATCACCGTACTGCCCGAGATGATTGAGGGCTTCGTACACGAGAGCATACTGGCCCGTGCCGAGAAAAAGGGACTGGCCGAGATACGACTGCACAACCTGCGTGACTACACACTCGACAAATGGCGTCGCGTTGACGACTACCCCTATGGCGGCTCTGCGGGTATGGTCATGCAATGTGAGCCCATAGACCGCTGTATCACTGCCTTGAAAGCCGAACGTGACTACGATGAGGTCATCTTCACCTCGCCCGATGGCGAACGCTTTGACCAGCACATGGCCAACGAACTGTCGCTGAAGGGTAACCTCATCATCCTGGCCGGCCACTATAAGGGTATCGACCAACGTGTACGCGATCACCTTATTACAAAAGAGATCAGTATCGGCGACTTCGTGCTGACGGGCGGCGAACTGGTCGCTGCCATGATTGCCGACGCCATCGTACGTGTCGTACCTGGCGTCATCGGCGATGAGCAGAGTGCCCTGAGCGACTGCTTCCAGGACGACCTGCTGGCTGCACCTATCTATACACGTCCGGCTGACTACAAAGGATGGAAGGTACCTGAGATACTGCTCTCTGGCAACGAAGCAAAGATCAGAAACTGGGAGCTGGAACAGGCCATGGAACGTACACGACGCCTGCGTCCCGACCTGCTGAAAGAAGACTAAATGCATATAATCTGAATATTTTTAGCAGGAAGGCACGTCTTTCTCGTAATAAATTAGTAACTTTGCCCCGAATTCACAAAAACGTAAAGCGAAATGTTCAGTAAAGAAACATACGTTCGGCGGCGTGCCGAGCTGAAGAAACTGGTTGGCAAGGGCATCGTCGTCCTCTTCGGCAACAACGAAGCAGCGTACAACTATCCCGCCAACGGATATGCCCCGTTCAGGCAGGATTCCACGTTCCTGTACTACTTCGGACAACACCGCGAGGGTCTGGTAGGTGTCATCGATATTGACAACGACGAGGAATGGCTGTTTGGCGATGACATCGATGTAGAGGACATCGTATGGATGGGATACACCCCATCGGTGGCTGACCTCGCCGCAGAGGTGGGCATCACCAAGACTGCCCCGATGGCAAATCTCCGTTCAGTATGTTGCTGTGGCACAGCAACAAGTTCAACGCTCCACTTCCTGCCACCCTATCGCCACGACACGAAGATTCAAATCATGGATCTGCTGGGCATCCATCCCTCGAAGCAGAAGGAGGAGGCCTCGCTACCGCTCATCCAGGCTGTTGTCAAGCAGCGCGCCACGAAGAGCGCCGAAGAGATTGCCTACATTGAGGCCGCCTGTGACGTGGGCTACGTCATGCACACCACGGCTCAGATGCTCATCAAGCCCGGCGTAACAGAACGGTTCGTTGCCGGACAAGTTGATGGCATCGCCCGTTCGCTGGCACAGGGCAATAGTTTTGCCACCATCTTCTCACAGCATGGCGAGATCATGCACGGCTCACCATCGGACGCCCCATTGGAGGACGGACGACTGGTGCTCTGCGATGCTGGCTGTGAACTGAACGACTACTGCTCCGACCACACACGCACGATGCCCGTCAACGGACGGTTCACGCAGCGCCAGTTAGAAATCTACAGCATCGTCGAGGAGTGTCACGACTATGTGTTAGAGGTGGCTAAGCCCGGCGTGAAGTATATGGATGTTCACTTTGCCGTCTGCAGACTGATGACAGAGCGACTGAAGGAGCTCGGACTGATGAAGGGCGACACAGACGAGGCCGTACGAGCCGGTGCACACGCCATGTTCCTGCCCCATGGACTGGGACACATGATGGGCATGGACGTGCATGACATGGAAGGATTGGGACAGACATACGTCGGCTTTGATGATGAGACACGCCCCAACCTGGAGCAGTTCGGCACAAACTGCCTGCGCATGGGTCGCCGACTGGAACCGGGCTTCGTGGTGACCGACGAACCGGGCATATACTTCATCCCACACCTCATCGACCTGTGGCGCAAGGAGCAGCACTGTGCCGAATTCCTGAATTTCGACAAGTTGGAGACGTACAAGGACTTCGGCGGCATCCGCATCGAGGACGACCTGCTGATTACACAGGACGGATGCCGCTTCTTGGGCAGCAAGCGGATACCGTATCATCCAGTAGAACTCGAAGAATTCATGGCCCGGGCGGAATAACGGAATACCCGGAATGACGGAATGCCGAAATATCGAAATAAAAACTCAAAACAATAACAACAATGAAAAAGGTTTTAACATTCGCGCTCATGGCCATGGTGGCTGTCAGTGCAGGGGCTGCCAAGAAGAAGGCACCCGCAAAAGACAAGAACAAGCCCGTTTTTACCGTCATCAAGGAGAACCCCATCACCAGCATCAAGGACCAGAACCGTTCGGGCACCTGCTGGGACTACAGTACGCTGTCGTTCTTTGAGGCCGAGATCCTGAAGGCTACGGGCAAGGAGTACGACCTTGAAGAGTCGTTTGTAGCCAATAAGACTTATATGGAACGCGCCATTCAGGTGGTTCGTTTCCATGGTGACTGCCAGTTCTCGCAAGGCGGTTCGGCAGAGGACGTGCTGGCAACGATGAAGACGCACGGCATCGTTCCGCAGGGTATCATGCCGTTCCCCGGCTCGCTCTATGGTGACTCGCTGAACAACTTTAACGAGTTCTTCTCATTGCTCGAGCCTTACGTGGCTGCCATCGCCAAGAGCGACGCCAAGAAAATCTCGAACCAGTGGAAGGAAGGTCTGCAGGGCATCCTCGATGCTTATCTCGGCAAATGCCCGGAGAAGTTCACCTATGAGGGTAAGGAGTACACCCCGAAGACATTCGTCAAGAGCCTCGGCATAGACCTGAACGACTACGTCAGCATCACCAGCTACACCCACCATCCCTTCTACACGGCCTTTGCCGTCGAGGTGCAGGACAACTGGCGCTTCCCCCTGTCGTACAATCTGCCGATGGACGAGATGATGCAGGTCATCGACAACGCCATCAACGAGGGCTACACCATCGCCTGGGGCGGTGACGTGTCGGAACCAGGCTTTACCCGTCAGGGACTAGCCTACGCCATCGACACCAAGAAAGCAGAGAGTCTGTCGGGCAGCGACATGGCCAAATGGCTGAAGCTGACTGCTGAGAAACGTCGTAACCTCATCGACTCACTGGGATACACCGTGCCTGAGGTCGTACCGACACAGGAGATGCGTCAGGAGCGCTTTGACAACTGGGAACTGACCGACGACCACGGCATGCTCATCTACGGTGTCGCCAAGGACCAGGCAGGCAAGGAGTACTATATGGTAAAGAACTCTTGGGGTGAGAGCGGAGCCTATAAGGGCATCTGGTACATGACCAAGACTTTCATCGCCGCCAACACCATGGACTTCCTCATTAATAAGAAGGCCATACCCGCTGATATTCGTAAGAAACTCGGCATTTAATACTTAGAAATAGGTAAAAAAACGGCATGTTCTGTTAATTTTTTGACAGAATATGCCGTTATTTCATTTTTTATTCTTAACTTTGAGCGCTATTTTGCCATAATAGGCTCTGTAGCCACCAAAGAGAAAGAATAAAAACAACATATAAATGCATTTTAAATGGAATTACGAACCACCTACATCAGACAGACGCGCGGCAGCTAAGGAGCTGGCCGACAAGATTGGCATGAGTCCAATCTTGGCCGACCTGCTCATTCAGCGTGGCATTAAGACGGAGTCGGCGGCAAAACGCTTCTTCCGGCCGATGCTCAACGAGCTGATTGACCCGTTCCTGATGAACGACATGGACGTGGCTGTCGATCGCCTGAATGACGCAATGGGGCGCAAAGAGCGCATCATGGTCTACGGCGACTACGACGTTGACGGATGTACGGCGGTAGCTTTGGTGTATAAGTTCCTGCAGCAGTTCTATTCCAACATTGAGTACTATATCCCCGACCGATATGAAGAGGGCTATGGCATCAGCAAGAAAGGACTGGACTACGCAGCGGAACATGGTGTGAAACTGATTATCGTGCTCGATTGCGGCATCAAGGCAATCGACGAGATTACCTATGCCAAGTCACTTGGCATTGACTTTATTATCTGCGACCATCACGTGCCGGACGACGAACTGCCCTGCGCAGTGGCTATTCTCAATCCGAAACGTGAGGATTCGACCTATCCCTTCAAACACTTGTGTGGCTGTGGCGTGGGCTTTAAGTTCATGCAGGCATTCGCCAAGAACAACGGCATTCCCTTCTCGCGACTGATACCGCTGTTGGAGTTCTGTGCCGTCAGCATCGCCGCGGATATCGTGCCGGTAACGGGCGAGAACCGTATCTTGGCCTTCCACGGTTTGAAACAGCTGAACCAGAATCCCTCGGTAGGTCTGAAGTCCATCATCGAGATATGCGGACTGACTGGCCGCGAGTTGACCATGAGCGACATCGTCTTTAAGATTGGCCCGCGCATCAACGCCTCCGGACGTATGCAGAATGGTACCGAGGCCGTTGACCTGCTGGTGGAGCGTGACTTCCAGAAAGCGCTGACCGAAGCCCTGCTCATCAACGAATACAACGAGCAACGCAAGGATGTGGACAAGCAGATGACTGAAGAGGCCAACCAGATTATTGAGAAACTGGAAAGTCAGAAACATCACTCCAGCATTGTCCTCTACGATGAGAACTGGAAAAAAGGCGTGGTGGGCATCGTGGCTTCACGCATGACTGAGCTTTACTTCCGTCCGACAGTGGTTCTGACACGCTCGGGCGAGTTTGCCACAGGTTCGGCACGCAGTGTCGCCGGCTACGACATCTACGATGCAGTGAAGTCATGCCGCGACATCCTTGAGAACTTCGGCGGCCACACCTATGCTGTCGGCCTGACGCTGCGCATCGAGAATATTCCCGAGTTCCGCCGCCGTTTCCAGGAATATGTCAACAGTCACATCCTGCCCGAGCAAACAGAGGCAGCCCTCGACATCGAGGAGGAGGTGGACTTCAAGGACATCACGAAGAAGCTGCATAACGACCTGAAGCGCTTTGCGCCGCATGGTCCTGGCAACCCGAAACCTATATTCTGCACACGCAACGTCTATGACTATGGTACATCCAAGGTGGTGGGACGCCAGCAGGAGCACATCAAGCTGGAACTGGTGGACTCAAAGTCATCGAACGTCATGAACGGTATTGCCTTCGGTCAGAGTCAGGCTGCCCGCTACATCAAGTCGAAGCGCTCGTTCGACATCGCATATACCATCGAGGAGAACATCTACAAGCGCAGTGAGGTTCAGCTGCAGATTGAGGATATCAGACCAAGTGAGGAGTGACTGCTACAGGGACATCCTGAAACAATTCTGGGGCTATGATGATTTCCGCGGCATTCAGCTTGAAATCATCGAGTCGATAGCAAGTGGGCACGACACGCTGGGACTGATGCCAACGGGAGGCGGCAAGTCCATCACTTTCCAGGTACCGGCGCTGGCACAGGAGGGTACCTGTGTGGTTATCACCCCCCTGATAGCCTTGATGAAAGACCAGGTACAGAACCTGCGCCGGCGGGGCATCAAGGCTGCCGCCATCTACTCTGGCATGCACCATGATGATATCCTGACCACTCTTGAGAATGCCGTCTTCGGAGAGGTCAAGATTCTCTATGTATCACCCGAACGATTGTCCAGCGACCTCTTTCGCACGAAACTGCGCCATATGCAGGTCAGCTTCATCTGTGTGGACGAAGCCCACTGCATCTCACAATGGGGCTATGACTTCCGCCCCAGCTACCTCGCCATTGCCGACATCCGCCAAGATCTGCCGAAGGCTCCGGTCCTGGCACTGACTGCCACCGCTACGCCCGCTGTCGTCGATGACATGCAAGAGAAACTCACCAGCCACGCCCCCCACCCCGACTCTGCCCCCACCCCGTTCAATGTCTTCCGCATGAGCTTTGAGCGCAAGAACCTGGCCTATGTCGTCCGTCGGGCCATGGACAAGCACGAGGAGCTGATACATATATTAAATAATGTAGAGGGGACTGCCATTGTCTATGTCCGCAGCCGTCGACGTTCCAAGGAGATTGCTGACCTGCTGAACAATGTCGGCATCAGTGCGACACACTATCACGCCGGACTTGATAACACTACCAAAGACATCCGGCAACACGACTGGCAGCAGGATAAGGTACGTGTCATGGTTGCCACCAATGCCTTCGGCATGGGCATCGACAAGCCAGATGTCAGGACAGTTGTCCACATGGATTGCCCCGACAGCATAGAAGCCTACTTCCAGGAGGCAGGACGTGCCGGACGTGACGGGCGGAAAGCCTATGCCGTACTGCTCTATAGCGATGCTGATGAGCGGAAACTGCTGAAACGCATCACAGACACCTATCCCGACAAGGACTATGTTCGGAAGGTCTACGACCATCTCGCCTACTACTATCAGGTGGGCCTGGGCTCTGGCTACAACGTCACCTTCGAGTTCAACGTCGATGACTTCTGCCACAAGTTCCACCATTTCCCCATCCAAGTACACTCCGCCCTGAAGATCCTGAACCGCGCAGGCTACATCGACTACATTGAAGAACAGGAGAACCAGGCCCGCGTAATGTTTATCCTGAAACGCGACCAGCTATATCAATTAAGATACACGGAACCTAACGAGGAGCGGGTCATCACGGCACTTCTGCGGAACTACGGAGGACTGTTCGTCGACTTCGGTTTTATTGATGAAGCCTTCATTGCCCATGAGACGGGACTGTCACGCCCTGTAGTCTATGACACCCTCAAGCAACTGGCCATGAAGAACATCATCCGCTTCATCCCACAGAAGCATACGCCCTATGTCAGGTACTTGCAACGCCGCGAGGAGTCCGAACGGCTGATCTTCGCGCCAGAGGTTTATGAAAAGTTGAAAGAGCGGTATACGGAGCGCATCTACGCCATGCTCGACTACGTCAAGACTACAAATCAGTGCCGCAGCCGCCAGCTGCTGCGCTATTTCGGTGAAAAAGACAGTCATGACTGCGGACAATGCGATGTATGTCTAGCCTATAACGGCACGCTGACCAACAACAAGAAGACTGCCGAAGCCCAAGAACTCATCCGACAACTGCTGGCCGACCGCCAGCCTCATCCCATCACCATCCTGCACAGTCTGCCCCTGCCCTACGAGCAGATAGAAGCAGCGCTAACCTACATGAACCAGGAAGAGTTGGTGCAGGTTGTTGACGGACAAATACAACTGGCATAAAAAACGTGGATGGCGCAGGACGCTGCCATCCACTCTATATAGATAAGGTGTTATCAGCAACTGCTGATGAAAATGCTTATCGGCGGCAAATATAGTCAATTTATCCATAGGATACAAATTTTTCTGCCAAAAAGTTCAAAAAAACATGAAAAAAGACATGAAAGTTAAAGTATGTGGCTTACGAGACGCCCAAAACATCCTTCAGGTTGCAGCATTAAGCGTCGACTGGATAGGTTTTGATTTCCTACCTGGTTCCCCAAGATATATGTCTATGATTCCTACACATGCAGGTATCATCCCCGACCGTTCCAGTCTGTCACACCCGACACTTGACGCCGAGCATCCGACACCCCTCAGAGTGGGTGTCTTTGCCGACGAGATGGCACAGAACATCATCACGCGTGTCGTCAACTTCCAATTAGATTTCATTCAGTTGAACGGACACGAGATGCCAACATTCATCCGCAACCTGCGCCGTACGCTCGATCCGGACATCCGCCCCGGCATTAAGTTCATGAAAGCGATCACGGTAATCAAGCGCGATGACATCGCAACATACAAGAATTATGCCGACAGTGTCGACTACTTCCTTTTCGACGTCCAGCAAAAGAGCACAGAGGGCAAGACCAACTGGTCTGTACTTGACGCCTACGATGGGGAGCAGCCGTTCCTGATCAGCGGCAACATCGGTCCCAATGATGCCCTAACCATCCGTCAATCACTGGCTATCAACAGTTTCCCCATTGAGAAGTGTCTTGGCATCAACCTTGACACACGCTTTGAGTCGTCACCAGGCATCAAGAACATCGAGCTTCTGACCCATTTTCTTGAAGAACTGCGTCACTAAAACGATTACGTAACAAAAAAGCGGGAAAAAATGTGGTTATTCTCGCTTTTTTCCTTATCTTTGCACCATAACTACATAACTAAAACACATTCACAGATGAAAAGACTACTCATGTGGATGATGCTGAGTCTGCTTCTACCACTCGCCATCCACGCCAGCTGCTGGGATGAGACGCTCTACAAGCAGATTGAGCAGAGCATCATACAACCACAGATCAGTGGCAAAGACTACAACATCACCAAGTTTGGCGCCAAACCCAGTGCCACGGCTGCTCAGAACCAGAAGGCTATCCAGAAAGCTATCGACAAGTGCTCAAAGAAAGGCGGTGGCCGCGTCATCATTCCTGCTGGTCTGACATTCCAGACAGGTGCCATCATACTGAAAAGCCACGTCAACCTCGTCGTTGAGGAGGGAGCCGTGCTGCAGTTCGTATTCGAGCCGGAGCTATACCCCATCGTCGAAACATCATGGGAGGGACTGGAGTGTTTCAACCTGTCGCCCTGCATCTATGCCTTCAAGGCTACTGACATCGCCGTGACCGGCAAGGGCACCATCGACGGCAGCGGCTCAAACGAGACTTGGTGGTCATGGTGCGGCTCACCACGCTTTGGCTGGAAGGAAGGTATGATTGCCCAGAAGATAGAGGCCCGTCCACGCCTGCTGAAGTGCGGTGAGGACGGCATCCCCATGTATAACGAGCAGGGGCAGCGCTCGCCTGAGCGTGTCTTCGGTCCGAAGGACGGCCTGCGTCCACAGCTTGTCAACTTCAACTGGTGTGAGCGCATTCTGCTGGAGGATGTAACGCTGCTGCGCTCTCCCTTCTGGGTCATCCACCCGTTACACTCCACTGACATTACCGTACGCCGTGTCAAGATCATCAATAACGGCCCTAACGGTGACGGCTGCGATCCGGAATGCTGCGACCGTGTGCTGATAGAGGACTGCTTCTTCAACACTGGCGACGACTGCATCGCCATCAAGAGCGGACGTAACCGCGACGGACGTGAGCGTAACATATCCTCGAAGAATATCATCATCCGCCGCTGCGAAATGAAGAACGGCCACGGCGGTGTCGTGATAGGTTCGGAGATAAGCGGTGGTTGCCAGAACGTCTTCGCACACGACTGCACGATGGACTCGCCTAACCTTGACCGCGTGCTGCGTATCAAGACGAACTCCTGCCGGGGAGGCATCATCGAGAATATCAACATGCGCAACATCAAGGTGGGACAATGCCGTGAGGCTGTCCTGAAGATCAACCTTGACTACGAGCATAACGAGATCTGCTGTCGCGGTTTCAACCCGACCGTACGTCATGTCAACGTGGAGAACGTCACCTGCAACAAGTCGAAGCTCGGCACCATGATTGTAGCCCTCGACACCGTCTGCAACGTCTATGACGTGAACATCAAGAACTGCCGCTTCAACAATGTAGCACTGGGCAACAAGATTACCGGACAGACACGTGATATCCGCTACGATAACTACTACGTCAACGGATCACTCTGTCTGACGGAGGTACCCTACAAACACTACTCGGAGTGGATGACCTACTCGGAGATGAAGCGCACCCCCAAGCCCTTCCTCCTCGACTTCTCTACGAAGCCGAAGTGGTCGTATGTCATGGGCATCGAACTGGAGGGTATGCTCGACACCTATTTAAAATATGGGGGCGAGGACATCCGCAAATACTGTCAGGAATATACTGACACGATGATCAATGAGAAAGGCGATATCCGTGGGTATGACATACTCGACTATAACCTCGACAACATCCGTACCGGACATTTTGTCACGCGCATGTACCAGCAGTGGCCTGAGAAGAAGAACCTGCTGGCCATGCAGACGATGATGAAACAGTTGCAGGACCAGCCACGTACGAAGGTCGACCGTGTCTTCTGGCACAAAGCCATCTATGCCTATCAGGTGTGGCTCGATGGAATCTTCATGGGTCTACCCTTCCGTGTGCTAACAGCCCCGATTACCCAGCAGACCCAGAAGTCTCAGAAGTCTCAGCTCACAGCCATCTACGATGACGCCGTGAACCAACTGAAGATTACCTATCAGCGAACGCTCGACCCAAAGACGGGACTGAACCGCCACGCCTACGACGAGACACGCAAGACGTTCTGGGCCGACAAGGAGACGGGACTCTCGCAACACTGCTGGGGCCGCGCCCAGGGCTGGTACACGATGGCGCTCATCGAAGTACTTGATGCCCTGCCCGAGGACTATGCCCGCCGTTCCGAAGTCATCGACCTGCTTGTCAAGGACTTCGATGCTATACTGAAATGGCAGGACAAGGATACCGGGGTCTGGTATCAGGTTATGGACTCTCCAAACAGAGAAGGTAACTATCTGGAATCCACCTGTTCATCCATGTTCACTTACGCATTACTAAAAGCCTATCGCAAGGGCTATGTTGGTGCGAAATATCGTGACGCAGGTATCCGTGCCTACAAGGGTATCATCAACAACTTCATCCGCGTTAATGACGACAAGACCATCTCACTGACACAGTGTTGTGCCGTGGCAGGTCTCGGTCCGGCTGCTACCCCCGAGGTGCAGGCAGCCATGAAACAGGTAAACCCCAAAGGCTCGGTCAAAGAGAACCGTAAACGCGATGGTGGCTACGACTACTATCTGTCGGAGCCTATCCGCGACAACGATGCCAAGGGTCTAGGGCCGTTTATCTGGGCATCGCTCGAGATGGAGATGCTGGGGTATGACACACAGAACACCACGGCCGATATCAACCGCCAAGCCGTGGTCACACGCAACAACCCCATTATCAGCGAGGCTTCGCCTCTCGCGTCGCTCACCGTAGGCAATGGGCACTTTGCTACGACGGTCGACGTTACCGGTCTCCAGTCGTTCCCTTTTGAATATGGGGCAGGTGTGCCCCTGACAGCCATGTCCGACTGGGGATGGCATAAGTTCGAAAACACCACCGGCCTTGTTCCTGCTGAGTCAGAGAAGACCATCAATCTGGGACACGGCCATCCCGAGGTATATGCCGTGGAGTATAAGACCTCGAAAGGCGATGCAGAAAGGAATGTGGCGGCCACCGAGTACTTCCGTGTCAACCCCCACCGTCTGAACCTCGGGGTCATCGGGCTCGACATTCAGGATGCCGAGGGAAAGAAAATGGAGTTGAAGGAACTGCGTGCCATCCGTCAGGAGCTGAAGCTCTACGACGGCATCATCGAGTCACAGTTCACGGCTGACGGCTCTACCGTCGACGTCACCACGGCCTGTCTTCAGGACTGCGACGCCGTGGTCTACCGCATCAAGACCTCATTATTGAAGGAGGGACGTGCCTGCGTTGGAATTCGCCTTCCCTACCCTACAGGCCGTCATGCCGACGATGCTGCAGACTGGTCGAAGCCCATGGCCCACACCTCACAGATCATCGACAGCGGTGAGCACTATGCTGTTTTGGAGCACGCACTTGACAGCTCGCGTTACTACCTGACCATCAGCTGGCAGGGTGACGCCACGCTACAAGAGTGCGACCGTCATCATTTTGAACTGTCGACCACTGACGATGTCCTTGCCTTCAAGGCCGAATACAGTCAACATCCGACACCCAACACCCAACAGCTTGTCATTGATCAGGAGCTGAAGGCCGTCATCCGTGCCTGGAATCGCTGGTGGCAGGAGGGAGCTATCGTCGACTTCTCACAATGCACCGACCCGCGTGCCCGTGAGTTGGAGCGTCGTGTAGTGCTGTCGCAGTATCTGACGCAGGTGAACTGTGCCAACAGCCTTCCACCGCAGGAGACGGGCCTTACCTATAACTCATGGTTCGGGCGTCCACACCTGGAGATGACCTGGTGGCACATGGTCGACTTCGCCCTGTGGAGCCGTCCGCAGGTCATGGCAAAGGTGCTCGACTGGTACAACGGAACAGCATATTCCGTTGCGCGGCAGATTGCTGAACGCCAGGGATTTAAGGGTGTCCGATGGATGAAAATGACAGACCCCTGGGCTGGTGAGGCACCCTCGAACACGGGCTCGTTCCTCATCTGGCAACAGCCACATTATATCTATATGGCCGAAGAGCTCTACAGAGCTAACCCCTCCAAGGAGACGTTACAGAAATACGCTGAACAGGTAGAAGCCACCGCCGAGTTCATGGCCGACTTCGTCACCCCCCAGAAGCCCCAGAGGTCCCAAAACACTTACTCCCTCATAGGTGCCACCGCCATGCAGGAATCCATGTCGAAGGACTTTTCATACAACCACCCCTTCGAACTGGCCTACTGGCGCTATGGGCTCAGCGTCGCCAACCTGTGGCGCGAGCGTCAGGGGTTGCCCCGCAACGCCCACTGGGACGACATCATTGCCAACATGTCACCCCTACCCCAAACGAAGGACGGCATCTACACCGCCGGCCTGCCTAAGGGCAAGACCGACAAACTTGAGAGTTTCGACCCGTTCGATGCTGTCGCCGCTGGAGCGCATCCCGTCTTAACAACCGAGAGTTTCTCGGAGAAATGCCGCAACGATCACCCCGCCGTCCTTGGTCCCTTCGGCATGCTTCCTACCTGTTCACTTAGCAGCGATAAAATCGCAGCACACAAGACCCTCGACTGGGTGATGGAGAACTGGAACTGGCAGACAACCTGGGGTTGGGACTACGGCATGACTGCAATGGCTGCCGCTCGTCTGGGTAAGCCGGAGACAGCCCTGAAGGCAT
>Ga0247611_10005678_pt1 | contig 16323 bp, 13 predicted proteins | sample 177DNAGHGhighgp2_FD_192422 | JGI IMG/M metagenome (GOLD analysis project Ga0247611, IMG submission 192422) | Sheep rumen microbial communities from Palmerston North, Manawatu-Wanganui, New Zealand - 1770 DNA GHGhigh gp2 | ecosystem: Host-associated > Mammals > Digestive system > Stomach > Rumen... | reverse complement strand
CTCAAGCGTGTGATTGACAGCGTGAGAAAGGTGAACAAAGTAAAAGCCGTCAGCTTTACTGAGCGTTTGAATGAAATCATCGACATCTACAACGATCGCTCCGACGACATCGTGTTGGCCGACGAGATCGTGACCGAAGTCGCCAAGCAGTTGGCCGATTTGTTTGAAGAAATCAAGAAAGACAGCGTTTTGCCGGACGGCATTCCGGATATTGAAGTGAAGGCTTTCTACGACATTCTGAAGTCAGTGGCCGAAAAGTATGGATTTCTGGACCAATACACCGAAGAGCAGTATGTTGAGATAGCGCAAGCCGTCAAAGAAAAGGTAGATGACAGCTCCCAGTTTATCGACTGGGACAAGCGTGCCGACATCAAGGCGCAGCTGAAGGTACAGATCATCCTCACACTCTCCAAGCATGGCTATCCGCCTGCCACCCGCGACGAAGTTTTCAAAGCCATCTTTGAGCAGGCGGAGAATTTCAAGAAGAATAGGGTTGTTGAGAATGAGGTGAAACCATCCTCTCCAGTTATCCATTTATATTCGACACACGAAGAGGACTTACCCATGGCGGCAGAAGATAGTGTGCCATACGGAACTGACAATAATGCCGCCATGGACGACCTGTAAAATTCGCCTATAAACTTAAAAATCCCTTGTCTTATGCGCGACCCTGTGGTGCGGAAGGAACGGTGTGAGGCGTTGGGGTAAAATGCAACCCCTCCGGGGTTGTGGGAAACCCGTGGCTAACTGTTTCTACAGAGCTGGAACCGCTAACGCGGTTCGGAAGCGCCGCAGAATCATAACCAAAAGTTAGAGACAACCAAATGGAGCATGCGGTTTTCACGCCCGCACACCTACGGCGTGCGGCATTCTGCCTCCCCACACAATCCCATCGCCACCTGGGCCTGCAGTCCTACGGACAGTGTGACCGGAGAGCGTTGCGCGCCAGCGGCTTGGGAGAACTTCGGAAAACTACTCTCCGAGAGGCGGAAGATATTTCCGGCCTGCGGCATTCTCCAAAACACTCATCTGCTGGATTGCTATGCTGTTCAGTTTGACTAATCTTTCCCGTTGCGGCATCCCATCCTGAATAAAGATAGTTCAACTTTGATAACTCCCGCTTGACATTCCAACCTAGTTGTTTTTGCTCCTCTGCTTTCAATCGCTGGAATTCTTTGACCAAATATAGTTTGAATTCAACTGAGATCCATGATGCAAATTCAAAAGCAATATCTGATTGTCCATAAGTCCCTCCATAACGGCCCGCTTGAGAAACAATACCAATAGCATTTGTGGTGTTAATCCAGCGTGAGGGAGACATGGTAAACGCATTGAGTCCTGCTTCTTTTCTAAACCCCTCGAATTCGATGGGGTTAAACCGGGATTGTACAACTCGCCCGCACACCTACGGCGTGCGGCATTCTGCCTCCCCACACAATCCCATCGCCACCTGGGCCTGCAGTCCTACGGACAGCGTGACCGGAGAGCGTTGCGCGCCTTCTACAAGTCATCAAACGCCGCCTTACGGACTTTGTCGGTGTTTGTCTTGTCGAAATAGATCAAACGCACACGCCCTGTATGGTAAGATATTCCTTCACCAAGCGATAGTCTTATCTCACCTTCTGCTGTCTCAAAAGAAGTGTACCAAATGTACTCTTCGGAATGCAAAGCAGAAATTTTAGAATAATCAGATGATGGCGGATATTTGGCGGTGAACACCTCCATATTATCAGCAGGCGCGCCATACTTCTGGGCCAACAACAACTTCAATGTATTATACTGGGTTATCAAGGACGACCAAGTCTCGTGTTCGGAAAACAACACCGTGACCTGGTTGACCACATCCTGGTTCTGAAGCGTGATCACCCCGAAAGAGCAGTCCTTGTAACCTGCAAAGTCACCGGAAAACACGGCCAATCCATCTTGGGTCAACTCATGGTGAAACCCTTTCTGAATCATCGCATTGGTAAACTCCTTCAAGGTGCCGGTGATGGGCACGCCCTTGAAGGTCAAGTGCTGCGCCTTCAACATGCCGCCTCCAAAAAGCGACAGCGTAATGATTAACATCAAAAACCTTTTCATGACATTTTGAATTTTTGTTTCTAACTCTTTACATCTTCGGCTCTTTGCTACAGAAAACACCCAGAAGGGTTTCAAGCATCCAGGCGATACCGCCAAGTAAAACCAAAAGTTCCATAATTCATTTTTTTTAGTTAAACATCCGATAATTTCACCTTGCAAATAAAGTCCAGCTCACCGACATGCCATGTCAGCATGAAAAAAATATCTTACTGACAGAATATGTCAGTGAACCCTTGTATCTTTGTGCGTTCATTATAAAAAATACTGCCATGGACCAACCGAGAATCGTGCGGGAACTGCAACTCCTGATGCTGCTTGCCAACAACCGATACATGAACAAGACGGATGTGTGCCGCCATTTCAACTTCAGCGAGCGCACTTTCTTCCGCTACATCGACACCTTCCGCGAGGCGGGTTTCGCCGTGAAACGAAACGAGTACAACGTCTATCGCATCGAAACCTCCACCAACAAGATGTCGCGGCACCTCAGCGAACTGCTCCATTTTACCGAAGAGGAGGAGATGATCCTGCGCTGCGCCATCGACTCCATCGACCCCGGCACCAAGTCAAAAGAATCGCTGAAGAAAAAACTGTACGCCCTGTACGACTACAAGGTCATCAGCGACCTTGGATTAGGCAAGCGCCTCCGGCAGACCATCCACGACCTCACTTCCGCCATCGAGAATCACCGGCAAACGGTGCTCGTCGGCTACCGGTCAGGGCACAGCAACACCACCTCAGACCGGTTGGTGGAACCCTACGCGTTCACTCCCGACCACGACCAAGTATGGTGCTATGAGCTGGACTCGCAGATGGTGAAAACCTTCAAGGTCTCCAGAATCCGGAAAGTGAGCATTCTGGACACCGAATGGCAGAATGAAGAGCACCACGAGACCGGCTATGTGGATGTCTTCCGGATGCATGGCACCCAGCGGTTCCCGGTCCGCCTCCGACTCTCCGTGCGCGCGGCCAGTCTGCTGCAGGAAGAATACCCGCTCTCCACCCCGTTTTTGAAAGAAGTAGAAGGCGGCTATTTCCTGCTGGAAACCGAAGTCTGCCGCTTTGAAGGCGTAACACGCTTCATTCTTGGTCTTTACGACGACATCGAAATTCTCGGGGGCGACGACCTTCGCACCCATGTGCAATACAAGATCAAAATGCTGAACCGATAACCATTATTTCCATTTTACCTATTTTTGCACATTCAATTTTTGCAACTAAAAATAATTTTTACAATGAAAAAAGTAATTTTGTTTGTTTCAGCAGCCCTTGCTTTTACGCTTAACTCCTGCACTTTTCTCGATACGCCCAGCCAACGCGACTTGCAGGAGCAGATCACCCAACTGCAGCAGGAAGTGGCTGTTTTGCAGGCGATGAACGGCTTAGTCCCGTCGTATGAAATAAAGAACGACTCCATCGCCTCGCCCATGCCGGAAAATTCTGACAAGGCGAAGAATGACGATAAAAAGAGTGCAAAAACAGCAACTGAAGTAAAAGAGCAAGCGGCCATAGACGCCATTAAATATTGCCTTAAAATGTATGTGCCTGATCTGAAATACACCAACATCCGTTCGGTGCCCAAATCAGACGGAACCGTGGATGTGGTTATTGATTATAAATGGGCTGGGATAGAGGAACACACCTATTATAATGTTACCGTGTATTCAAATAATGAGTTTAAAGTGAATAGTCGTCGTGGACTCGAAGGAGATTTTCCATATGGTTCAAAGATGATGATACCGTAGGAATTCTATGGGCACATATTCTCTGTATTTTATATGCTGAAATGCATAACTATTAATTCATAACTATTATTGACTATCCTTTGGCAATCTGAAAATGGGCAATCATATTGTTTTCATAATTCTTCTTGGTATTTTCTTCCTAATACTCGTTTTCAGGAAGTCAATAGTTGCAACGGTTAGAGGTAAAGAAGGTGAACTGAATGTGAATTTGAGACTTCAGTTACTGCCTTCAGAAGAGTACAAGGTTATCAATAACCTTCTCATCAGCATTCAAGGGCACACTTCACAAATCGACCATGTGGTGATGTCAGAATATGGCATTTTCGTCATTGAAACCAAGAACTACAAGGGTTGGATATACGGTAGTGCTAACAGTGAATATTGGACTCAGAACATCTACGGCAACAAATACCAATTGTATAATCCCATCAAACAGAACCAAGGCCATATCAGAGCACTCAGTCGCATTCTACCTAACTTGCGACCCAACCTATTTGTTTCCATTGTCGCTTTTTCCAGACAAGCCACATTAAAAAACGAGTACTTGGATAATGTTATATATTGGAGCCAAATCAATAGGGTGATACGCTCCTATTCGCAAAAACTGATGTCTGTTGAACAGGTACAAAACGCATATAACACTTTATTAGAAGCCAATATCAAATCAAGAGAGACCCGAAAACAACATGTCCAAAATGTCCAAGGAGAAATATACAGAAATTATAAATCCGTTAACAATGGGTACTGTCCCCACTGTGGCGGAAAACTTGTGTTACGAAGCGGACAATATGGCCAATTCTACGGATGCAGTAATTATCCACGATGCCGTTATACTCATACCACATAGAAAAGGTCATCTTGTCCCAGACCAAAAATTCCATGGTAACCAAGAAGACCTCGATCTATGACGGTTTTTAACATTCTCAAAAATATTACCTGCAATTTCACCAATTCGGGTCTAATAAATGAGTCGTGTGCGCAGAAAGAAAAGTGTATGGTGTTGGGATGTTATTCGCAATCTTCCACACATTTTTATAAATATTGGCAATAATATAGAAGTTGACCCAACATAATGGTCTTTTGATTTGGATTCCGCCGTTCACTATGTTCACGGCGGAATGGTGCTCGCACTGAAGTGTTCTTGGGAAAGATGGGCGGCATTAAAGGGCATTCCAAACACAGCACCAACTTTCTGCCGCCCATCTTTCCCTCCTTTACCTTGGTGCCGCGCACCATTCCGCGAGACGCGATAGCGTGAGCGGAATCTATTATTAACCAGGTCAACTCCTATATCATTTCCTTTTTTTATTATTTTCGCACCCTGAATTTTCACCCATTTTATTATGAAAAAAAATAAGATTCTGACTATTATGACGCTGGTGCTGACGATGATCTGCGCCTGCAACAAGCCCGAACCCGAGGAACTTCAGCCGCAACCGCAGCCCCAACCCCAGCCACCGACACCGATAGAAGACACCACTGTGGTGGAAGAACCGCAAGACAACATCTACCAGTTTTCCGTGCTCGACGGCAATGGCGACAGTGTATCCTTGGCCCAATACAAGGGCAAAGTGCTGCTTGTGATAAACAGCGCCACCCAGTGCGGCTACACCCCGCAATACACGCAGCTGCAGCAATGGTACGAAACCTACCAGGATCGTGGATTTGTGATTCTCGACTTCCCCTGCAACCAGTTCGGCGGACAAGCGCCCGGTTCCTACGACGACATCCATAATTACTGCACCAACAACTACCACATCACCTTCCCGCAGTTTGCCAAAATTGATGTCAACGGTGCCAACGAGTCCCCGCTCTACACATGGCTGAAGAGCAAACGCCCCGGACCCATCCAGTGGAATTTCACCAAGTTCCTCATCAACCGCGACGGCGAAGTGGTGAACCGGTTCTCCTCCAGCTATAACATGACAAGAGTGGAAGAGGCCATCGTTGAACAGTTAGGAGAAGAATAAGATTTTTTGAAATACGGATGGCACATGCGCATGTCCTTGCGCATGACGATTGCTGCTACCTTCCTCCGCACACTTTTTCCACGCCTTTGATGAGCAGACTCACAATCCTGTGGTACTGCTTCAGACTGGCGTTTTCGGGGGTGTCGGACGGGGCGTGGTAACCGCCCGTTTTGCCGCCAAGCGTATAGACAAACACCGCCGGCATCCCCTTCGTGGTGAACGGATAATGGTCGCTATTGGCCGCGTTGGGGCGGGATTTGATCTCCTTTACCCCACCCTTCCGCTTGTTCATCTGCTTGTTCAAGTCCAGCAAAGCATCATAAAAACCCTTGGTGTTGTCGGCCTGTGAATTCACTACCATAAAACCATCATCACCGCCGCACAGCAAGTCCAAGTTCAGCACCAGCTTCACTTTGGAAAAATCAAACAGCGAGTCGCGCACAAAGAAATGCGACCCCATCATTCCGGCCTCCTCACCGCTGAACGCCACAAACACCGTGGTGTAGCGCAACGGATGCTCTTTGAAATAACGCGCCATGTCCAGCATCGTAGCCGTACCCGAGGCGTTGTCATGACACCCGGGGAACATGATTTCAGCTCCCATCTGCCCCAAATGGTCATAGTGCGCCCCTATCACCACGATGCTGTCAGGAACCTCCGTTCCGGGAATGAAAGCGCATACATTTTGGGTATTATGAAATTTCAACTCATTGGTACACAAAAGTTTAATCTTGTTGTTCTTTTTCTTGGCCAATTCCGATTTCACATAACACAGGATATAATCACAACGGCTTTTGGCGAATGCGAATGACCATACCGGTATCTCCTTCACACCGAGAACAAGTCCTTTAAACGCGTACTCGCCGTTCCACACATGCAGATAACGGCACATCTCGTCCACTTTTTTCCTTATGTTCTGGTCCTCACACTGCGTCATGTCAACATACAAAAGGCAGTTGTCCAACTGTTTCCGGTTCTTAAGACAAAACTCCTTGAGTGTATTGCGGTTAACGAGCACTTTGGGGTCAATGGGCAGCATGTTATACTCCGCGTCCGCCGAGCGGGAATAGGGCGCGAACGCAAATTCCGTCCACAATTCGAGCGGATTGCCATTCAGTTCCGCCGACACAAGGCCTTCCATGGAATACACCGTGAAACCGTATCGCTCAAAGTAATCGGAGTATTTGAACGGGGCAATCTGCATCCGCTTGAACTGGTCGCGGATATAACCAGCAGCGATGCCGTCGCCATTGTAGGCATACCCACGCCCGTGCATCGCGGGCGCACACAAGTCTTGCAAGTAGCGGCGCACTTGAACGCTGTCTTGGGCCCGAACGCCCATAATCAAAATAAAAATAACGAGGAAGAGAAATGTCGTTTTTCGCATATCGAAGAATTTATTTGAGATTATGAAGCGCATAGCAATAAGCGCCGGTGGTGGTGGCCACGCTGGTGCCGATGTGGGAAACCGCCACGCCCAGGCGTTTCTGGGTGTCGCACAGGACAGTCTCTTTGGTCCCATAAATCGGGATTTCGCGCTGTTCACCCTTCACGAAGGTCTTGAACTCGGCCTCGTCCTCGAGATTATACACATACGAGGGCACACGAGCCACTTGCGCGCCGCCGCGCGTGGTCATCTGCGCGCGCAACTCCTTGAGCAGCGCGGGCATGTAGTACTTGTGCGACTTGGAGAGTCCGCCGCCCAGCACGATGATGCCGTCCAACATGCACACCGCCTGCACGATGGCATAGCCGGCCACCTCGCCGAAGCGGGCAAACGCCAACTGTGCGGCCTTCTGGTCGCCAATCAGCTCACCCTCGGCAATCCTGAAAACATCCAATGAGTCCGTATAGGCATCTTTCTGCGGGTCAGCGGCCAGCATCCGGTAGTTATAGAGCACCGCCCGCTGCGAAACACCCTCTTCCACAATAAGTTCCGGTTCCTGCTTATGCGGTGTGCAATAAATCTCCGAACAGCAGTTGTCGCCGATATACATCTGCTCATGCGAGGTGATGCCGATGCCGAAGCCCGTGCCCAAGATGAAGCCGATGAGGTTGTGGTACTGTTTCACGGAACCCATCTTCTTGAGCTTGGCGTTCACCTCCGGCAGCACGCCCGCCAGGGCCTCGCCGTAAGTAAACAAGTCGGCGTCATTGTTGATGAACACCGGCAGCTTGAACTTGCGCTCCAAGAACGGGCCGAGCGCCACCCCACCCTCAAAAGCGGGGAAATTGGTCAGCCGTGTAGGAAAGATGCCGTTGGGATAGTCAGCGGGGCCAGGGAACGCGAAACTAATGGCCACCGGTTTCTCGGGCAGTTTTTTCATCACCTCCTCAAAACCCTTCACCAAGTTGCCCAGACATTTGTCCAGATTCTGCGCCTCGGAGGGGTATTCTATGGTTTCCACAATGGACTGGTTGCCACGGATGGCATTGAAACGGAAATGTGTGCCGCCTGCATCCAGCGTCACCACTATTCTTTTGTCAGTTTCGTACATAGTAAAAAAAATTTGCTGCAAAGATAGTTATTTTCGTATTTTTGCAACTCATTAAAATTATTGTTTATGAAAAAATCTTTATCCCTCGTATCCGTATTCTTCGTCTTTTTGGCCATGGGTTTCGGCGATGCCGCCGGCCAATTAGTGTCTGTTGTAGAAAAGGCGTTTCACATTTCGCCTTTTATGGCCTCATTCGTCTCGTTCGCCGGCATGATCATGTTCGGTGTGCTGTCGGTGCCCACGGGTGTTTGGCAGTCCAAGACCGGAAAGAAGAAGATGCTGGTTATCGGCTTGATACTGTTCTTGTTAGGCGCCATCCTGCCCATCCTTGCGTTCAACTTCCCCATCATTTTGCTGGCGGTGCTGCTGATGGGCGCCGGAGCCACCATCTTGCAGGTGTCCGGCAACCCGCTCATCCGTGATGTGTCGCCCGAGGGCAAATACTCCAGCATGCTCTCCTTCGCCCAGTCGCTGAAGGCCATCGGTACGCTGTCCACCTCGCTCATCCTGGTGCTCATCGGCACCTCGCTAATGAAGTACGGCTGGTTCTCCTTCACGCCGGAGGGTTCCACGGAAACTGTCGATATGGGATTCCGTATTCTCTTCCCTATCTTCGCTGCCGTGCTGCTCATCACGCTGATTCTGGTCGTCCTCTTCGTGCCCAACAACGCCGAGAAAGAGGACACCCAACCCACCACGTTGGGCAACTGCCTCAAGGCGCTGGCCAACCCCTACATTTTGATGATGTTCTTGGGCATTTTCTTCTACTGCGGTGCCGAGGCCTCCATGTTCAACCGTATTCCTTCCATTTTGATTGAAAACAACCCGGGCATTACACCAGCGTTGGGCAACATTGTGCTTATCATCGCTCTTTTTGTGGGCCGTTTCCTCGGTGGAGTGTGCCTGCGCCATATCAAACCTACCGTCTTTTTGGTGCTCACCATCTTAGTGTCCATCATCGGCAATGTGTTGCTGTTCCTGCCGTACAACGCCTTCACCACTTGGTTGAGTTTCATCCTCATCGGTATCGGCTTCGCCAACATCTTCCCGCTCATCTTCTCAATTTGTGTGGATAAGATGCCGGAGAAGACCAACGAGATTTCCGGTTTGATGACCACCGCCATCGTGGGTGCCGCCATTGTGCCGCTCATCACGGGTGCCGCCGCCAATGCGGCTCCGAAATACGCCTTCATCGTCACGCTGACCTGCCTGCTCTATCTGGGCTTCGTGGCATTGATGAACAACAACAAAAAAACCGCATAACATTATAACAGAATCATTTATGAAAAAGATATTTTTGCTGTGCGCGACAGCCATCCTTCTCGCCGCAACCAGTTTCGCCCAAAGCGAATATGTGAATCCCCTGGTGGGCACCGCTGAGCACGGGCACACCTTTCCGGGTGCTCTTGTGCCCTTTGGAGCGGTGCAAGTGAGCCCCGACACACGCCTTGACGGCTGGGACGGCTGCTCCGGCTACCATTACACCGATAACCGCATTTACGGTTTCTCGCACACGCACCTCAGCGGCACGGGCTGCAGCGACTACGGGGATGTGCTCATCATGCCCTTCACTGGCACGCCGTCCATCCACAACAACGAGTATTCCTGCACCTTCTCGCACAAAAACGAGCACGCCAATGCCGGCTATTACCATGTTATGCTCGATAACAGCATCTTCGTGGAACTGACAGCAGGACAGCGCGTGGCTATGCACCGATACACCTTCCCAAAGAAAGGGCCGCGCGGCATCGTCATCGACCTCACGCACCGCGACAAAGTGCTGGCCTCCGGCATCACCATCAACGGCAACGAGATTGTGGGATTCCGCCGCTCCGAAGCCTGGAACCCCGACCAATACTGCGCCTTCTCCATCATCCCCTCTTCCCCGATTCAGAAAATCGAGTTCTATAAAGATGACCAACTTGTAAAGGAGACCGATGTGCGCGGCGAGAACTGCAAAGCCATTGTCTATTTCTCCGAGAAAGTGAAAATGGTCACACTGAATGTCGCGATTTCCGCCGTGGACATTGCCGGCGCCATGAACAACCAGAATGAACTGCGGGGCAAAAGCATCGAGCAGGTGGAGGAAGAGGCCGTGGCCGCTTGGGACAAGGAACTCAGCAAAATCCAAGTCGAATCTAACAACAAAGAATATCTCCAGACATTCTATACCGCTCTGTACCATTGTTTCACATCACCGTATCTCTATTCGGATCTGGACGGTCGCTATCGCGGACAGGATGGTGAAATTCATGAAAGTGACGGCAGACACCAGATTTACACCGTCTTCTCATTGTGGGACACTTACCGTGCCCTGCACCCGCTGCTGAACATCATCGACCAGAAGCGCACCGGTGATTTTCTGCACACCTTCATGCAACACTACCGCCAGGGCACCATGCTGCCCGTGTGGGAACTGTCGGCTTACGAAACCTGGTGCATGATCGGCTATCACTCCGTGCCTGTCATCTGGGACGCCTTCATCAAAGGCATTCGCCCATACGATGTGAATGAGATGCTGCGGGCCATGCGGCACAGCGCCACGCTCAACAAATTGGGCAGACCCGACTACGCCAAATATGGCTACATTCCTGGCACATCGGAGAATGAATCCGTATCCAAAACATTGGAATACTGTTACGATGACTGGTGCATTGCCCAATTTGCCAAAGAGATTGGGAATCAGGAAGTTTACGATGAATATATCGCCCGCGCCCAGTTCTACAAGAACATTTTGGATCCAGACGGGTTCATGCACGGCAAGCGCAACGGTGCCTTCGCCACCCCATTCGACCCCACAGAAGTCAACAATTTTTACACGGAAGCCAACTGCTGGCAATACTCCACCTATGTGCCTCACGATGTCACCGACTATGTATATCTCATGGGTGGCGACAAGGCCATGGGCGTATTTCTGGACTCTCTCTTCCACGGAGATTCTAAAATGACGGGCCGGGAACAATCGGACATTACTGGTGTTATCGGACAATATGCGCACGGCAACGAGCCGAGCCACCATGCCGCTTACCTGTACAATTTCATCGGCCAGCCGTGGAAGACTCAGGAACTGACTCGCAAAATCATGACGGAACTCTACACCTCACAACCCGATGGGCTTTGCGGCAATGAGGACTGCGGCCAGATGTCGGCCTGGTATGTGTTCAGCGCCATGGGTTTCTACCCCGTATGCCCGGGCAAGAACCAATATATTATCGGCTATCCGCTGTTCGACAAAACCACGGTAAACTTGGAGAACGGAGCTAAATTTGTCATCACCCGCGACAAGGATCTCCCTTATATCCAGTCGGTTCTGTACAACGGAGAACCACTTAATGTATCCTACATCACCTACAACCAAATCAAAGACGGCGGTTTGTTGGAGTTCAAGATGGGTGACAAGCCCAGCGAGACCTGGGGCATTGGTTACCAGAACACACCCAAGGCTATTATCACGCCTACGGTGACCACGGTGCCCTACTTCTCCACCGACCAGCCGAGTTTCACCGACTCGCTCACCGTGTCCATCAACCTGTACCAGCGCAATGTGCCGGACGCCGCACCCATGTCGGCACTCACGGATATCTTCTACACTTTGGACGGCAGCACACCTGCGCCTACCCACGGCATGAAATACACGGAACCCATCACGCTGAAAGGGACCACCACACTGAAAGCCATCGCTTACAACAAGGTGTCGGGTGCCAGCAAAGTGGCCGAGGCGACATACCGTCATTTCAACAAAGATAAAACGGTGAACTACATCACCATGCCGAGCCCTCAATATTTTGCGGGCGGGCAGGACGGACTCATCGATGAGATCCACGCGCTGGCCAACTGGCGCGTGGGCGGTTGGCAGGGCTTCCAAGGCGACTTTGAGGCCATCATCGACCTGCACCAGAGCAAACCCGTGCACTCCGTTTCCGCAAGCTGTCTGGAGGATGTGCGCGCTTGGATCTTCTTCCCCTCCAAAGTGGAAGTCCTCATCTCCGACGATGGGAAACAATTCCGTCCCTTCGGCACCACAAACGGCATCGGTTCTGAGAAATCTGAAGACGCCAAGCTGCACGAGTTTGTGGTCAAGGGCGACGCCACCGGACGCTATCTCAAGGTGAAGGCATCCAGTTATGGAAAACTGCCCGCTTGGCACATCAGCGCAGGCGAGCAGGCATGGCTGTTTATGGATGAAATAACAGTGGATTAGGTGACGTTTAGGCTTAAGTCTAACTTGAACCAACTTGAATAATCCTCGCATTTCATTTTTTATTATTTTTGTTTTCCATACTCCATGGAAATGAGTAACACTACCATGCACTAATGTGCTGATTTTGATGATTCTCATGTTTGCAGAACAAGCCGCAAACACCTTTTTCAGTCATTTTTATCAACTTCATATCAAAATCTAATCACTTGCATTATGAACATAAGCAACTCCAATATCTGTATCCGGAATGGTATGCCCGGACTGTATTGGTTGGGCCAAAACAAACTGCTTGGACTTGGTTTGCTCTCTGCCATTATAGCACGCGCCGATGGCAGAGAGGCAGGTACCAGAGCAGGGAATTCGCCATTCTTTTCGCACAGTACAACGAAATCCCCGCTGAAACAAGTACCCGTAGGGCATTGACCGGCTACACAATCTTGCGTTATATCTGTACCGTGAGGCGTGCGCCACAAAACAGCCACAAAAATAGTGTTTTTTGCTGTTTTGTACAGATAATTTGAATTTATTTTATAAAATTAAATTATCGGAAAAATGAAAAAGATTATAATTTTGGCTTTAACAGCCGTATTTACAAGCGCAATCTTTACATGTTGCGAGAAAGATGATGTGAAAAATTGGTCAAATCAAACAACTGAAAGTTTGAATCTTAAAAATGTTGCAATGTCGAACGGGATGTTAGAATTTCCTTCCTGGGAAAGTTATATTTCAGCAGTTGAGGCTATAGGGGAGGCATGTGAGGAAAGGACTCAAAATTATGTTGATAGCCTTATTAAGGTACTTGGAACGGATGATGATGAGATCTTGAACGATGCCATTCAAAAAAATGAATTCAATCCGTTCCAGCCATTACACGACTTTGCAAATTCTATGGGCTTTACAAGTATGTACGCAGTTCTTGAAGATTTAGAAAAAGAATGGATGGAAGACCCCAAATCGACTGTCGAAGACAATCCTTTTATGAATACTGAATTAGAACGTTATCAAAGTGCTTTGCATAATGTTAACGGGGATGTTAAGATTGCAGGTGAAATTTTTAATCCAGACAAATGTATAAACAACAGTGGCGATTGTAAAAGAAAGGACAATGGTTATGGCGAAAAACAATTTACATACAAAAACAAAAACAGAATGGTTGTCGGTAAAATTTCAACTAGAAGTGCTTACTTATCTGCGTCCACAACATTATACACAATTAGGGATAATGGCACCAAACTATTATGGACGAGCGGAATCCATGTCGCCGCGGGAGGAAAGAAATGGTACACTTGTGATGCTGGAGATGTTCCACATAACATACTTCATTTGGATGAAAAAATCAAAGACCGTATGGCCTTATGTCATACATCTGTAATTATTTCTACGAATTCTTTTTCATGTGTGATCATCCCCTATCCAGCCTCTTTGTTAAGCTCTCATGCAGCGACAAAAGTCAATGGAGCATATGTCAATCTGGCATTATAAAGACATTTAGATGAAGAATACTATAAAAAAAACACTGCTCGCTTTGCTTTTTGCACTCCCTGTCATTCTTGACGCACAGGGAATACAGGAAAAGAAGCTCTGTTTTTCGGACAAGATTACACATTCTGTAAGTCTGCAATGTAATATTGGCCTATATCCGAAAAACAAGTTCGTGTATTTTTGTAATCCGGCGGACGGGTATGTCTCACTGCCAGCGGTTGGTAGAGAGTACCGCCTAACCTATGGACTTAATTTTCGTTCAGGCTTCGGTCTTTCAATTGGGGCGGCTTCTGGCTTGTATGGTTTCAGAAATCGTAATGCTGAAACCAATTTTGGCAGTGCGGTTAATATGCCCCTAAGCTATTTCATTCCTTTGTTCGATAATTATTTGAACGTCAGTTTGAATGCCACCTACTTCAGGCAACTCTCTCAAAAAATTTTCATTCAGCCTAACATTGGAATTACTATGCCTTTCTATTTTCAGGAAAGATTTTGCATACATGAAAGTTACCTGTCTGACATGGGAGAGTGGGTGCTGTCAAAGTATTTAAGTGTTGATAATACCGATTGCCATAGGATGTTCATCCCCGACCTTACGTTGGGGGTGAACTTTCTTTTCCACACCAAAAGTAATCCTCGCAGCAATTTCGTTCTCGGGGTGAATGCCAATATCGGTTTTGTACCGAGATATACAGGATACTTTTCGCTAAGGGAACCTTTTACGGAGGAAGTCAAGGATTGCGACATCACATGCCGGGACACATACTTTGGCTTCAATTTCGGGTATCAGTTCATCAGTCTGCCGAAGACATTCAACAGAAAACAATATCGCAAGGAATTGGAGTATTCCACTTTCGATTTCAAGCGCCCTGTTCATTCTATTGCCTTAATATTTGACAACGGTTTTGGTTTTTTTGACAAACTGTCAAATTCAAGTGGTCCAATCAAGCCAAGAAAAGGAAGTGGATATAAGCCGGAACTTGTGCTGAAATACAGCGTTGCCATAACAAAAGGATTCGGGTTGTCTGTGGAAATACCCTTTGGCTTATTTTACAGAACTTTTACAACGGATTTGTTAGGTGTCGTTCCTCGGGACACGGTATGGGCAAGCGGTATAGTCGGAGACCATAATTCGCTGGATGGGTTCGGATACACCGATGTGTATTCCGGTTTTTCGTTGAAAGCTTCATATCTTGCTCTAATACACCGAAATGTGTTTATAGAGCCAGAATTGGGATTGAAGTTCGCACCGTTTCTGGGCGGCTTTGACCAAGATTTCGAAGATGAGTATTATTCAGCTATTTGGGATGATGAGCATGAGAGGGGGATTGCATACATGCGTTATACGCCAAAACTCAATAAAAAATCCTTTTATATTCCTGATTTATCTTTCGCCGTCAATTTTATCGTCCATGGAAAGAATCCCAACCACAATTTCATATTTGGAATAAATTCGACGTTCTCCTTTGTTGACAGGTTGACCATAGATTATGGACCGCTTCCCCCTTCATCCTTTCCAGAACGATATGCCTCTTCGGGAACTTATCATTACAAAATGGGGAGTATAGGGCTGCATATCGGTTATCAGTTCATGACAGGAAAGAAAGTCAAATATGAAAAATGAAGTCCAATTTAGAACTGTCCTAAAAGGGGGGATGTTTACAGAACAATTAATAACTGGAATTTAATGAAATGATAACTCAAAAAAAACATCTGCTTTCATCAAGAAACACAAATACGTGTTTTTTATGATTGTCAGTCTTGTTTCTGCATGCTTTGTCAGTTTTGTTGTGCATGTTACTCAAGACACATTGAGTATAAAGTCATGGTTAAACAGCACTTTTTTCTATTGGGGCTTTTTATACCCTGCTGGTTTTATAGCCTATGAAAATCTTGAGTAGCGACATTATCTGACATTTCAATATATCACAAGATCTTGTTCTCCAATCAAATCACCTGCATTATGGACATAAGCAACTCCGATATATGTATCCGGAATGGTATGCCCAGACTGTATTGGTTGGGCCAAGACAAACTGATTGGACTTGGTTTGCTCTCTGCCATTATAGCACGTGCCGATGGCAGAGAGGCAGGTACCAGAGTAGGGAAATCGCCATTCTTTTCGCACAGGACAACGAAATCCCCGCTGAAACAAGTACCCGTTGGACATTGACCGGCTACACAATCTTGCGTTATATCTGTACCGTAAGGCGTGCAACACAAAACAGCCACAAAAATAGTGTTTTTTGCTGTTTTGTACAGATAATTTGAATTTATTTTATAAAATTAAATTATCGGAAAAATGAAAAAGATTATAATTTTGGCTTTAACAGCCGTATTTACAA
>Ga0247611_10005677_pt1 | contig 16329 bp, 13 predicted proteins | sample 177DNAGHGhighgp2_FD_192422 | JGI IMG/M metagenome (GOLD analysis project Ga0247611, IMG submission 192422) | Sheep rumen microbial communities from Palmerston North, Manawatu-Wanganui, New Zealand - 1770 DNA GHGhigh gp2 | ecosystem: Host-associated > Mammals > Digestive system > Stomach > Rumen... | reverse complement strand
AAAAACTATTAAGCACTATTGTCATATCTATGCACAACTTTATTGCAAATTTCCGAAAAATTCTTGACATCTGCAAAAAACATGCAGGAAATCTGGTAAACGAAAAAGGAAATGTGATCCGTCGTGGTGTTGTTCCGACTTTCTCCGATTTGGAAGTGGTTGCACTTTCCATTACGGCAGAGGCTTTCAGTATCGACAGCGAGAACTACCTTTTCAATCGTCTGAACAAAGAGTGTCCCAACGCTATTCCCAATTTGATAAGCCGCCGGCAGTACAACCTGCGTCGCAAGCTGACCATGGCTCTTGGAGAGGAGATACGCAAAACCATCGCCAAGGTCATGGACGGGGGTGAGTTTGTCTTCAGCATAGACTCCAAACCTGTAAGAGTCTGCCAAAACGCACGTGCAAAAAGATGCACAATGGGATATGACGACTTTGAGCATGCACCATCCTGGGGCTATTGTGCCTCTCAGAACATGCATTATTATGGATATAAGCTCCATGCGCTCTGCGGAATAAGCGGCGTCATTCATTCCTATGACCTGACAGCCGCCAATGTCCATGACCTGCATTATCTTAAGGACATAAGGTGGGAATACCACGACTGCACAATACTCGGGGACAAGGGATACCTTAGCGCACCCATACAACTGGACCTGTTTGAGACGGCAAACATCACACTTGAAGTGCCGTACAGGCTGAATCAAAAGAACTGGAGACCACCGTCCGGGGCTTACAAGAAGTTCAGAAAAAGGGTGGAAACTGTTTTCTCCCAACTCAATGACCAGCTCATGATGATACGCAACTATGCAAAGAGAACCAAAGGGCTCTTCACAAGAATGGCGGCCAAAGTGGCGGCTTTCACAATGTTGCAATATTTCAATTATACCAATCATAAGCCTATAGGGCAAGTTAAATATGCTTTATTTTAATTCAACCAACAGGTAACTATGTATTGGACATTAGAACTTGCTATATCACTTGAGGATGCACCATGGCCAGCAACCAAAGAAGAGTTGATTGACTATGCCACACGTTCAGGTGCTCCTATGGAAGTTATTGAAAACCTTAACGAAATTGAAGACGAAGGCGATGTTTATGAATCTATAGAAGAAATCTGGCCCGACTACCCGTCAAAGGAAGACTTCCTTTGGGATGAAGAGGAGTATTAAAAGATATAGTTAAAATAATCTTACAAGAGGATGTGCCAAATAGGTATATCCTCTTTTTTATTTGTTTTGTTTAATGAATTGTGTAGGAGTCAGTTCGGTAATCTTTCTGAACAGACGGGTGAAATATGACACATTATCATATCCAAGAGATACAGCCACCTCCTTAACCGACTGGTTGCCATCGATGAAAAGCATTTGGGCTTGTTGGATTCTCTGACGAATTATATAATCTGTCGGAGTGTAGCCAACCTGATCTTTGAAAAGACGGATAAACCGATATTTTCCAAGATTCACATCATCTGCCAGATCTTCTATAGTAAAGTTCTTGCGTAGATTCTTTTCAATTGTATACAATGTATGCTGTATTCTAGCATCGTTAACCCTAAGTGGCCGTTTTGCATAATGGAAAAATCTGGAAAGCAGAAGCATTATCAGTGCATTTACCTCCATCCTTACACCTATCGGCAGCATTTGAAACCGCTGGGCAGATTTTACCATTCCAGCAGAAGTGTCATAAGTCTCGGGCATGGGATTACTCAAGACAATATCAGGACATAGTGAAAGCAAACGATTAAAAACTATGCGGTCATCATTAGTGGCATCAATCTGAAAGGGTAACTCACAACGATGATAATAGTCTATCAACTGCTTGGAACGATCAACAAAATGCAAATAATAATGTCCAAAAGAGACTGTACAATGATCGTAATGTGTAACCAATGTAGGTATGAGATAAAGATGCCCAGGGGTCAAAGTATAGTTTTTCCCTCCAATATCTATATTTGCCGTACCTTCTTTTACCAAATAAAGACGAGTAAAACTACTGCAGATTGGGCCGAAATTCCAATTATTCCCTTTGTAATAACCTTGATTGAGTAATGCAAAATCAAATGTTTTCATTATTAAGTAATAAAGTTTTCTAAACAATTAAAGAAACAAAGAATTGTGTAACCAACAATGTTTGGCAACACATTGCAAATATAACTAATAATAGCACAATATTGACTTAAACTAGTATAAAATTTAAAAAAATAAGTTTTTTTTTGATTTATATATAAACACATAGTATTATTAGAAATATATTTGTAATAGAATCATTAACCAATAAAATATAATATTATGAGCAAATACCCTAAAATAGGAATCCGCCCTACAATTGACGGACGTCAAGGTGGTGTGAGAGAAAGTCTTGAAGAGAAAACCATGTACCTGGCAAAGGCTGTGGCCGAGTTGATAACCAACAATCTGCGCAATGGCGATGGAAGCCCAGTAGAATGCGTTATAGCCGACTCTACTATAGGTCGAGTGGCAGAGAGTGCAGCTTGTGCAGAGAAATTCGAGCGTGAAGGAGTTGGAAGTACCATCACAGTCACTTCATGTTGGTGTTACGGGTCGGAAACTATGGACATGAACCCTTATTATCCCAAAGCTGTATGGGGATTCAATGGAACCGAAAGACCTGGTGCCGTTTATCTGGCAGCCGTTTTAGCTGCCCATGCACAGAAAGGATTGCCTGCTTTTGGAATTTATGGGCATGATGTTCAGGACCTGGATGACAACAGCATACCTGATGATGTAGCTGAGAAGATTCTCCGTTTTGCACGTGCAGCCCAAGCTGTGGCAACAATGCGTGGAAAGTCATACCTCTCTCTTGGAAACACCTGTATGGGAATAGCTGGTTCGATAGTGAATGCAGACTTCTTCCAAGATTATATGGGTATGCGCACTGAATATGCAGATTTAGTAGAAATTCTTCGACGTGTGGAATTGGGTATTTATGACCCTGAAGAATATGAAAAGGCAATTGCATGGACCGAAAAATACTGTAAAGTAAACGAAGGTCACGACTATAATGAAGAAAACGGCAAGGCAAAAAGCAGAGAAGAGAAAGACGACGATTGGGTGTTCACTGTAAAGAACATGATAATCATTCGTGACCTGATGCATGGTAACCCTAAGCTTAAAGATCTTGGATTCAAAGAGGAGTCATTAGGTCATAATGCAATCCTAGCTGGTGTTCAGGGACAAAGGCAATGGACCGACTACAAGCCGAATTTTGATTTCCCAGAATCAATGATGTGTTCTTCTTTTGACTGGAACGGAATAAGAGAAGCCGATGTGCTTGCCACAGAAAACGACTCTCTTAACGGAGTGTCCATGCTTTTCGGACATCTTTTGACCAACCGGGGTGTGATGTTCTCTGACATCCGCACTTACTGGAGCCCCACTGCAGTGGAAAGAGTGACAGGAAAGAAGCCTACAGGTATGGCATCTGGAGGATTTATCCATCTAATAAACTCTGGAGCCACCACTCTTGATGCCACTGGTGCAATGAGCGACAACGAAGGTAACCCAACTATGAAACCTCATTGGGAAATAACAGAAAAAGATGTAAAAGATTGTCTGAAAGCCACAACATGGTATCCTGCCGATCGTGGATATTTCAGGGGTGGAGGCTTTTCCAGCAACTTCCTCACTAAAGGAGGGATGCCTATGACCATGCTGAGAGTAAATATTGTTAAGGGACTTGGCCCTGTACTGCAGCTCGCTGAAGGATGGAGCGTGGATTTGGATCCGGAAATCCACGACATACTGAACAAACGAACCGACAAGACTTGGCCTACCACATGGTTCGTGCCACGTCTTGATTCCACAAAAGATGCGTTTAAAGACGTCTATTCAGTTATGAACTGCTGGGGAGCCAACCATGGGGCTATTGCATACGGACATATCGGTGCAGACCTTATAACTCTTTGTTCAATTCTACGAATACCTGTATGCATGCATAATATAAGTGATGAAAACATTTTCCGCCCTGCTGCATGGAATGCCTTTGGTATGGATAAAGAAAGTGCTGACTACCGAGCATGCATGAATTTTGGTCCGATATACAAATAAGCAACCTTTCGACAGTTTAAATTTGTAGAACGTAAAAAATTGATGTTTTACTATTTATAAGCAGTTGTCTATTCTTAGAAACTCGACACCACTGACAACAACAGGCGATGAGGGTTGCCCTCATCGCCTGTATGATAAGAATTGACACTTTTAAAGCTACAATAAATATAATAAGGAATATAATAATTGCCTATAAAAACACATTACTGACAAAGGATATCAGCTACGAGATATTTCCATACCGCTTTGAGATAGAGACATATCAACAAAACGGGCATTTGCATTTTGACGATTACAATTGAGAATATGCTTTATGCGGATTGCCGCATCAGGGTCCTTGGCTATCATATATAAATAACCACCGCCACCAGCTCCAGGCAATTTATAGCCAAGACAAAGGTCATCGACAAGACGTGATATTGCCTCTACTTCAGGGGGATTCGTGCCAGAGTCGATGGATTGATTCTGTCTCCATGTATGCCTCATCAATAATCCCACTCTTTTGAAATCCTGCTGTTGAAGAGCTTCATACATCGAGAGTGCATGGTCTTTCATCTGACGAAGCAGTTGGAGTTGTGCATTTTCATTGAGGAACATCCGTCGCACTATCTCAGCAAGTATATCCTTAGCAGTGCGCCGAATGCCCGTATAATATAACAAGTGACACATCGCATTTTCCGGATCAGTAAACACATGTTCTGGAAGCCATTTTATTGATGGTTTCTGTATAAACCCGCTCTTTGTCTGCAGCAGTTTAACACCTCCCATCACTCCTCCAAACTGGTCTTGCCATCCGCCTCCTGTAGTCAACAGTTGCTCAAGCACAAATATCCTTTGGCATATATCATATTTGTCCCAATGAAGGTCACAGAATTCATTTATAGCACCAAGGACTGTTGCTGCAAGAATAGAACTAGTCCCCAATCCACTCCCAGATGGAACAGCTGAGAACAATGTCATTTCAAACCCACACCCAAATTCATCAAGCTGTCCTTTAAGACTACCATATTGAACACCACTAGTGTCAGGATGAAAACCTGCTAAATAAAGTGCCGCTTTAGGTATTGAAAACTGGTTACCCACTAAATTAAAACGAACTATCTCATCATAGCTTGTGATAATTTCGCTTGCACCTAAATCAATACTTCTGAACAATATATGACGTTCAGCACATGGACGGACAAATACTTGCAATGGTTGTTGTCCATTAAGGTTTATAGCAATATTAACAACATTCCCACCCTCTAGAAGACTATATGGAGGGGTGTCGGTCCAACCTCCTGCCAAATCAATTCTCACAGGCGACCTGCCCCAAATCATTTGGTCGGGCTGTGCTGCCAACCTCGGGAATTGAGGCCTAGCAATTATAGGAGAAATAACGGCTTCGCGCAGCAAACCAAATGCTTTATCACTATCACCATGGAACATGGCATCATGGATACGTAGCTTCTGTGGAGCACTTTCAGGAAGCATCTCAGGCTTAGCCAACTCGTTTTCAGCATACAACCTTGCCATATCACTGAGGTCTGTTTGATAGAAAACGCTGTGTCGCCAGTTTTTTGCCAACATGTTGCAATTACGTAGCAGATAATTTTTACGCTGTTCAAAAAGTCTGAACAGATTAGCCTCTTTCGCCAAATCATCTGCACTCATCATTCGTTCTACCTTTATATTGTCCAAAGGCCTTCCACACATCATTGAATTCACCGTCAATCCCAAATTGCCTGCAGAGACCACAGGAAAAATCCTCTCCTGCTGTTTATTACCATCGAAACGGTCATCAATGTTGTAAGTCCTCACTGCATATTTGTCTTCATCAACAGGTACAACATCCAGACATTGACCCTGCTTAAAAATCAATGACCACTGGTTTTCTGGTACACCTGTTATGACATTGTCTGCAGTAACAGTCCAAGTAGAAGGAATGAAACTATTTTCTATCCATATATTATGATTATCCTCAGAAAAAAGAATATCATTTATAGAATTTTGAACAAAAATCGAAGGATGGGGCTTTTGGTCATGGTGCATTATCAGCCGCTGGTCATTCATGATGTTCTGAATGGCCATTGTAGAGGAAATCATCTCACGGCTTGTGCCAAAATGATAGAATTCTCCTCCGTCAAGAGGAATAACAGCAACTGATAAGCTATTGACATCTTTATCCTCTACTGCAGGATATGAACCGAGTGCCCTTCCGAACTGTGAATAAAGGTCGTATTCCACAAAACTTCCGTTCTCATCATGTGAACGCTTGTTGAGTATTTCCACAGCCCGGTCACTAAGAAACCACACACCTATGTCTGTGAGGTAAAGATATCTGTCCTCCAATTGTTTCAATGTACTTACCGATGGCTTTTGGAGCATGGTCTTCAACACTTCAGGGGTTTCTCTATCACACAAGAAAACCCCATGGTTTTTTGCTATTGAAGCATCAAGCCATATTCCAAAACAAACAACATCGGCGTTGGGAATGATGGGCATTTTCTGAGTAGTGCGAATATACACATCTCCGCTTACCACCATCGTGTGGACATCATCGGATACACTTTCCATCATCTGCTCATAAAGAGGAAGTTGAAGATCAAGAAGTGTCTGTTCGATACGTTGGCCTCGTTGCCACCGAAAAACAGGAATAGGAGTTAGCAATTTCCCAGAGGGTGCATATGCAGGAAGCCGTCGGCTATGTCCTCCGGCATGAATAAGAATACGTTTCTCTTTTGACAACCATTTCTTGAATTCTCGACCATCATTTTCTGCCTGATAACATTGGTCAAGCAACCAAGCTGTTCCCCCTCCACTTCCAAGACGGTGGTCAATAGGATCACATGAACAAAAGAATTCATCTTTATCTTTTTGTGTCAGCTGATGGAAGCAGTCCACAAGATGTGGTGGAAGTGATAGTAATTTTTTCATTATAGTAATTTGTAACATGGGGTTAACTATGCAAATGTAGTGATTTTATTCTACAAATCCCACATAATTATAAACAAAATGCTCGATGCATCAAAGCCCTGATTATTATTATCACAATATCGACTTTTAATATTAATTTGTTCTATAACATTGACAATTTTCCCTTATCTATTTGTTTGTTAGGATAATTATTTGTTTCTTTGCGTAAAATAAAAATAATAAAACATTTTGAAATAATGGTTTATAATGAATTAGGAAAGACTGGGCTGAAAGTGTCGAATCTCAGTTTCGGAGCTTCTTCCCTTGGGGGTGTTTTCCACGATATCAGAGAAGCTGAAGGTATAAGAGCTGTTCATGTAGCTATTGACAACGGTATCAACTTTATTGACGTATCGCCTTATTATGGGCATACTAAAGCAGAGACTGTTCTTGGTAAAGCACTTAGGGAGATTCCACGTGACAAATACTATCTTTCAACAAAAGTTGGTCGTTATGGCAAAGACGGTATCAACACATGGGACTACTCTGCACACCGTGCTAAAGAAAGTGTGAAAGAGAGTATGGAACGCCTGGGAATAGATTTTATTGACCTCATTAATGTTCACGACATAGAATTTCAAGGTGATTTACCTGGTGGATTGCAAAAGGTTGTTGACGAGACTCTTCCTGCTCTTGTAGAATTGAAAAATGAAGGACTGGTTGGCCATGTCGGAATAACAGACTTGCAACCTGAAAATCTCAAATGGGTGATAGAAAACTCACCAAATGGAACTGTGGAAAGTATACTATGTTTCTGCCACTATAGTCTGAACGACACGATGCTTCTCGATTATTTCGATTTCCTGGAAGCAAATAATATTGGTGTCATCAACGCATCACCTCTTTCTATGGGACTCCTATCTATGCGTGGGGCTCCTGATTGGCATCCTGCTACCGAGGCACTACGCGAAGCATGTGCTAAAGCGGCACTTTTCTGCGACAAACAAGGTTATCCTATAGAAAAACTTGCCATGCAGTTCTCAACTTCTTTGAACGACCATATAGCAACCACGCTATTCAGTTCTGCTAATCCAGCAAACGTATTGAAGAATATTGAATACGTTAACGAACCAATGGATGAACAATTGGTAAAAGAAGTGCAAAAGATCATTGGAGAACAGATGGGAGTAAGATGGAGAAACAGTTAATTCAGTTTATTGTTGTTATACTTCAGTATCAGTAATTTTATATTCTAATGAAAAATGACAATAATTGATGCTCATAGCCATTTATGGCTGAAACAAGACACTAGCTGGAATGGCAAACGCATTTCACCTCTTCCCAACGGACGTGCCATGTTTTTAGGAGAGGAAAGGCAGATGGTACCACCGTTTATGATTGACGGGAAAAACAGCGCAGAGGTATTCCTCTCTAACATGAACTACGCACAGGTTGGCGGTGCCGTAATTGTTCAGGAATTTATCGACGGCATTCAGAACGATTATCTCTCTGAGGTCCAGCAAAAATACCCGGACCGTTTCTTTGTACATGGCATGTGTGACTATCTCAAGCCAGGCTATGCAGATGATGCTATACGCTTGATGAATGCTGGTTTTCGTGGTATTGCCATACCAGGTCACCGCATAATTACCGACACCCAACATATCCATCTAAATGATGAAGAAATGATGAAGATGTTCCATGAAATGGAGCGTCGTGAAGTATGTCTATCGTTATGCCTTGCCGATGGCGACACACAAATAGGTGAGTTGAAGGAAGTGATTGAAGAATGTCCAGATTTACGCATTACAATTGGCCACTTTGGAATGCCAACAGCAGAAGGATGGGAAAGTCAGCTTAATATGGCACTGAATAAAAATGTGTATCTTGAATCAGGAGGTATTACATGGTTATACAACTCTGAATTCTACCCCTTCCCATCTGCAATCCGTGCTATCCGCAAAGCTATCGACACTGTGGGCATAGAAAAACTAATGTGGGGAAGCGACTATCCACGTACAATAACAGCTATCACCTACAGAATGTCGTATGATTTTGTAATTAAATCCAATGAATTGAACGAACGGGAAAAACAGCTGTTTTTGGGAGAAAACGCAGTGAAATTCTACGGATTCAAGAACTTGCCTGAGCTCCCATATATTAAGAACATGTCGGAATGAACACAAATCCTCATTCCTAATTAATATTTTTAAAAATGAAAGCATTAGAGATAAATGGTGTACATAGCGTACATGTGATAGATATACCAATGCCAGAATTGAAGGCAGACGAAGTGTTGCTCAAGGTTGAATGCGTGGCATTCTGCGGGAGCGACTTGAACACATTCAAAGGTCTGAATGCATTAGCAAAAAGTCCTGTGATTCCAGGACATGAAATTTGCGCCAGAATAGAGCAGACAGGGTCTGATGTACCAGAGTCATTGAAAGCTGGCATGCTAGTGACCGTTGACCCTTATACAGGTTGTGGAAAATGTGCGGCCTGTCTGAACGAACGTTCTAACGCATGTCAACACAACGAAACTCTAGGTGTCCAACGCGATGGAGCTATGCGTGAATATATTGCAATGCCTTGGCAGAAAGTGATACCAGCAGAAAATCTCACACCAAAAGAAATTGCTTTGGTAGAGCCAATGAGCGTTGGTTTCCATGCAATAAACCGGGGTCGAGTTACAGATATTGACACCGTAATGGTCACTGGTTGTGGTATGATTGGCGTAGGTGCAATTGTGCGGGCTTCTATGCGTGGAGCCACAGTTATTGCTGTAGATATTGATGACGAAAAATTGGATGTTGCCAAGAGTCTTGGTGCCACATATGTTATCAACAGCAAAACAGAAGACCTTCATGAACGTCTGTCTGAAATAACCCAAGGCATGGGGCCTTCACTAGTTGTAGAGGCTGTAGGGAACTCTTTTACACAACGTCAGGCAATTGAAGAAGTGGCATTTACCGGCCGTGTGGTATTCATTGGTTATGCACCGAGTGAAACCAGTTTCCTGACAAAGCTCTTTGTGCAAAAAGAACTTGACATCCGTGGTTCACGCAATGCCAAACCAGCCGATTTCAGAGCAGTAATTCATTATCTACAAAACAGCAAGTGCCCTGTGGATAAATTGATTACAAAAGTGGTGAAACCTAAAGAGGCAGAACAAACATTATTGGAATGGGAAAAAGATCCTGGTAAGGTATTCAGGATTTTAGTAGAGCTAGCACATTAGACAAAAGGCAAAATACATAATCCTATTTATAAATTCATACAACTTTCAATATAATCAACATGGAAGACATTAAGACACAGAAAAAACCGCTGATACCTAAGAAGTATCTGTTTACATTCATACTTATTACATCGTTATTTGCATTATGGGGGTTTGCTAATGATATCACAAACCCTATGGTGGCTGCTTTCCAAACCCTGATGGAACTTCCTGCTTCTGAGGCCGCTTTAATTCAGTTCGCCTTCTATGGCGGATATGCCACCATGGCTGTTCCCGCTGCATTGTTTATCCGTCGGTACTCGTACAAAAAAGGAGTACTGATGGGATTGACACTTTATGCCGTAGGAGCATTCCTGTTTATTCCAGCAGCACTGTATCAGCAATTCTCATTTTTCTGCATATCATTATATATACTGACTTTCGGCCTGGCATTTCTCGAAACCACTGCCAACCCTTTCATTTTGTCATTAGGCGATAAAGAGACATCCACACGCCGACTGAACTTGGCCCAGGCATTCAATCCGATGGGTTCTCTCTGTGGAATGGCCATTGCTTCATTTGTGGTATTACCACAATTGATTTCCGACAAGCGTGACACTGCAGGCAACATCATTTTCGGTTCACTCACTGACGCAGAAAAGGCTGACATACGCCTTCATGACTTAGCAATTATACGAAATCCTTATGTTGCTATCGGACTGGTTGTTGTAGCTGTACTTGTGATTATCGCATTGACAAAGATGCCTAACACCCAGAGCGAAGAGTTGAAACAGCAAGGTATCAAAAACACAAATCGCCAGACATTGTCTAACCTATGGCACAATGTTATCTACCGGGAGGGTGTCATTGCACAGATGTTCTATGTTGCAGCACAGATCATGACATGGACTTTCATAATTCAATATGCTGAGAACTTAGGTATAAACAAAGCTGATGCACAAAAATACAACATCATAGCTATGGTTATGTTCTTATGCAGCCGATTCATATCTACATTCTTGATGAGGTATGTAAATTCCCGTAAGCTGTTGGCTTTCTTCAGTATTGGTGCAATCGTTTGTTGCACTGGTGCGATTTTGATTGTTGGTATGCCAGGACTTTACTGCCTCATGGGAATCAGCTTTTTCATGTCGCTCATGTTCCCAACCATATATGGTATTGCACTTGAAGATGTTGATAGCAAGGACACAACCCTAGGAGCCGCTTTCCTTGTAATGGCTATCGTGGGCGGTGCTTTGATGCCTCCCCTCCAAGGACTTGTCATCGACCAACAGACTATCATGGGACACCCTGCTGTGAATGTGTCGTTCTTGCTTCCTTTGCTTTGTTTCTGTGTGACTATGGCATACGGATTCCATGCGGCAAAAAAGATGAAGGCTAATTCATAAATGACTACACTCACCTTTCAAAACATTTGACAATTAACAGTCTATGAATAAAGGATATCCAAGCAAACAATACAACCAACCCACAAAACGATATGTTCAGTTTCTAGAACTGCAAAACAATCCGGATCTGATTGCCAAATATAAAAAACTGCATAGTCAGAAAGAGCAATGGAAAATAATACGTGACGGAATAAAAGAAGTTGGCATTCTGGAAATGGAAATTTACATCCTTGACAACAAGCTTGTAATGATTATCGATGCACCGCTAGATTTTGATTTTAAAGCTGCCATGACACGTCTTGCCACTCTTCCACGACAACAAGAATGGGAAGAAACTGTAGCAGAATTCCAGAAATGCAATGCATCCGATACCTCAGCTGAAAAATGGAAGATGGCTGAACGCATGTTCTATTTATACGACTGATATCCATTAAAACTGATTTTATAGATATTGGTAGATTATAACGGTTTATCTGTAGTTTGTAGCATGAAATATGCACACACAGATAAACCGTTTTTCTGTTTATCAATAATGAAAGAAGTAACTGATTAAAAAAACAAAAGAAAGCAATGTGTTTTTATGAATAATTTCGTATATTTGTAAAAATTTCCATCGACTGGTGGAACATTTACCATGAACAACAACATTTTATAACACCTTATTATAGAGAATTTTTGCATATAAATGCACAAATTATTTATTATATAAAACACTAACCATTATTATATCATGAAAAAAACAGCATTTTTATTTGCTTTTGTCGTGAGTATCACGGCAATGGCGCAAAATCCGATTATTCGCGACCAATTTACAGCCGATCCTACTGCAAGGGTATTCAATGGCAAGATGTACCTGTATCCTTCCCACGACATCAAAGCACCTGAAGGCCAGCGGCAAGACTGGTTCTGCATGGAAGACTATCATGTTTTTTCATCCGAAGACCTCATCGATTGGGAAGACCATGGAGTGATAGCCACTCACAACACTATCCCATGGGTTCGTCCTAACAGTTATGCCATGTGGGCTCCAGATTGCGTTTACAAAAACGGAAAGTATTATTTCTATTTCCCTGCCTCTCCTAATGCAGGAAGAGGATTTAGTGTTGGTGTGGGAATATCTGATCGTCCAGAAGGTCCATTCACTTTTGAGAAGGAGCCTATTAAAGGGGTGATGGGTATCGATCCCTGTGTACTTAACGACGATGATGGCGAAAGCTATATTTACTGGTCAGGAATGGGTATTCGTGGGGCTCGCCTGAAGTCAAACATGACAGAGCTTGCTGATAACGGACAACAGATGGAAGGATTACCAGATGGGTTCAAAGAAGGGCCTTATGCATTCAAGCGCAATGGAATATATTACCTGACTTTTCCTTGGGTAAGAAAAGAGAATGGTACGGAAACTCTAGCCTACGCCATGTCAAAAAGTCCGCTTGGACCATGGGACTTTAAAGGCATCATCATGGCCGAGTCGCCTACCGGATGCTGGACAAACCACCATTCCATAACAGAATATAAAGGTGTATGGTATCTCTTCTATCACCACAACGACTATTCACCTAGTTTTGACAAGAACCGTTCGGCACGTATAGACCGTATCTATTTCAACTCTGATGGCACAATTAAGGAAGTAACTCCTACCCTCAGAGGCGTAGGAATAAAGAAAGGCATATCGCGTATTGACCTTGACCGCTATAGCAGTGTTGCTGATGGTGCCTCTGTAGAACTACTTGACACCACTAACACATTCCTTGGCTGGAGTGTTACATTACCAGAAAAGGGCTGGCTTAAATATGCTGATGTGGATTTCACTGGTTTGCGTCCCGACGGATATCTGATAGCTAACGTAAAGGCCAATGAAAATACAGAACTGATTATAAAAGAACGCAATGCCAAAGGAAAAGTTATAGCAAAAATACCTGTTGTATGTGTTACAGAAGGGCAATTCAGAAGAGATTTCAGAGGAAGATGGCTAACTAACACCACACGTTTGGAATATGTCCCGAATGGGGTGACAGACTTATATGTGGAATGCAATGGAAAGGGCGTAAGCATCGACTGGATTGAATTTAAGAATCGTGAAAATTATTTTTCTAACATAAGCGGTGAAACTGCCAGTCCTGATACAAATGGTTTTATTCGCCGCTGGCTATTACTAGACCCTATTGACAAGCCAAACCGTTCTAACACTGTATTTACAGACAGTTATCTGACTGAGCAATTCAACCAGACTTATTTTGCTAATCAAATGACAGTTGTACCGAAAGCTGGCGACAAAGTGAAAGTTGACAAACAAACTCTTGAATGGCATGCCATTGACAGCGAACGTTATAACATCAAACTATTCCGCTTTGCCGACATCAACAGCAAGCAGACTTACGGAGTACTGTTCTGGGGAGTAACAGTGATAGAATGTGAAGAAGACATTAACAATATACGTCTTGCTGCCGGTTCAAACAGCGCATCATCATGGTGGTTGAATGGTGAGCGAGTGCTCTTGCTTTCAGGAGACCGACGTATGGTGGAAGACGACGGTATGTCACCCCGTCTCTCTCTTCATAAGGGGCAGAACATACTTCGTTGTGCCGTTATCAATGGCCCTGGTATGAGCGACTTCTGTGTTCGTTTCCTTGATGAAAACGGCCATCCTGTTACAAATTATAAGTTGAATGTAAAATAATACACGAAATAATAAATCTTATATCATATCACAAATAATACTAATTAAAGAAGAAATGAAAAGAATAAATACAATCATAGCATTATTAGCATTTGCACTTAGTGCCAGCGCACAAGATGGTGCACCTTATATTCACGACCCTTCGACTATAGCAGAATGCGAAGGTAAGTATTACACTTTCGGCACAGGTGGAGGTGGGCTTATCAGTGACGACGGATGGAATTGGCATGGTGGTGCCGAACGTCCAGGTGGAGGGGCAGCTCCCGACGTGATGAAAATAGGAAACCGCTATCTGGTTATTTATGGTGCTACTGGCGGAGGACTAGGAGGTGGACATAACGGGCGTATCTTAACTATGTGGAATAACACCCTCGACCCCAAATCTCCAGATTTCAAGTATTCTACTGCAGTGGAAGTAGTTGCCAGTGACGGCATGGAAGACTGCGACGCCATTGACCCTTGTCTGTTGCTTGATCCCGATGGACGACTATGGGCAAGCTATGGCACTTATTTCGGGAACATACGTCTTATAGAACTTGACCCCAAAACCGGTTTCAGAAAAAAGGGCAACAAAGAACGCGACATAGCAATCGACTGTGAAGCCACCGACCTCATCTACCGCGATGGATGGTATTATCTTTTAGGAACACATGGTACATGTTGTGATGGTGTGAACTCTACATACAACATTGTGGTAGGTCGTTCTAAGAAGGTCACAGGGCCATATTTGGACAATGTGGGACGCGACATGCTTCATGGTGGAGGGAAAATGGTTATTGCAGCAGGTGATCGTGCTTGTGGACCAGGACATTTCGGACGTACCATAATCGACGAAGGTGTGGAAGTTATGTCATGCCATTTCGAGGCCGATTTCGACCGAAGCGGCAGAAGTGTACTCGCCATACGACCATTGCTTTGGAAGAACGGATGGCCTGTTGCTGGCGAACGTCTTAAAAGCGGCACTTATGAAATAGAATCCGAACGACGCGGGTATTCTTTGGAACTGGCTGTAGATTTCGTGCGAATGCAACATGAACGTCAAAGATTTTTTGGCGGTGATGACAACACCCCATTAAAACAAATTCCAGAGCAGACACTAGACGACGTGAAATCCACATGGCCCGAAGGAAACATTCTAGTACGTATCGGCGACTACATGTTCCGTCCTCACCAGAAGTGGACAATCACCCCTGTGGCAGAGGCTGGTGGATATCTCAGCAACCCGTATTTCAAAATAACTATTTCTGGAACAGAGCGTGCACTATGTGCTACTGCCGAAAAAGAACTGACCACAGTTCCTTCATTCAGTGGTTCCGACGACCAATTATGGCGTATAGAACAACTGACCGACGGCACTTATCGCATCATGCCGAAACGCATTCCTGGAGAAGATAAGTTGAACACCACATATGTACTTTATTCTGCAGGTGACAGCACTCCCACCCTGGCAAAATATGATTTCAAATCTGACAATTCAAAATGGAATTTAAAGAAAGTGAACTAATTGTTTATATTTAAAAATATTCCTTTATTTTTGCTTACGAAATCATTTGTTTTACTTTTTTAAAGCATTTTTATTATGAAATAATGAAATCAGGAGGAGTGCGTTGCTACCCTCCTGATTTTTTTGCAAATATGAATTATGGCGATAACAAATAAAATACTATATTTGCATAAACAACTAAAAACAACAATTAAAATCCTGTTTTTCCGACAAAAAACTTTTTAGAAAAATCATAATTGATTTTCAATAATATAGCGCTTGAAATTTGCAAATTTGGGTGTCTCGCACTAAATTTGCAATATGTTTTACCGTAGGAAGCCTAATAAATCGGGTACATACAGTGTTGAAGTCGTTTCCAAAATAGACGGAAAGAACGTTGTAATTCAGCGTTTTGGTACGTCACGTGATGAAACAATCCTCCGTTCTTTCCTGTTTTTCCGACAAAAAACTTTTTAGAAAAATCATAATTGATTTTCAATAATATAGCGCTTGAAATTTGCAAATTTGGGTGTCTCGCACTAAATTTGCAATATGTTTTACCGTAGGAAGCCTAA
>Ga0247611_10005675_pt1 | contig 16337 bp, 15 predicted proteins | sample 177DNAGHGhighgp2_FD_192422 | JGI IMG/M metagenome (GOLD analysis project Ga0247611, IMG submission 192422) | Sheep rumen microbial communities from Palmerston North, Manawatu-Wanganui, New Zealand - 1770 DNA GHGhigh gp2 | ecosystem: Host-associated > Mammals > Digestive system > Stomach > Rumen... | reverse complement strand
TTACTTCACCACTCAAAGCACTAATTTGAGTGTCTGTATAACCTGTGGCTCTTTGGAAAGCACTCTCGGCTGCGTAGGTAATGTCGGGTGACCAGTTGCGTGAACTAATGGTGTGTTCGTAAATACCGATGTTTTCACCAGCACTATAATCTTGACCAGCCTTGACTAATTTTGTGTTTGTGCTTAAAATACTCATTAAAATACCCCACTAAACTATTTATTAGTTTTAGTTATGTTGTGCCCACATGTTCGCTTGTTCGCAAGTATCAAAGTATGTTATAGAAACATTACGGGCTATTGCTGAACCTGCGATTCTGTTTGTTGAACTTGTACCATTCCAATCAGTATGCCATGAACCAGTTATGAATGGGTTTACTCTGTGTATAGCAAATAGTTTGGCTGGTACAGCACTAGCACCATCTTGTGGCTTTTCCCAGGTCTTTGTGTTAGTTTGTTTATAAACACATTCGTCACCAACATAAGAAGAATAAGCGAAGGTATTCATGTCAAACACATATTTAATAGGTTTCCAAGTTAAATCTTCATAGGCTGAAGGTTCAAAACAGTAGCCATTATAGTTCCATTTACCAGAGGCATTTACATGCAAAGTATATTTACCAACCCAATAACCACTGAATGTGTTTGTGTATGTTCCTAATCTACCGTGGTTAAAGTGTTTTGCGTATGGTTTAAGTGGTTTAGCATAAGCAGTGAAACTCTGTGTAGAACTTGGTATATCATTTGTTGTAATTCCAGTAGCTGTACTAGCACCATCTTCATTATACAATGGTTCGTATGTAGAACCAAATGAATAGTTTGTATATGCTCTATCCAATCCACCACCGCGACCTAAAGAAACTTCTAGTTCTGGTACAAATGCCATATTAAAACTTGGTGAAGATTTCTGCCAAGCATGCATCAAAATACCTTCATTCGTTCCTGTTGAAGTCCATGAGTATTGACCAAATCCACAATCACGCATCATATCATATTTTACTACAAAGTAATTCTTTGTCTTAATCGTAGCAGAGTTCTGTGATAAAAATTTTGGTGATATTGAATCATAGTAAGGACCATCCAAAAACATATAATTCTGTACTGCTATACCTGTATAGCATGTTGTACCAACCATTTTAATGTTTTGGCTTGTGTAGTTAAATAGTTTAGCTGGTGAAGTGTTTATAAACGAACCTTTAGCACTTGCGTTTCCATTTGAGAATGTGTATGTGTTCCCATTGAATGAGCCTGTGTTAGCACTCCATCCATTGAAATAGCAATCTTTGTTAGCAGTGTAAGAGAAATTAACTTGGTCATCTTCATAACCACGATTCTTGTTAGCACTGATAGTACCACCATTAGTTTGTATTAAATCTAGTGAATAGCCTGACCATGTGGTTAAGAACTTACCACCATATTTTACTTTGTGTCCTTGCGGATATGCTTCTCTCCATTTTGGATTTTTCATATAAACTCTCCTTATTTCCAATCACTTGGAATTTGTGCTAATTCTGCTGAACCAGTTTGGGTATTTGAACCACAGTTATAGAATGTTTGAGTGTGGTCTGATGGCGGTTTAGTTTGTGAACTTGCTTGCTGATACAATGCTAGAGCACCACTTTGTACACGATAACAATTAGAAAACATAGAATTCATATTTGAAACTTTAGAAGTATCATACAACGGTATTGAAGTTAATTCAGTACAATTACGGAACATAGATTCTGCATCAACTAAATTTGATGTATCAAATAAAGAAACAGAACTTAACCAACGACAATTTTGGAATGTACTATCCATAGATGTTACATTTGTTGTATTAGCACCTAGAACTTCTAATACAACATTGTTATTAGTGAATAAAAAATCCCAATAATTAAATTTTTTGTAAATATCCCACACATTGTTTTGAGAATCAACAAGTTTTACTTTATCAGCATTTGATACTCCTGGAGTATAACCACCGAGAATTTTAACTCTAATTGTATTTCCTGGCAACCCCAATGGATTTAATGGGTCTATGTAGTTAATACAGCTATCATTGTATTTCATCAAATGATTGTTTATGTTGTATATTCTACTCATTTGTACGAAATCTCCTTATTTCCAATCGCTAGGTATTTGAGCCAATTCTGCTGCTCCAGTTTGTGTATTTGTACCACAATTATAGAATGTTTGATAGTGATTTACAGGTGGGGTAGTCTGGGTACTTGCTTGCTGATATAATGCTAAAGCCCCACTTTGAACATTTGTACAGGTAGAGAATGTGTAATTCATATCCTGTACTTTAGTTGTATCAAACAAAGGTATATTAGTTAATGAAGTACAATTTGAGAATGTGCTATTCATATCAGTAACATTTGATGTATCAAACAAAGGTATATTAGTTAATGAAGTACATTTCCAACACATGTTATTCATTGTTGTAACCTTTGATGTATCAAATGCTGGTAATTCACTTAAATTTCTACAACTATAAAACATTCTTTCCATACTACTTACATTAGAAGTATTAAATAGTGGAACTGAAACTAAGGAAATACAATTTGAAAACATACTTTCAGTTGTAGTAATATTATTATCTGAAACATAGATATAATCTATATTAGTTAAATAACTACAACCTAAGAATGCTTCAGCAAATCTTGATACATTAGTAGCATTAATACCTAGAATATAAATTAAATTATAACTATTTGGATAACTAAATAATCGTAACCAACTTTGTGAACTGAAATAAACATCCCATATATTTTCATTAGAGTCTACAAGAGTCCAATTACTAGAAGTCTCTGGTGTATAACCACTGGCGAATTTAGCACGAATAGTATTTGTTGGTAAGTTTAATGGGTTTGGATTTATGTACGCAGTCCAATCTGTCAAATATGTTCCACCAACATTAACAAATGTATTTCCAAACTTTAACATAGGTTCTCCTTAGTCATAATCCCATTCAATATTGTTTATCCAACCACTTGTAGTGAAGAACCAATCTGTTTGATTCTGGTCATTTGTTCCTTTAACTAATTCACAGTACAAACCACTTGGGAATACCTTAGTGTTGCCATTCCAATATAACTCACAATTAGGAGTGTATTGGTTACTGTGAACAACCGTTACTTTGTCATAAGCAGAGTAATCTTCAAGTGAAACAGAGGTCAAATCGTTAGTGAAACGAATGCAGTAGCAGTTGCTTCTGTTGTTTGCTCCGTTTATTATGTTGTACCAACTAGCACTAACATCTGTTGCTGGATATGCTTCGTACTGAATACCACGAACAGTCTGTTTTACATAACCACCTGCAGGACTAGCACCTGTTGTTAGCATCATACTAGAACAATCCATATTGGCAGTGAAACCAGTAGTTCCATTTGTTCCAGTCATTGGGAAGAAGTTGTAATCGTCATTACCAGCACTAATTACAACATAACCACCACTAGCGAATATGTTAATACCTGGTCCAGCAGAGAGGGTTTCTCCTTCAACTTCCAACTTAGTCACTTTGTTAGCATTATCGTCTGTGAATACAAGACCATTACCAGCAGAGAAAGACCATGTATCAGCACTAATTTGGTTTGTTGTGTTATTTACTACGATTGGTGAAATACCACTATAAGTCTTACCCAATGAAGCACTATTATCTTGTATGTACTTAATGTCATTCCAAGTCCAAGTAGTTGTATTAGAAGTTGTAGGTCCCCATGTAGCAGATACTATGCTGTTATAACTTAAACCTTGGTCATTAAATCTATAAGTATTAAACTCTTTTCTTGTAGTGCTGATTGAACCAGCTGATAAAGTAAGACCAAAATTACCTAAATAGTAGTTTGAGAAATAATAGTTAGTATCATTTCCTTCAAAATGCTTACCAAATATACTCTCATCGTCAACAACAGTAAAATAGTTACTGTAAGAATTTGCTCTATAAGAACTGGTTATCAAACCTCTATAACCACTTGGGAACACACCAAACATATTGGTAAATCCCATAGAATCGTCGCTAGAAGTTTGTACAATAGCACTTAATCCATCTCCAGTAGTCCAATCTATACCACCTGTTCCACCTTCAGCATCCAAACGAATTGTGTTAGTTTCCTGGTCATAAACTAAGGACATGTTAGAACCAGCACTAATGTTGTTTGTAATGACGGTCTTTCCATCAACAGTGGAAATGTCAATACCTTCACCAGCACTCAACTGTGGAACTTCGCCACTTACTTCGTTTATTTTCTGTCTAGCCACAACATCACAGAAACCACTTACTTCGGCTCCTGGGACGATGGTTTTTACGGAACTTGTTTCTAAAGAATATGCCATATTAGACGTCTCCATTTATTAACCATTTACCACTGTATGTTTGTACAATATCAATCAAAGCACTCACAGCACTCATTGGAACATAACCAGTCATAGAAGCAGTTGTTTGGTAGTTTGCTAGTTCGCTATTAACTACAAATGAAGAGGGATTCCCTGTCATTGGGTAGAAGTTAGCACTTTCACTCTTGTTTAGTTTGTTATCAATTTGTCCACTGATATATGTTGGGTCAAATGGAGCAGGAATTTGTGCTGTTGCTTGACTGTAGGCATAAGCACTAGCCGCAGTGATTGTGTTAGTCCAATCCTGGTGAGCAGTGAGCCATGTTCCATTAGCACTAAATTGTCTTACAACCTGATTAACTTGTTCGTCACCATTTGTACCTGTGTAGTAGATTGTTGTTTCTTTGTTTACATCGTCACTGGAAACACCAATGTTATAACCACCCTTTAACAAATAGGTTTCGTCATTGGCAGTGTATGATTCAAATGCTGTGGTATCAAGTTTAGCACTTACTTTCTGCCATTCACCACTATTTGTGTTTACAGTTTCATAACAACTATTCCATTGTGTAGAACTTGTTGGGTTAGCGGCTGTGGCTTCATTGAAAGCATTAGCACTTGCTTCCTTGATTTCGTTAGTCCAATCTTTACCACTAATAACATAATTCTGTATATCAATGTTAGCACCAGCAGTTAATTCGTGATATGAACTAGCGTCTAGTTTGTTAGCACTGAGATTTGAAACACAAGAACTCAAATATGAGTCGTTGCTATACAAAGTAGTTAAGTGTTCAGACCAATTACTAACAAATGAACTAAATGTACTTGATGGAACGAACTCACCTGTTAAATAAGAACTTATACCACTTGCCAACATTGGATTTGTTGGGAAATAGTAGCCACCACCTTTAACGGCAATACAGTGATTCTTATTACCACTCAATGTGAAAGAAGAAAGAGCTTGTATATACTCACCTGGTTCCATGTACTTTGTTTCTGCGAGAATTTTAGCACCTGAAATCCAAGGAGTTGTATCACCAACTTCACCTGTGACGGAAATCGTTGTAGTCTTTTCATCGTCATCACTAGAAATAGAAATGTTATTACCACCAACAAGTGTGTATGTTTCACCTGCGTCAGCAGTATAAGCACTGAAAGCACTAGCATCTAATTTGTTGTAGAAATTGTTAATGCTCAAGGAGTAAGCACTATTAGTGTAGTTCCAGTTGTTCTCTAAATTACTAGCAATACTAGCAGTATAACCTGAGAAACTAGAGATTGGCAAATAACCACTCATTGAACTCTGTGGCATAAAGTAATTTGTTTCTGCTATACCACTAGCAATTTCCCATTTATTTGGAAAACGATAAACACCACCTTTAACTGCTATACAGTGGTTATGGTCGCCACTCAATGTGAACGAACTAAGGACCTGTATAATCATATTATCGGTCATAGTTTGTGTGTCAGCTAGTATCTTCGCACCACTAATCCAAGGGCAAGAACCTTCACTACCTTGTCCAGCTAATGCGGAACCATTGATAGCACTAATAGCACTGTTTTCGTTATAGTCAAAAGTTAATTTGTCTTGCTTTAATTCGTTTATTACATTTACTGTTTCGTCAATTTCTTGCTTGTTATAATAGTTTTCAAACAAATTATTTGTTTCTTGTTTGTTGTAGTAGTTGCTCAAATCATAAGCACTAGCATCTAGTTTGTTGTCTAAACCGCCTTTAACGGCTGAACAACAAGCACTAAATGAACTCCAGTCAACCTTATCGTTTAAAGCACTACCGAATGTATCGTTAAACCAATCACCATTAACACCAAGCACCAATGAACTTACACCTTCAACTATGTCAGTGTAAGCTGTCATTGTATCGTCTACTGCTAATGGAATGTTTATAACACCCAATGGATTTTGAGAAGTACCATTTCCACTTAATGTTTCATCGTGACGAACAATAAATGTTCCGCCACCTTCTCCACCCTCAGCATAGAACGCATTACAAGTATAAACAAGTGTGTCATAAGGGGTATAGATTTCTAGTCTGTACTCATTTACATCATCGGCTTTAACACTTGCTCTACCATTGGCATCAAGAACAATAGGGTTTGATTTACCTTCTCCTGTTTCGCCATCATACAAAGTAGCAAGGTTCTGTGTATCTTTCAAATACACATAAATTTTACCACCAGCTAATAACTTTCCACTATCATAAAGAAATTGTTTTGTAGGTGAAAACAAAAACTGTAACATTACTACCTCGTGTGTCTAATTAAATAAACTTTACCCAAATCCTGAGTCCAAGGGTTATACAACATATCTGTTTTTTCAAACTCAGCACTCATGCTAATTACACCAGCATTGTATACCTTTCCATCACCACCATGTACGAAATCCCATTTATATGTAATGTCAGGTGTTTGTGAAGAAGGTACAAACAAATTAGATTGAACAGAAGCATTCAAGTCCCATCTCCAGCTAGGGCTATTATCTATAAATGGTTCAAGTGAGTAAGTTACCCAACCATTATAGAAGTTCCAAGAACCAACTGCGTCACTCCATACAAGGTCACCATTGATAATAGACTTAGGATATGTGTTAATGCCTGAGAAGAAAGCGGTTGGGTTATAGTTATCGCCAAAACCGATGTTATTCTTAAAGAAAGTACGACCTCTTTGGTTTGGGTACTGACCAACATCAAGGCCATAATAACTTGTGAATGGGTTTGTATTATACCAACCGAAATCACAATTCACAGCACTTAAACCAAATGCAGTGGCATTTTCCATGCCGAATGTTACGGCATTACTGAACACACAATTTTCATAGCATCTATCAATTCTTCCACCTAAACCATTGGCATTTAAACTACCAGCATTAAAGTGGCAGTTGTTCAATGTTGCTCTTGGTGTATAAATGTAAGCACTATTTGCGTAGCAGTTTTCCAATGTAGCAGTAGGAATGTCAGAGCCAACAGTGATATATTTTCCGTTGTAGTTTCTAATAACACAAGAACTTAAACCTGGAGCTGTGAATGTTGCCAAATCGTCACCAGTATCCATTCCAGCAAAGTCTGCTGTCACAGCACTTGGTTGGTACAAAGTAAGAACCTTCCAATAGTTTATTGGTTTGTCAAAATCCTTGCTTTTAGCACTAACATTAACATCTTCTTCCGCATTTGGCATGAATGTGTTAAATTTACGCTTGAACCATTTGTCGGAAATATACATGTTCTTAAAGTGTGTTCTTGTTCCATCAGCAATTTTGTGGTCTGAAACAATCGTACAGTTATCAAAATAAATCGTAGCTGGGTTGTCAAACGAATTACTGGTTATGGTAATTTCTTTTTCAAATACAACATAACAATTTGTTAGTGTCTTACTGTTAAGAAGAACAACATCACCTTCTTTGTCAAAGATTAAGTTCTTTGACCAGCTATTCAAGAATGCGTCAAGTGTAGGGAACTGACTCAAACGAACTGTTTGGTTTGCTCGGTTTTCACTCCACTGACCATTCTCATTGAAACCAATTTGTATAGCACCAAGTACACTATTTCCAATGCCTTCAAAATTCATACAACGGAGTGTGTTGCCATTACGCATTTTAGCACCGTAAGAGAACACAACTTTCTTACCGCGAGCATTGTATAAACTATATCCATCACCATAAGCACCTGGAGCCAAGTAAATAGTCTTTGGAGAAACAAGTCCCATAGAACCATAAGTTTCATTATAAGCAAACAATGAACCCAAATGTTCCTGGTGGTTGTTGCCATAAACACCATAGTATTCGGACTTCATAATTTCATTACAAATTAAAATCCATCTACCAGTATCACTCTGTTCACTACCAATTATAAGACCACCATCTTCAGTATTAACACAATTTGAATCCCAGTAATAAGTACGAGCTTCGCAATCGTTATCAGTCCAATAACCAATAACATCTACATAACCACCTACTGGAAGAGTTTTAAGATTTTCAATAGTGTGAACTGTAATACGATTTGCTTCTCTTTGTTCTTTATCAAATTCAAAACCAACCTTAGTAGAGAAAGACTCACGCCAGACTTCAGGACGCAAATCTCCCTTTGGGTCAGTACTTTCACCTTCGTATTCCTGTGCGAGAACATCATAGATTCTGTTTTCAAGGAAATATGTGTTCTCGGCTAGTCCATTGACGCAGTAGATAGGATTTGGAGCTTCTGTGTATTCAGCATTTTCGTATGTGAACACAGGAGCCAAATCGGTCGTATCTTTTTCATATACGAACAAGCGACCATTTCTAATTCTGTTCTTGTTCAATAAAGATAAACTAAACATTTGAATCCTCCGCAACATTTAGATTTGTTTGTTGTGCGTCTTTCAAATCATCGTGAGCCAACTTCATAGCTTCTCTGCCGTTCTCGCCATTCTGCTTCATTTCTTCAATAGCAAGCTTAACCTGGTTATCAAGTTCTGCTTTTTCCATTGTATATTTGTTGCGAGTATCTGCTTCAATAGCCTGGCATTTCAACAATGTAATCTGGTTCTTCAAATCGGCAATCTGTTGTTCGTAAGTCTGCTGCATTTGTGTTGCTTGTTGTTTCAACTGTGTAATAGCAGGGTCTTCTTGTGAAATAGCCTGTAAGAATGGAGCAACGAACGCATTATCATTCATTGTACTTGCTACAGCTAGAATGGCTCTCTTCCTGTCTGTTGGGTCATCCAACATTTGAGTCAATGCCATTAATTCTTGACGAGCTGTTTGTCTTTCAAGATTTTCTTGAGGGCCATTTTCAATTTTAATTTGTATGTCACCAAGATTGAAGTATTCAGCAATCAATTCCACTAGAGCCTTGAAACTATATTTCAAGTGGTTCATGAAGTGGCGAATGTTGTTGTTGTAAGTTTTAGCATTTAACAATGCTTCTGTTGCTGTGATTTCATTCTTTTCGTCTGGTAAACCAATACTTTCAACACCAACAACGGACTGCATCATTCCAACAGTATTACTCATAATGGATGTCAAATCACCATATTCAACACTTGAATCAACACGGGTTGGTGCTGGTAATGTTTCAGTTCCGTCTTTATCATTATAAATGAGCAACTGGTGGGTGTTCATATCACTGTTATCCCACAAATCGGCATTCTTACCAATTTGTCTACGTCCAGCAATCCACATGCCCTTTGGACTTTTAGCCAATCGTTCCATCAACTGGCTAGCAGTCATATCAGTCATATCCTGAAGAACTTTACACTGTGAAACAATACCACGATAGATTCTATTTCCATCAATCTCAATAGCTTCGCCATATACTGGTATTACTGGGATTTGTTTAAGATATAGTTCTACTGGGTCTTCAACAAGTGTGTCAGCAACGATTTTGTAAATCGTTACAATACCATCTTTCTGTTTGAAATAAGTGAATATAGGGCACATTTCGTCCTGGATGGGTTCACTTGTTGTTAATTCAAGAGAACTTCCATTCTTAAACTTATCCGTGATTTCTTCACCATATTTGTGTTTAATATATGCTTTTGATTTGTAATCAATGAAAAGAACTTGGTTTGCGTCAGCACCATTCATATCGGTAGAATCTGGGTCATAATAGACTGTTTCTACTTTGTCTATACTGTATGGGACTGGAACCACAGCACCATTTCTTTCTTGTGGTAAAACAACAATATAACCTAAACCAAAAGAGACCGCATTTTTAAGTGCGTTCTCTACTGATTCACTTATATCATCATTTAATTTGTTGTAAAATTCTGCCAAATCAGGCAAGTCAGTACGAGGTTTATAAGGATATGAAGTATATGAGTTTACTATGGCTCTAATCGCATTACTGATAACATCCAAATGCCCACGGTATCTTTTATTACCTAGCAACTTTGAAACATCTTCACTTAATGGCTTCTTCCAAAGAAACTCTTTATCATCTTTTATACGATTTCGTTGTTCTTTGAAGCGGCTGTAAGACCTATCTTCAAACTTTTTAATCTTCTTTAGTAGTTTGCTTAAATCAAAACTTTCTTCCATTATAAACCTCGTTCTTCTTACCCATCTTCCAGGGTCTTTTCATCCGCAATTTGGTTTGTGTACTAAACTATTTATTAGAAACCGAGTCTACGCTTTCTTTCTTCTTCAGTTTCTACCTGTGGGTTTAACAACGAACCAGCATTGCCGAAGTTGCTCTGCAAATTTATATTTGGTTGTGGGGCTTGAGAGCCAGCATTCATATTATTTGCGAGCTGTTGTTGTTCAGCTTGATTCTGTTGTTGTTTCTTTTGTGCTAATGAAATAGCTGCCATTATCAAAGGTATCATAATTTGTTCTCCTTTTTTAAATAAATTAATCTTCTTCGTAACCTAAGTCACGGTTAATCTTTTTCTTTTCAGACTCTTTTTCTTTAGCTTCGTAGTAAGCATCAACAAGTGGTCCAGCTAAATTTAATCCAGGCAAACGGACTGCTCTTGAAACTACTCTCTTTGCCATTCGTGGGTCTTCGCTAATCAAATCGCCTGCTTTATTACTAACGAATGGTAGTGATTCATAAGCAATAGCATTTTTAACTTCAGGTACAAAATCTTTAATAGTTCTATCTCTAAATTCCTTTGTTGGGTTTGGTTTATTTTGTATCAACTGGAGTTCTTGTAGTTTCTGTAAGTGTGGTGTTATGTCCTCGCCATTTCTGCTTGCTCTCAACAAATCACTAACAACATCTTTACTATCTCTAGTTGCTTTTGCTTTTTCTGCGGCTACTGCTTTCCTTGCTTTCTGTGAAACTGCCGTCTGGAACTGTTTTGGCACAGGTTTTGGAGCAACCAATCCACCAGTAATTCTGTTTACTACTTTGTTCATACCGGCATTAATACCAGCACCCATAGCAACATCTGCTGGGTTAAATTCACTTCTAGCATTGTTTGGGTCATCGTAAGCAACGGCATCGGCTGCTTCCATCATAGCTGGGTTTGAAGCTATGTCGGCCGCAACAGCACCAATTTTACCAAGTTTACCGGCTCTCTCACCTAACTTAGCAGCTTGTGCGATTCTTCCACCTGGGTTCACAGTATACAATGCTTGTTCACCAAGGTCCAAACCAAGGTCTTTAGCTTGTATATCTTCACCACGCATTACTGCTTCGTAGCTTCTTGGATATGCTATTTTGGCAATAGTACCAGGAACATCGTTAAACAATTTTTCTCTGTCTATTTGAACTTGAGCATCACCCACAGCTTTTAAGTACGCACCTTTATCCGCATAACCAGCATCGTGTGCTCTGCGTTCCAAGTCTTTCGTACTCTTTTTGCTCCAGTGATTTGGACTATCCCAGTCAAAGAATGTTTCTTTATCTCTCTTTTCTTCTGCTTTAACAACATCAGGTGCTTTATAATCTTCCTGGTGTTTAACAGACCAAGCATCTTCAAGGTCTTTAGCATAGTCCTGGTATTTGAATGTACTGGGGTCAGTCATTCCATACTTAGGGTCATTCAAGAGTTTAGATAAAGCATATTTTCTACCGGCTTCAGTTGGAATTTTATTCACAACTTTTTCCATTAACTCCACACTTTGTCTGCGTGGGTCATCCAAGTCCATAGATAACTTTATTTTGTCAAAAACATTCATCTCAGCCATTATTTAACTCCTGCCATTTGTTTGGCTCTTGCTTGTGCTTCGGCATCACTCATTGAAGGATACTGTTTCTTCAATTCTTTGTATTTCTGTTCAACCAAGTCAGTTTCTTTCTTCGCAACACCTCTGCCAGCACTAGCACCAATTTGAGCTTGCTTGTGAGCATTTTTGTTCAATGTTCCCCAATCACTTGTTTGGTTTGCTTTACCAATAAGTTCAAAACCATTTTTACGAGTAATCAAACCATCGTCAATAGCCTTTTGAACTTTAGCAATATAGGACTTTCTTTCAGCACCAGTGTTCCATTTATCAGGCAACATAGAGCCTAATTCAAGATAAGCATCGTCTTGAACTTTTCCTAATGCGACCTGTTGTTTGGCCTGGTTCATAATGTTGTCAGCATTTGGGAAGGCCTGTTTAATTCTATCTTCGGCAATAGCAATAGCAGTAGCATCACCACTCTGTATAGCTTGTGTGTAATTTGCTAACAAACTATTTGCGTGTCCAGCATCAACATTCATCATTTTCTTTCTGTTTATATCTTCCTGAACTCGGTCTTCCATAAACTTCAATGCTCTATCACCACGCTTGTCAAAATTTTCATTAGCTGCGAGCTGTTGGTTCAATTCACTATCCATTTGTTTTAAACCAAGTTCACTTGTTGCTGGGTTCATAGCATACAAAAGAGAACCAACACCTGGACCTTCAATGTCTAATTTTGGTCTTAGGTTCTCCATAGCAAAACGCCATTTGAAGTTATCGTCTGTTATATCAGGACTAACTAATTCTCTAGCATCCATATTAACCTCCAATCAAAGAGCGAGCCAAATTATTCCTTTGGTCTTCTTCTTGTTTGCGTTTGGCTAATGCCATTCTGTAAGCATAGTCTGCGGAATCTCCACCAGTCTGTGCTGCTTGTTGTGACGCAACATTCATCAATACTTCTTCTGGTGTACCGCCTACTGCTTCCTGTGGAACTTCGGACTGTGGAACTTCTTCCGCAGCTACAGGAGCTTCTTCTTTCTTATTCAAATAAGACTTCAATGTTTCGTAATAGTCATCTTGAGCTTTCTGTAATTTTTCTGCTTGTTTCTTTTTGTCTTTCCAGCTCATATAACCAGCAACACCATTGTAAATAGTGCCGAGTGTTTTCCATCCTTCAGTACCAGTATTTGGAATAATTAATTGACGAGCAGGTGTATAACTAAATGTAGGATTAAAACTCATATCGTTCTCCTTAACCAAATGGATTCAACAAAGCCTGTAAGCCATCTTTCTTCTGTAAGTTATTTTGTGCGATTGCAGTATTTAAGTCTGTCAAGCCCTGTGTTAAAGCATTGTTTGCGTTTATTTTGTTTGTATAAACATTTCCCATTGAGTCAGCATATTTACCGGTATCATTACCCAACATACTTGCGATATTTCCAAGTCTGTTATCATTTACCTGGTATTCCTGGAGAGCATTTGCTCTGTCTTGCTGCATTCTATCATAGGCTTTATCCCATTCTTCCGAAGCCATAGCCTGTGTCTTTGCGTTAATTTGGTTCAAATAGTCTGAACTAAACATGTTGCCAGCATTGGCATTAGATTTTGTTATAACATTCGTGGCATCTTTAACACGCTGTTCATACGCAGGACTGAAGAAATCTTTTGCTTCTTTCCCATATTTGTAGGGTTCAGCATTCATGTATCTCTGTAATGCTTGCTGGTATTGAGCAGGAGCTGTTCCATACAAACTATTCATTAGATTGCTATACTCATTAATGTAGCCCATATTTTGAGCATTGGCATTCTCTAATGCTTTCTTGTTTTCTTCTAACTGGGCATTGGCAGCATTAACTTTAGATTTGTTGCCAAAACCAAAATTTTCCAAAAAATCTAACATTTAATAGACCTCCGTTTACTTTATTAAAATTATAGCAATTCCAGTGATCGGGGCTGTTATTGCTTCTTGACCTAAACCAATTATATCGCCTTTGATTTCATCAACTCCAATATAAATGATTCCTGTTCGTTTATCAAAAGTTTTTGGCAACATATAAGTTTTACCACTGTCAACTTCTTGAACAGCTATACCAAACTTACTACCAAGTTTCGTGAATAGCCATCCATTCTTTTCAGTCTCAATCCAAGCACCCTGAGTCACAGCCAACAAATCTTTTAATGTTGAGCCAAGGTTTATTTCACCATTAAGCAAGTCTTGTTCTATCATAGTCTATACCCCAAACTAACTGTAGCCATTGAAGCATTTTGTATTAACAAATCAACTGGAGCACTTGTACTAAATTTTATCACGCAATTACGAACAAGTCCTAAACCATTCCAAATTACTCTCTTTTTGTATTCACCTGTTCGTGGCATAGGTCTTGTAATAGTGTTTCCGTAAGTATAGCCACCATCTCTACTAATTTCTAGCATACACAATGGTTTTATATTTCTATCGTCACACTGTCCGAAATTACCTTCAATGCTGAGAGCATTTAGAATAAACTCTCTTTCACTGTCAATGATAAGTGGTGTTTGTCTACCACGAACAAAGGACATCTTCTGTGTTGCTGTCAAATCTTCGTACCAGTAATTCTTTGTTCCTTCATATATTGCTGATGGTTTACTTGTTTTAAATGAGCCGTATAATAGTTGGCCTTCTCTAGTGAACACAGGATAAACATAGTGTGTTGCTTCGGCTTTCATATCAACAACATTCAAAGAAGTTCTTTCGTGCCAATCACCTGATGTTAAATCATATACAAATGAACGCTCTCTGTCATTACCATCTTTGAAGTGTACAGCATAGAAGTTATGGTTTGAATAACTATAACCATAAGCAAAAACATTTACTAATGTGGACCTGAACAACAATTCATCAAGCCATATTGGACTAATTTTACTTATTTGAGTTCCTTCAATCATATAGACGCCGAAACCACTTCTGTTTCCAGCACCCAAGAAACCTTGTAAGTTATTGAACACACCAACTGTTCGGGCATTTTTCAAACCCAAACTATTATTACTTGTATAGTTTGTTCTAATCCATGTCATGCCTTCTGTATCACTACGAGTCCAAAATTCAATGGAACTTCTACCATATACAGTAAGAACATCGCCCACTGCTTTCAAACAAACAATGCTATCGGAACTAGATTCAGCATTTTTGTATTGTAGTGTTGCGTACATGTCATAGAAGATATTACCATCCCAAACACTCACTGGTTCATATAATGGTTTCTTATCACCATCAGTGACGATATTGCCATCACTATCTCTCCTTAGGATTTCCATAGTATCGTTGGAAAGCACATAAGGTTGTGAATAATAAGCATAACCAGTATTTTTATCACTAACTATAATAGAACCAGCTAAACAAGAAACACTACTTGGAACAATGGTATCACCTGTAATACCGAGTGGCATTTCCACTAATTTCATTTCACCAGTATACAAGTTATATGCGTGTAATGTGTTTCCATCACAAATTAACAAGAATGGTCTTTCACCACCACTTTCAACGAAGGTCCAACCATATTCTTTATCCATTCGTCCAGTCAAGATTTTAACAACATTTCCACTTGGGCGAACTTCATATACTTGGCTACCGAAACACCAAAATGAACTTGGCAATCTATTTTCGGTTTCAAGTCCTACTGAAGCATAAAACGAACCAGTACAATTATACTTGTTCGTGGTTAATTCTTTATAGAACTTCTTACCAAACAATGAACGAAGGTATTTTACTTCGCCATTTACTTCTGTAATCATATTGTTGGAGATTGAACAGCCTTGAATGTTTGGATTCTCGGCTTTGTTCTGACCACCAACAAATGAATCTATTACGGAGGTATTAACTACATTCATTTATGCCTCCCAACTACAGTGCCCGTGGTAGCGATAGTATTCCTTTTCGTGGTCATACAACTTAACATTATCTCTTTTTCCAAATCCGTAATGTTCAATGTATTTTCTTCCAAATTCACTTTTTGCTTTTCCACGCTTATGTAGTGCCTGATGCACATCAAATCTTAAAAATATAAGTTCTGTGTGTGGTCTATTATTAAGCAAATCCAATTTTTTAAGACTTTTTCTTGAAAATCTTTCCGTTCCATCTGGATGTAACTCCAAACGATGATGACATTCCCACATATTTTCTTTATCAGCTATTGCTTGCTGATAGTTCTCAATAAGTGGTATATCAGATCGTTTGCAGTATTTTCTTACACTTTCAATACTTACCATCCGTTACCTCCAATCAAGTTATAGTAGCCAGCTAGATAGTTGCCATCGCCTAAATCGTATGTACTTGGGTTATTCATTCCATTTGCTTCCTGAACTAAGTGCTTATATTCTTTGAAACTTTGTTCAAACACTTGAGCATCAGGCATTTTAAATCGTTGTGCTAATTTGT
>Ga0247611_10005674_pt1 | contig 16340 bp, 14 predicted proteins | sample 177DNAGHGhighgp2_FD_192422 | JGI IMG/M metagenome (GOLD analysis project Ga0247611, IMG submission 192422) | Sheep rumen microbial communities from Palmerston North, Manawatu-Wanganui, New Zealand - 1770 DNA GHGhigh gp2 | ecosystem: Host-associated > Mammals > Digestive system > Stomach > Rumen... | reverse complement strand
TCTTAAAAGAAGTTGATAGGCATTTACGTACAAGGATAAGAATAATTATTTGGAAAATGTGGAAAGTATCAAAAGCAAGAATAGAAAATCTTGTTAAATGTGGCTACTCTAAAGATGAGGCAAGAGGTCTAGCATTTTGTAGGCGAGGATATATGTTTGTCGCACATTCTAAAATACTTCAAAATGCAATATCAAAAGAAAGACTAGCACAACCAAATAAAAAGAAAGGACGAAGAGGACTAGTCTTCGCCTTAGATTACTATTTAGCTTGAATTTAAACTTATAAATTGAACCGCCCATTGCCGAACGGCACGATGTGGTGGTGTGAGAGGGGATGAAGAATAAATATGAAAAATATTTATTTTTCTACTCTACTCGATATGCTATAATAAATATATAATTATTTCAAAAAAGGGGGAATATTTATTATGGAACGTATCAATTTACTTGATCTTGTCAGTTTATCAAATGATTACAAGATGAGTTATAAATATGTTAATTATTTAACTAGTAATAGGCTACAACAATATCGTCATGAAGAGATTAAGCAAATTAAAAAGCTTATAGAAGCTACCAATTTAGAGAGACAATATTTTAATGATTTTTATTATAGTTATCAAATCGTAAGACTTAATAAAGAATTTGACTTAATTAAAATATCTAATAACTTTGTGCTAAACATTGAACTTAAGAGTAGAAATGTTGGTAATAAACGCATTTTGAAGCAATTATCAAAAAACTATTATTATTTAAGATTAATTGGCTTAAATGTGATTGAAATTTGTTATATTGAAAAAACTAATACTTTATTAGAATTAAAAAATAATAATTTGGAAGAAATAACATTTGCCACATTAAAGAAATATCTAAAAGATAGTAAAGAATCTCGAAATATTAATCTTGCTGATGTGTATTCTATAGATAATATTTCAGCTTCTCCAATTCAGGCTCCTTTAAGATTTATCAAAGGTGAATATGTATTAACTGAGAATCAAGAAGTGGCTAAAAGGCAGATATTAAAATCTTTTGATGAATATAAATATACAACATTAAAGGGAGATGCAGGTACAGGTAAGACATTATTATTATTTGATTTAGCTAAAGAACTAAAAAATTCACTTATTATTTTACAAGGTGAATTATCTAAAAATGAATTATTAATAAAAGAAAAATTGAATCTTAAAATTATAACTATAGGAGAAATCAAAGATTATGATTTTAAAGATATTGATTATATTTTAATTGATGAAGCTAATAATTTAACTACAAATATAATTAATGTATTAAAGAATACTTCTGCTAAAATATTATTCTCATATGATAAATTACTTCAATTTATAGAAAGTGAATCAGATAGCATAGTTGCTATTATTGAGTCATTATCTCAAAATGTAGTTAAGCTTAATATTAAGATTAGAATTAGTGAAGAAATTAATAATTTCATTAATAAATTATTAAATTTATCTAAAGATATAAAAATAGATTATTCTAAAATACATTTTAGATATTTTAATAATTATTGTGATGCGATATCTTGTGCAAAAGAATTAAAGGATACATGTTATATCGATTATAATTTAAATGTTTATTACAACCAAAACAACTTAGCTAAGAAGAATACTTATTATATTTATGGTAAAGAATTTAATAAGGTTGTGATGATTTTAGATGATAGATTTTATTATCAAAATAATAGATTATACTCTATTAATAAAGAATATAATTATAAGAAGATGTTAATTTATTTTTTAACACGAACTAAAAAAGAATGTTATATTTTTGTAACTGATAAAAAGTTGTTTAAACAAATAGAAAAAATGATGTAAATATGTTGAAAATATCCTTTAAAAAGATTAAAATTTTTTTGAAAGTGAGAATTCAACATGAAATTAATTAAAAAGATTATTATTCCTTTAACTCTATTATCATTATCTAGTTGTGGTAGTTCTGGTGGTAACAATTTGCTTGCTAAATATTACAATGAGATGCAGACAAAAGAAAATTATAAAGTGGAAATTAAGATTTCATCAAAAGATACTAATGTAGAAGCGGTATATGAGAGAGATGAAAATTATTATCATACAAATGCTGATAATGGTAATTCTAAGTATGACTATGTTGTAGATTTGAAGAATTATAAATCATATGATTATGATTATGAATCTAGTACATATAATCAAGGCGATACTTTTAATACATTTAAGAATATTGGTGAAGTATTATCTAATTATGGCTTTACTAATGGGATATTCAATGCTTCATCTTCATATGACGAGACTAATAAAATATTTAAAATAAATAAAAATTATGAATCTGGTAAATTTACCATTACAAAATTTGATGTTTCAGTTTCTGATAAAGAGATAAAACATATTGATAGTGTTATTAATTCAAATGGAAGAGAATTAACTTATTCTATTGATTTATCATATAATCAAACTGTTGAATTCAAAATCTAGGTGAATTATGTTTAAATCAAAATTTTTAGTTCCTGCATATTATAAAGATTTTAAATGTAAAGGAATGGACTGTGTAAATACTTGTTGTCGTTTCTGGAACATTACTTTAACTTTGGATGATTACAATCATTTGTCAAATCTTGATGTGTCTAGTGATTTGAGAGAAAAAATTGATAATGGTGTATCAATATTTCCTGATGCCACTAAAGAGCGTTATGCTAAAATTGATTTATCTTATAGTGGAGAATGTAAATTAAGACTTCAAAATGGATATTGTGGATTGCAATGCGAACTTGGCGAAGAAAACATTCCTGCAGTTTGTCGTTATTATCCTAGAAGTCCAAAATTACATCCAATTCCTATGTGTTCAATATCTAATTCATGTGAATGGGTTATTGAAAAATTAATAAATGATGATTCTAAAATGACTTTTGAGACTCTTGAATTATCTTTTTATTTTGATTCTGAAGATCTTCTAAAAGATTATCCTAAAGATTTTTTAAAAATTCAACAAGATTCTTTTGATATATTGTCTGATAGAAGTATAAATATGGATAATCGTTTTGAAAAATTAAGAGAATATCTTGGAGTTCCTATTCTTGATAAAAATGTAATTGAAAAAGTTTTATTTCAGTTAAAAAAAGTATATTCTCATTCATTTTCTATAAGAGATTTTTTGGAAAATGATTTTTCTTATAACGATAAATTACTAGAAAGTGCTTGTAACAAATACAAGGATTTTGAAATTCAAGTTGAAAAAATTATGATAAATCATATGTTTTATATGAGATTTCCTTATGTGAATTATGAATTTGACAAATCATTTGCGTATTATGGCGCATTCTTTGTATATAAATTTATTTTATTTATTTTAGACAATAATAATATTTTAGATCCAATTTCATTTATATCTAATTTCTTCCGTGTTGCAGAACATGCTAATATGTATGACATTATTAACAATAATATTAATAGATTAAAATAAAAACTTATGAGCTTTAAATAGACTATATAAAACATATTGTTTATATTATCTTATTTGGCTCATAAGTTTTTTTATTTATCAAGTATATCTTCCTTAATTTTCTCTACAAGTTCATCTTTTCCAAAATATCTTAAGATTTCATAAGCAAAATCTAAAGCTGTACCACATGATCTTCCGGTTATTATATTAGAGTCTCTTTGAACTCTAGCATTTGTAAATTCTCCTCCAAAGTTTTTGTTCATTGGGGTAAATAATGTGTATTTTTTATCTAGTAACATTCCGTTTTCACCAAGAATTGTTGGTGTAGCACAAATGGCAGCGACAGCTTTTTTTTCATAGAAATAACGAAGGCATTCTAAATATAATTTATCTTCTTTATTGTGTTGATATTGTCTGCCTCCTGATAAAACGACCATATCAAATTTTTTAAAATCAACCATCCTTAATAATTCGTCACTTTTTACAATTAGATCATGACTTCCTTTGACGTATATATCATTTGAAGCTAGAACTACATTAAATCCAGCTCTCTTTAATAAGTCATAAGGAGTAATAGTTTCGACTTCTTCAAATCCGTCATTTATAACAAATAATATATTTTTCATTTTATCGCCTCTTTATATTATTATAACAAATAATAAAATTTTATGTTATACTTTTAATAAAGAGTGATAATTGTGAAAGAAAATATTTTAAGCTTAATAAAATCTAAATATAAGGTTATTAGGGAAACCAATACAGAGATTAATGTTTTGATTAACGGACATAATCTTCGTTATATCAAACAAAGTCACAAATATATAGTTGATGGTTATAATACTTTAAGTGTATCTGAACTTATCAAGAGAACTAATCCTGATTTGTATAAGGGTGTTGATAAATCATTTCTTAAAAAAGGAGGACATCGTGGAGATATTATGCATGAGCAAATAGCTTACTATGAGGCTACAGGTAATATTTCATTTTCTACTGAATTTAAGAACTACTTAAGTCTTAAAGAACATAATAACATGGAAACTATCGGTAGTGAGATGTTTGTGTTAATATGTAACACAAACAATGAGCCTCTTTGTGCAGGTAGACTTGATTTATTCTATATTAATAAATTAACAAATCAATTAGGAATTTGTGAATTTAAAAGAACTGCAGAACTTTATATGGATAATGTCACATTACAACTTAATTTATATGCATATGGTTTATATCAATCATTTGGTATCAATGTTGATAATTTAATTTGTATGAGACTACGTGATGAATTAAACGAAATTGTTCCAATTAAACTTGATAAGCAAATTGCGATTGACGCAATTTTAGCATATTTATAGGAGTTACTATGAAATTAGAAAAGATATTGTTAAAGTATAATAAAGAAGATTTAAAAGTTAGCCTTACATATTTAGGACTTTTCTTCAATGAAAATGATACTGAAGATGATTTAAGAAATATGATTTTATCATACCTATTAAATTTTGATAATTTTAAAAAGATTTTAAGAGTTTTACCAGAATATTCTTACAATAAGATTGTTTCAGGTGAGACAAAAGTTAAAATTGATGAAGATATGAGATTGTACAATGAACTTAAGGTTTATTCACTTGGATTTGGTGATTTTAGAAAAGTAGAACTTGCAGATGAATTTATAGAATACATAAATAAAATTGATTTTAAAGAGTTCAACAAGTCAAGAGAAAAACAATTATGGTTGTATGCTTGTGTAAACTTTGCAAATACTTTCTATGGAATTTATAATTTTGATGTTTTAGAGAAAATGATTAAACAAAATACTAAGATTCATTTGTCTCATACAGAAATTCGTACTCGCTTTTTAGATTTACCACAATCAGTTGAATGTGAATATTTTGATAGTGCTAATATGATTGTTAATAAATCATATAGTGATGAAATCAAAGAAATATTGAAGCGTCAAGGTAATAAACCGTTCTATATTCCTTCTTATAAAGAAATCATGGAATTCTTTATGAAAGGATATATTAATAATGTTTATTATGATTTATATGAGAATTATAAGGCTTATTTAAATGACGGACTTGGTGATGAAACTAAGATTATTATGTATAATCAATTAGCGACAAATTACACAAATCTTGATGAAATTTTTAGAGAATTCTATTCGAATACTAAATTTGAAACAATTCAAAAGTTAAATGAATGTAAATCAAATTTTGATAGTATGGCTTTGACTACTAGAAATGTTTATAACAGAGGCTTTACAAGCCAAGAAATTACAAATATAAGAAATTAGGTGTACTATGGGGCTAAAATACGAGGGGCTAAAAGATATTGAAGTTGCAAGTCGTGTTGAGAAAGGGCTTGTAAATAAGTCAGTTAAAAATACATCAAAGACTAATTTGGATATTATTAGAGAAAACTTTTTGACATATTTTAACTTGATTTTCTTAGTGTTAGCTATTTTGTTTATTGTGGCTGGCTATTACAAAGGTTTAACGTTTATACCATTAGTTTTGTTAAATACTTTGATAGGTATTGTTCAAGAAATTAAATCCAAAAAATTAATTGATAAACTATCTTTTTTATCCAGTCCAAAAACTAATGCTATAAGAAATGGTAAGATTATTGAATTAGATACTGAATCATTAGTAGAAGATGACATTGTAATATTTAGTGCTGGTAATCAAATTCCTGCTGATGCAGTTGTAATTGATGGACATGCATCATTAAATGAATCTCTACTAACAGGTGAAGCTGATGAAATAGAGAAAGGCGAAGGCGATAAACTGATGTCCGGTTCTTTTGTGGTATCTGGTTCAGTTACTGCTAGGTTAACTAATGTTGGCGCTGATTCTTATATTTCTAAGCTTACTTTAAAAGCTAAAGAATTTAAGAACAAGGAAGATAGTGAAATAATAAAATCATTAAATAAGATTTTAGGATTAATTGGTATCATAATTATTCCTATCGCAATTATTTTGATGATTGAAGGTATTTTTATTCAAAAAAAAGGTTTTAACGAGGCAACAGCTTCAATGGGTGGTTCAATTTTGATGATGATTCCTGAAGGACTATTCTTGTTGGCAAGTGCATCACTTGCAATAAGTGCTTATAGACTTGCAAAAAAGAATGTCTTAATTCAATCAATGAATTCAATTGAAACACTCGCAAGAGTAAATGTATTATGTATTGATAAAACTGGTACTATTACTAACAACCATATGTCAGTCACTAAATTTGTACCATTAAATGATGCAACTGACTCTGATCTATTTAAAGATATATCATCCTTTGTAAAATATCAAAATATTGATAATGCGACCATGGAAGCATTAAAAGTATATTTTAATGATCCTAATGATGAATTAGAATTTGTAGATAAGATTTCTTTTTCATCTAAATATAAATATAGTGCTATTGACTTCAAACAAGGTACTTATATTATTGGAGCACCTGAGTTTGTAATAAGTAATTATGATGATTACAAAAAAGATGTTGAGGTATATGCGCGTGATGGCTACAGAGTTCTAGCATTCTTAAAAACTGATGAAAAAATTAATGAATACAAGATTAAGAATGCCACTCCATATGGCTTAATTATTTTAGAAAATGCAATTAGAGAAAATGCTAAAGAAACATTTGAATATTTTGCGTCTCAAGGTGTAGATATTAAAGTTATTTCAGGTGATGACGCATTAACTGTATCAAATGTTGCGAAGAGAGCTGGCATTAAAAATAGTGACAAATATATCGATACAACTAACTTAAAAGATGAAGACATTGATGATGTTATTAAAAATTACAATGTTTTTGGTAGAGTTACACCAGAACTTAAACTTAAATTTGTTAAGTCATTGAAGAAACAAGGTAATAAAGTAGCTATGACAGGTGATGGTGTGAATGATGTATTGGCTTTAAAGGAAGCAGATTGTTCTATAGCTATGTCTGAAGGTGCTGACGCAGCTATTAAGACAAGTAAGGTTGTATTAGTGGATTCTGATTTTTCTCATATGCCTCACATCGTATACGAAGGTAGAAGAGTTGTAAATAACCTAGAGCGAAGTGGTTCAATTTTTATCACAAAGAATATATTCTCAATTTTATTAACTTTAGTGTGCATCATTTCGAATATTCCATTTCCAATTAAGACTACACAAACTGGATTAATTAACACATTTGCAATAGGTGTACCTGCGTTTATGCTTTCTCAAGTACCAAATAAGAATATTATAAAGGGACGTTTTGTGCCAAATATCTTAAAATATGCATTGCCAGCAGGAATAACAGAAGCAATTACTGTTGGCATCTTCATATTTGTTGGAAAACAAAATAGCATGACTTCTATTGAAATCAACTGTGTTGCAACTATGCTTATGGCAGTAGTAGGTACTCTTGTAATAATTAATATTTCAAGGCCTTTTACAAAATATAAGCTATTTGTAATCATATTTAATGCTGTATTCTTAGTCGTAAATATTATTCTTGCCTTCTTAGTACCATTGTTAAAAGAATATTATGATTTTAAAATTTTATCAAAAAAGAGTTGGATTATTTGGGGAATATTTAGCATTTCTAGCGTGCTATTATTCGTTTTATTAACATTCTTATTTAATAAGATTAAAATTAAAACACCAAAATATATGGAGCGTATGTTTGATAATGAATAAATTAGTAATTCATGGCGTATATAAGCATTTCAAAGGTAATTATTATATTGTTGAAGATGTAGCTAAAGATTCAGAAACACAAAAGGATGTTGTAGTATATAGAAGACTTTATGATGATGGCTCTTTATGGGTAAGAGATATGGATATGTTTTTATCTGAGGTTGATCATAAAAAATATCCTTCTATAAAACAAAAATATCGTTTTGAACTATGTGATATAAAAAAAGTTGATTTAACTAAATAAAATTTAAAATACACTTTCGGGTGTATTTTATTTTTTTTGTGCTATAATATATGTAAAAGAGAGAGGTAAAATGTATAAGAATGAGAAAATTTATTTTATTATTTAGTGTTTTATTATTTAATCTTGTAGAAGTTAATAATGGTAATTATTATCAGCAAAAGGCTGATGTTTTTGATTGCGTCAAAGATAAAATCGTAGACATTGAAGAGAGTATTTCTCAGCGTTATAAGGATTCGTGTAATTTTTATATTGATTATAAATGTGTGGCCTGTCATAATTTACGTCAGGAAGATTTGAACTTTGTTTACAATCGTAAACATAATGTCACCTATAAGGGAACTTGTTCAATTGTTGCTGCAACTATGTGTGAAAAGTTTTATATGGAAAATAGTGATAAGCCTATTTATGTTTCAACAAATACACTTTTTGATGAATCAATGATCTATGCACGGGCAAAGGAATTTTACAACGGTGATGGTACAATTGCTGGAAAATCTGGTGAAATTGCAAGCTTTATCTTTAAAGAATATAATATTAATAATTCTATTTGGACAAATAAAGATAATATATTCCAAGGAATAAAGGACTTTACTGTTTCTGATAATTGTGGGAAGAAAGGAAAAGTTCAAATTTTTGGAGTAAAAGGTCATGATATGATTGCAAATGGTTGGCTTGAAATTTCGTTTGATTATCAAGAAGAACATCAATTTTTATGGAATCATTGGGAAACAACTGAGCACAAGACGATGCAATATGTAATTGTATGTACAGGTTGGGAAAACTCTTATACGGATGAAGTGACAAATTTAGTACAAGTTGAAAAAGCGTATGATTTCTTTGAAATGGGAACTATTGAAAATTATGTTATTGGAATTGATTTTCCAGAAAGAAATTGGTAAAAGATGAGAAAAAAATTAGTATTTTTAAGTGCTATTGTATTTATTTTGGCTATACTTACTAGTATTTTTGTGAATACAAAAAATAGAAAAAACAGTATTGAATTGTATGCAATTTGTTGTGCTGATAAATCAAAATTATCTTTTGGGTCATTTGACGGAATCACTTTAGTCAATGAAACATTCTTAGGATTTGATGATAATAGGCATTATTATTGTGATGACTTAGAAGTATACGACGGATTTATTGAATATTTTACAAATGATAATAATATTAAATGCGAAGGTAATACTCACGATCGGAGTACTTTCGTTTATTTATATAACGGAATGTATTATGGCGTAGAAATGCTACATCTAGTAAATGGGGAAGGTGAAACGTTTCATATTTTAACATATTCATTTGTTTCATTAGAAGATGGATGCTTGGTACCAACTTTTTATGGATTTGCGGGAGGATTTTTTCATGATACAGACGATAAAATCGGTGAAAATATGTATGAAATAGATTACAGTAAATTTTGTCGTGATGATTTAATTCCATTAAAAAACAATTCCAAAGAAGGTATATTAAAGTTTTATAAAAATATTGATCCTAAATATGTAGATATTTTGGATAATGTTATTACATTTAAAAATATAAAAAGCAATAAAGCAACCTTTAAAATGACTTTAAATGATGATTCTATGATTATTGAAGAAATAATTTATTCGCTTCGTGATGATATAAGAGTTGTTGATAATAATCAAAATGTTGAAATATGCGCCGGAGCATTTGGTAAAAAATTATCATTTGGCGAATACTCTGATGTTAAGCGTGAGCAGTTTTCTACTTCGTATTCTGATTTTTATGATAAATTTTATTGTAAAACTGAAGAAAAATACAATGAAATATTATCTATATTTGAATTGGATGATAAAAATATAAAATGTGATAATAATACTTTTGTTTATTTATATGAAGGTATGTATTATGGAGTAACTTTTAAAACTTATGCAGATGATAATCAAAATAAAATATATGAAATATTAACATATGTATTTGTGAGTTATGATAGGAAAGCGATTGCTACATTCTATGGTAGTTATTCATCTATTCTTACTAATGCTAAGTTTTATGATTCAATAAAGAAAAAATATATCGTTCCATATGATGAAATGTTTGATATGATTAATTCAAATACTGATTTAAATCCTTTAAAAATTACTAATAAGGATGGAATTTTATCATTCTATAAAAATATTAGTTCTGATTTTGTAGAAATTTTAGGCGATACTGTTAAATTTAAGAATTGTAATGGGGATTTTATTGAAAAAATAACTTTTTATGATACTTATCTTGAAGTTGAAAAGATGTAGTTAAATAGTATTTGGTATTTATTTAATTATTATTTGCATTTGATACTAATAGGGGTTAATAAGTTTAAAACGATTTGGTGAAAGTATGAGAAAAAAAGTAATTATATCTGCAATTGTCATTGTTATGATTGCATTAATGACAATATTCATTGCGTTTCTTAATGTATATAAAAATAATAAATTGGTTATAACAAGATTTGATAATAGTGCTGAGGTAGTAATTGGAGAATTTCCTATTGTTAATAGAGAAAATATGCTACTTGTTAAAAATAGAAAAAAATTTGATAAATCTTTAAATGATTCTAACTCAATATATAAAAAAATTAATGATGATAATTATATTTTATATAAAGATGGTTATTATTTTAGTATGAGTATAGATAATAATATTGTTAAAATTTCTAATTATGTTTATGAAAGTGGTAGTATCAAATATGAGTTCTTCACATTAAATCATATCTTACCACATACTCAGATGAAAGATGGTTATTTTTATAAAGAACTAGCTTATAGTGATATTAAAGATAATGATTTTGGTATTAGTGACAAAGAGAGCATGTTAAATTATTTTAAATCTTTAAATAGCAATATTTGTCATATTGATGGTAATAACGTTAGTTTGTTATGCTTTACAGATATCAGCTTAGGATTTGAATTTAAATTAAAATTAAATGAGGAAAGGTTTACTATCTATGAGAAGTATTTCTGTTAAACTTAATAACATTAAATTAGCATATTGTAATAATGTTGTTATTAAAGATTTGTCTTATGAATTTAATGGTCCGGGATTATACATAATTAAAGGAAAAAATGGTTGTGGTAAATCAACTCTTTTCAAGGCTCTATTAAATTTAAAAAAATTAGATGGAGGTTCAATAGAATCTACATCTAAGATAAAAGGAATAATTGAGGAACCAAGTGGCTATTTTGATTTATCTAGTGATAAGCAGCTTGAATATTTAACCGGCCATAAAACTACAGATTTATATGATCTAATTAATAAGTTTGAAATGAATGAGCATTTAAAAAAGTCGTTTAACAATTTATCGCTTGGTATGAAAGAAAAACTTAGTTTGTTGTACCTTTTAAATAAAGATGATGATGTTCTGTTACTTGATGAACCAACAGTTGCGATTGACTATCAAGGTGTTGAAGCTTTAATTAAAATCATTAATGAATTAAAGATTAATAAATTAATATTAATAGCTACACATGATTATTATTTCATTAACAAGGTTAAACCTGATCACATTTTACAATTTGATAATGGTATGTTTGTTGAAGATTTTACTAACGATAAGATCAGTGTTAATGTTAAGGCTAGAAGAGACCTTGTTGATTATTTTGAATCAAATAAACTAGAATATGAGAAATTGAATGATTCATATAATGTTTATTTGACCGATTCAGAACTTAATGATTTATTCAGTTCTAGAAAGGATTTAGAAATATTAGATATTTCCTTTAAATTATGATAAGAGAACTAAAAAGATTAATTAATGACAAGTTCCTAATTCCAGTTTGGACTGTATTTATATTATTAATTTGTATTTGGCCAATTGTGTTTATTAATTCGGCTTCATACACAAGTCGTAATCAAACCTATTGCATTAGGTACAATAATCAAGAAGAATTAGCTTTAATTATTGAAAACTATCAAACTGAGTATGATAGAGCTATAACATTAGATGCAAAAAATAAAGTTAAAAAGGAACTTGATTTTTATAATTATTTATATGAATCTAAAATTGCTTATAAAGATTTTAGAGTTGATCAAGAATTAACAATGAATATGACAAAAATATCATTTTTAAGATTTGTCATCCCATTATTATCTATCACTTTATTTTCAATTATTTCTCTAACTAACATTAAGATATTTAATTTTGATGTTTCAGCAAAAACATATAAATATTTATATAATGATTATAAAGATTCATTCAAATTGTATTTGAACAAAGTTTTAACATCTATTGTTATAAGTGCATTATATTTATTATTATCTATTGCTTTGATATCTATCATTGGTTTATCTTTAACTAATTCATTCAAAGAAGTGATATTTAGATATAATGAAATATTTACTATATCATGTTTAAAGTTAATATTAAATATTTATTTATTATTCATAATTCAATTTGTTACATTTGAAATTTTAAGTTTAGCTATTAGTTCATTATATTTATCTTCTATTATTACATTTATAATTAATTTAGCAGTTGCAGTAATAATGTATGCGGCTAATGGCGTTAAGCAATTAGCTATATTCAATTATTCTTTAGATATTACTAAATATGGATATAATATTCAATCTATATATCTAATCGCATTAGTTTATTTTGTTGCTTGCGCATTCTTATTAGCTATGTCAATTGTTTATATAAAGAAATTCAAATTTAAGAATAATATTAAATATGTAAATGTTTAATTAAAGCGCCTTTTTAAGGCGTTTTATTTTTGTAAATGTTGTGAATTACGTGCAAATTGGTTGTAATATAAAATAATAATTTGTATAATTCATGTGATGGATTAAAGGATGTGGTGTTATGCTAAGACTTGAAAATATTAAGAAGGAATATAAAGTTGCTGATACTAGAGTAGAAGCATTAAAGGGAATAAATTTAGCATTCAGAAAGAATGAATTTGTATCTATTTTAGGTCCATCTGGTTGTGGTAAAACTACAACATTAAACATCATTGGTGGACTTGATAGTTATACAAGCGGTGATTTATTTATTAATGGTAGATCCACTAAAGATTTCAAATCTCAAGACTGGGATGTTTATAGAAATCATAGAGTTGGTTTTATTTTTCAAAGCTATAATTTGATTCCGCATGAAACTATTCTTGAGAATGTAGCCTTAGCATTAACAATTGCAGGTTATTCAAAGATTGAAAGAGAAAAGAAGGCCCGTGAAGCGTTAGATAAGGTTGGTTTAAAAGGACAATATAACAAAAAACCTAATCAATTATCTGGTGGTCAATGCCAAAGAGTTGCGATTGCCCGTGCTCTTGTTAATGAGCCTGAGATTTTGCTAGCAGATGAACCAACAGGTGCATTGGATACTAAGACTAGCGTACAAATAATGGATTTAATTAAAGAGATTTCTCGTGATAAACTTGTAATCATGGTAACTCATAATCCTGAATTAGCAGAGCACTACTCAACACGTATTATTCGTTTACTTGATGGTGAAGTCCAAGATGATTCTAACCCATATAGTTTTGATGAAGAAAAAACTGAAACTTTTGCTCCAATTAAAGATGAAAAGGCTAAGATGAGTTGGTGGACTAGTTTTAAATTATCTAGCAAAAACCTTTGGAGTAAGAAGAAACGTACTATTCTTGTGTCTGTGGCTGGTTCTATAGGTATCATAGGTGTTTCAAGTGTATTATCAATTTCAACAGGTGTTAATGACTACATAACATCTATGCAAGATGATATGCTATCAGGAAATCCAATTAAAGTTAGCGAGTCTAGTTATGATTTATCTAGTATTATGTCATTAATGACAGTTGAACAAAAGAAACAAGTTTATGAAGGTATTGCTAATAAAGTTAATATTCAATATTTAATTGACCAAATTATGGAAACTATTGGTAAGACTGAAAAGGTTACAGTTTCTAATGTAATTAGTGATGACTATATTAATTTTGTAAAAGACATGCCTAAATCTTATTATGCTGATATAACTTTAAGATATGGATATCAGATGGATAATAATATTTACACTGATTTCAACGCTGTAACTGGAAGTTCACTTGAAAAAGATAAAAGGATTTACACTGAAGGTAATAGTATTATGTCATTGTCTAGTATTCTTGAACATTATCAAGCTGTACTAGGTCAAGTTCAAGGATTTGATTCTAAGTCTAGTTCTTACCTAACTGGACTTGTAAATTCAATTTCTCAATTACCAGCAAGTGCAAATTATATTAAGACGCAATATGATTTGTTAAATAGTGATACGTTTGTTGGTCATTTCCCAGAAAAAGAAGATGAATTGTTGCTGGTTTTAGATAAAGATGAAGCTGCAACTGACTTAGTATTAGCTCAACTTGGTTTATTATCTGAACAAGAATTTGTATCTATTGCAAAGAATAGTAGAGCTATTGCACAAGGTGAAAAGGATGCATCTCATGCCAATGATAAGAAAGCTATTGATTACAGTGACATTGTAGGTCATTCATTATATTATGTACCAAATAGTGTAGCCTATACTCAAAATGGCACATATAATGTTGAACGTAATGGCATAACACAACAATTACCTAAATTTAACTACAATTATATATTAACTAATGAAATGAAAAATATGAGTGGCGTTAAGAAATTAACTATAACTGGAATTGTAAAGCCAAAAGAGAATGTTAATTATGGCTCTTTAAAAACAGGTTTCTATTATACAGGAGCTCTTGCGGTTAAACATTATCAAAACACTAGAAATGAAGTTAATGGATTAATTGAAGATTTGAATGAATTAAAAGGTATTTTTAAAGAGAAGATGTATGCAAAGATAGCGTCTAATGAAGTGCCATTTAGTGCATTTATTGACTTTGCTGGTAGCATTTATAATTGTAAGAATAATCCTGCTGTCACATTCGAGTATGATTTTTATAACTTTACTACTGAAAAAATGAATAAACAAATAGGATATGTTGGAAGTGTAAATCAAACAATGTCGGCTATTTCATCTATGTTGCCTGAGGAATATAAGCAACAAGCCAGCGCATTAACTATGAAAACTATTTCTGCTAGAATGATTGGCGATGTAGAATCTCCTTCAAGCATCAATATTTATCCTAATAGTTTTGACGAAAAAAATAAAGTAACTGATTATTTAGATAGATGGAATAATGAAAAAAACATCACTTTATCTAATGGCATAGTTGTGACACCAACTTCAAAAGTTACTTATACTGACAATGTTGGAGTAATTATTGGTATGGTACGTACTTTAATTAGTATTGTTACTAATGCGCTTATCGCATTTACTGCATTATCATTAGTAGTATCTTGCTTTATGATTGCGATTATTACATATGTTTCTGTTATGGAACGTGTTAAAGAAATTGGTGTTATTCGTTCATTAGGTGGTAGAAAGAAAGATGTTACTCATTTATTTAATGCAGAAACATTTATTATTGGTGCTGCTAGTGGAATCTTTGGATTGTTTGTTACAGGAATTATTGGATTAGGATTCAATGTTATTATGAGAAATATGGCGGGAGTATCTAATATTTCTACGCTATATTGGTATCACATTGTAATTATGATGTTATTATCAATTGGTCTTACAGTTATCTCAGGAGCATTACCAGCTCGTTCAGCTGCTAAGCAAGATCCTGTTGATGCATTAAGAAGTGAATAAATTTATATAAAAGTTTAAAGTGAACCCTATAAGTTGGAGCAAGTAAAAATGTGAAGATTTATAGGGTTTTTAATATATATTTAAAATTTTAAAATAATTAAGTTTTCAAAGCAAAAAAATACTAATTATTCTAAAATTTTTCTTGACTATTTCCATCGTTTGTTCTATAATGAATGAGCAATTATATGGCCCTGTAGCCAAGTGGTAAGGCACGGCACTGCAACTGCCCGATCGTTGGTTCAAATCCGACCGGGGCCTCCATTTTGAAGACTAGCACTAGTATTGTTAAAATACTGGTGTTTTTTTTTATAAGTATTAAAACCGCATGGCTAAGCAATTTATTAAAAATATTAGAATACATATAGCATCAATTTAGAGTCCTATA
>Ga0247611_10005673_pt1 | contig 16342 bp, 14 predicted proteins | sample 177DNAGHGhighgp2_FD_192422 | JGI IMG/M metagenome (GOLD analysis project Ga0247611, IMG submission 192422) | Sheep rumen microbial communities from Palmerston North, Manawatu-Wanganui, New Zealand - 1770 DNA GHGhigh gp2 | ecosystem: Host-associated > Mammals > Digestive system > Stomach > Rumen... | reverse complement strand
TTGGTCTTCTTTTCGCTTCTCGGCAGAGTTCCGACCGGAACAATGGATACTCTCGGAGTAACACCGATGTATGTTTTAAATACAGCGGTGATATTCTTTGCCATGTCTTCGAAACGGACTCTTCCTTCGCCTTCCACGGTCAGCAGGAATACGTCCCTGTTCTTATCGTCTTCATGTGCTAAAGTAACTCTGTATTCACTGGTGGCGCCGTCCACCTTCGCAAGCATTTCTTCTACCTGGCTCGGGAACATGTTAACGCCGTGAATCTTAAACATATCATCACTTCTGCCCTTAATCACATCCAGTCTCGGATATTTGCATCCGCACTTACACTCGCCCGGAACGATTCTGGACATATCATGCGTGCGGAAACGAAGTAAGGGAGCACCTTCCTTTACAAGTGTGGTGATTACGATTTCACCCTCTTCTCCGTCGGGAACATTTTCGCCGGTAACAGGATCGATGATTTCGAAATAGAGATAATCATCAAAGCAGTGCATTGCACGCTCACCCGGGCAGTTGATTCCGATACCCGGTCCGTAAATCTCGGTCAGTCCGTAAATATCATAAAGCTCGATACCGAGACCGTTGTGAATGGTATCGCGCATTTTGTCGCTCCAGCGCTCGGAACCGATAACACCCTTGGTTAAGTGGATCTGGTCCCTAATACCTCTTTTGTTGATTTCCTCGGAAAGAAGAAGTGCATAGGAGGAGGTCGCACAAAGAACTGTGGATTTTAAGTCAATCATCATCTGAATCTGTTTGTCCGTATTGCCGGGGCCCATCGGAACCGCCATGGCACCAAGGCGCTCGCAGCCTGCCTGAAATCCGATTCCCGCAGTCCACAGACCGTAGCCGGGAGTGATATGGATTCTGTCTTTATTGGTAATGCCCGCCATTTTATAGCAGCGCTCAAACATGATTGCCCAGTCTTCGACGTCCTTTTTGGTGTAAGGAATGATTACGGGTTTTCCCGTGGTACCGGAAGAGGAATGAATTCTGACAACCTCCTCATCGGGTACCGCCTGAATACCCAGGGGATATGCATTTCTTAAATCCTCCTTCGAAGAAAACGGAAGTTTGTAGAAATCTTCTTCGGATTTGATTTCCGTAATTCCCATTTCGCGGTACATTTTTCCGTAGTAGCTATCTCCCGCTACCAGTCTTTTTACCTGTTTGTCAACCAGTTCCAACTGCTCTTTTGTGGGTCTCATGTTCATTCTCCTTTTTTACAACTCTGTTTCTTTTTTATTCAGCTTTCCGGTCAGGAATTTTTCTTTGCCTTTTTCTCTTCCACTTCCTTCTGAACGGCGAGGATTCTTTGCTTCTCCTCCTCTGTCATCTGTCTGGAGGAAAGAGGCTTTGCACCTGCAGCTTCACTCTTTTTGTTCTCCGGCACATTTACGGGGAAAATTCCCTTTGCGCTTTCCTCCGCACCGGCTTCGGTTCCCTTTAAGAAAGCTTCTTTGTTGATTTCAACAAAATCCTTCTTCACGGTATTTTCTATGGTTCCCAGAATTTCTCCCTTGGAAAAATCCAGAAGTCCCGCACCCTGTGCCACGCCTAAAACCGCAACATTAAAGAATTTGGGCGAACCGAAGGGCGCACACAATTCTTCGGAATTGACCGTAATCAGACGCTTCACGTTTTCTTTCAGATAATGAATCATTTGGCTTCCGTCGTAACCCGTGGGACGAAGGGATTCGGTAACGGGCTTAATGCAGACCTCGTTTACGATGACCGCACCGTCCGGTTTTAAGAAATCAATATTTCTTACCGCTTCCGAGGGTTCAAATGCGATGATTAAATCCGCACTGCCCTTCGGAATCAGGGGCGAATAAGCATCCTCTCCGATTCGTACATGACTGGTTACCGGACCGCCTCTCTGTGCCATTCCGATGGTCTCCGCGGAGTGAACCTTAAGTCCCGCACCGCCGGCAGTTGCCGCCAAAAGCTTGGATGCAAGAACCGTTCCCTGACCGCCGACACCGCAAAGTAAAATATTATAAGCCATATCAGCGTACCTCCTTTTCAATCGCACCCACGGGGCAGACCTGCGCACACAGATTGCAGCCCGTACAGGTTGCGGCATCGATTACCACTTTTCCGTCCTCCGTGCTGATCGCGGGACAGCCGATTTCACGAATGCACTTCTTACAGGAAATACATTTGTCGGAAATCACGTTTCTTTCGGTGGGTTTTATAATTGCCGCGCAGGGAGATTTGAAAATAATCGCCTTCACGCCTTTGGTATTAACGCATTTCTCCACTGCGGCTTTCGCTTCCTCAAGATTTAAGGGATTCACCGTAAGGACTTCCGTCAGTCCCATCGCTTTCAGAATTGCCTCGATGCTGATTTTGTTTACCACATCGCCCATCATGTTGATTCCGGTTCCGGGATGGGGCTGATGACCCGTCATCGCCGTCGTGGAATTGTCCAGAACGCAGAGAATCAGCTCCGCTTCGTTGTATACGGCATTTGCAACACCCGTCATGCCCGAAGCAAAGAAGGTGGAGTCACCGACAAATGCAAAATTGACGCATTCTTCATCCGTCCGATAAAGTCCCTGTGCCATCGTGATGCCGGCGCCCATGCAGAGACAGGTATCCACCATGTCAAGCGGCATGGCATTTCCGAGTGTATAACATCCAATGTCTCCGGAAAAATTCGCCTTTTTCCCTTTCATCGCCTCTTTCACCGCATAGAAGCTTGCCCTGTGAGGGCAGCCCGCGCAGAGAACCGGAGGTCTTGCGGGTGCCTGAGGCACCGTCGTGATTTCGTTCTGTCCGCCGTTTAATAAACCTTTAATTTTATTGCTGACATTCTCGATTTCTTCCCTGTGTTTCTCATCCGCTTTGAATTCTCCGAGGAAGAGTGCAATCTCCCTTGCCACTCCGTCCGCGGTATTTTCGCCCGCAAGCGGAGAATTGCCGGTATGTTTTCCGAGCACCTTAAAGCTTAAATGCTCTTTTCCGGCAAGTTTCAGAAGCTCCTCTTCCAGATAAGGGAAAAGTTCTTCGACTACGAGCACTTCCTCAACGCCTTCAAGCGCATTTAACAGGAATTTCTCGGGAAGGGGATGGGGCGTTGCAACACGGATGAATTTCACATCCTCCCTGTCCTGAAGGTATTCCTTTGCGTATGCATAGCTGACACCGCCTGCCACAACCGCCTTTTTGCAGTCTTTATTTCCGGTCACGGTATTGAATCTGTATTCGGAAAAATCGTCACCGATTGCGGGATTTCTCTTCTCAATCATTTCATGATTCATTCGGGAGAGTCTCGGGAAAATTACAAAACGGTTTGCATTCTTTTCAAATCCCGGAATTTCCTTCGGCTTTACTTCCTCGTCCACCACGATGGATGCATAGGCATGATCGATTCTGGTGGTCGGACGGAAAAGCACGGGGGTTTTGTATTTTTCCGAATATTCAAAGGCATCCCGGATCATCTCGTAAGCCTCTTCCACGCCGGCCGGATCGAATACGGGGATGCGGCAGTACTTTGCAAACAGTCTGCTGTCCTGCTCGGTCTGTGAAGAAATCGGGCCCGGATCGTCCGCGGATACCACGACCAGTCCGCCTTCGACACCCACATAGGCTAAGGACATCAGGGCATCGCTTGCCACATTCAGTCCCATCATTTTCATCGTAACTAAGCATCTTGCGCCTGCGTAGGATGCTCCTGCCGCCACTTCCATGGCTGCCTTTTCGTTAATGGACCACTCCACGTGAATGGCCTTGTCTTTGTTCTTCTTCGCAATGGTTTCAATGATTTCCGAGGACGGTGTTCCCGGATAACCGCAGGCCACATTGACGCCTGCCGCAATTGCACCCAGGGCAATTGCCTGATTTCCCATAACATATTCTTTGCTCATATGCGTACCTTCTTTTTTGATTTTTATATTTTCCCATCCGACGATACCCATTTCCCGCCGTCCGGAAAAATCATCCAAAACATAGCAATTATACCACAAATCCGCTTCCCCATATCCGGAGAAGCGGATTTATATTAAAATATCATTTTCTGCGTTTTACAACAGATTAAAATTCAGTCCTATACGACCTTTTTGAATTAAACAATACCCTGTGCCTTCATGGCATCAGCAACCTTTAAGAAGCCTGCGATGTTAGCGCCTGCAACATAGTCGCCTTCCTTGCCGTACTTCTTGGCAGCATCGTCAAGGTTGTGGAAGATGTTGATCATGATTCCCTGAAGCTTTGCATCAACTTCTTCGAAGGTCCAGGAAAGTCTTTCGGAGTTCTGGCTCATCTCGAGTGCGCTCGTTGCTACGCCGCCTGCGTTTGCAGCCTTGCCGGGAACAAAGTAAACCTTGTTCTGCTGGAAGTACTGGGTAGCTTCCAGAGTAGTAGGCATGTTAGCACCTTCGCAAACTGCGATAACACCGTTGGCAACAAGTGCTTTGGCATCATCAAGATTAAGTTCGTTCTGGGTTGCGCAGGGAAGTGCGATATCCACTTTAACGCTCCACTGATTGGTGCCTTCGGTAGCCTTGTCATGATACTGTGCGGAAGGTCTCTTTGCAGCATACTCGGTAAGACGTGCACGATGTACTTCCTTCACTTCCTTAAGAAGTGCAACATCGATTCCTTCGGGATCATATACCCATCCGGTGGAATCGGAACAGGTAACAGGCTTAGCGCCTAACTGCTGTGCCTTCTGGATTGCATAGATTGCTACGTTACCGGAACCGGAAACCGCACAGGTCTTGCCTGCGATGTCGATTCCGTTGGATTTTAACATTTCCTGCGTCATATAGAGAAGTCCGTATCCGGTAGCTTCGGTTCTTGCCAAAGATCCGCCGTAGGAAAGTCCCTTACCGGTAAGAACGCCTTCGTAAAGTCCGGTAAGTCTCTTGTACTGACCGTACATGAAACCGATTTCTCTTGCGCCCGTTCCGATATCACCGGCGGGAACGTCGGTGTCTGCGCCGATGTATTTGAAAAGCTCAGTCATAAAGCTCTGGCAGAATGCCATAACTTCTCTGTCGGATTTACCCTTGGGATCGAAATCGGAACCACCCTTGCCGCCGCCGATGGGAAGGCCGGTTAAGGAGTTTTTGAAAATCTGCTCAAAACCTAAGAACTTGATAATACCAAGGTTTACGGAAGGATGAAGTCTTAAACCTCCCTTGTAAGGTCCGATTGCGGAATTGAACTGTACACGGAATGCATTGTTTACCTGAACCTGTCCCTTATCATCTACCCAGGGAACGCGGAAGAGAATCTGTCTTTCAGGTGTTACAAGTCTTTCCAGTAATGCATCTTTTCTGTACTCTTCTTCGTTTGCTTCGATTACAACACGAAGGGACTCCAGAACTTCCTTTACTGCCTGATGGAATTCAGGCTGTGCAGGGTTTTTTGCTACGACATAATCGTAAATCTCGTCAACGTATGACATGGCTTTGTCCTCCTTTTATATCTAAAGACTACTTTATTACTTTAAACGAATAAACCAAAAAAAATTATAATTCCATTTTTTTTTGATTGCAATAAAAAAGTGCGGAAAACTATGAAAAATTCATATTTCCGCACTCTGCTTTCCTATATCTTGTTTAACTCCGTCATATTAATCGAAATCTTGATAGGTGCCTTTTCTCTTAAGACGAAGCCTTGACATTTCACGCTCGATTCTTAAGCGGCTCTGCTTGAATTCCCGGATACTCTGCTGCCTTAACATTTCTTCCTTTTCTTCTTCCATCGCGCGTCTTGCACGGTTTTCGTCGATTTCCTCGGGGCGTTCCGCGGTAATTACCAGAATCAGCACCTTGTTGTCTTCCATCAGAAGGGTTCCGTTGCTGACTGCCGCAAAAACCTTCCCCTCATCGGGCGTAATGAATTCCAGAATGCCGGGTACAATGGCTCCTATGGTATTCTGGTGATCCGCCATAATTCCGTAGAATCCGTCGGAAATAGGCACAATCAGGGATTCACAGGGACCATCGTAGAAGGTCTTTTCCGCTGTTAAAATTCTCAAATCAAAGGTCTTCAATCCTAAATTTCTCCCTTGGCCATCTTATCCGCCTTCTGGAATGCTTCCTTTAAGGTTCCCACATTATAAAATGCAGCTTCCGGCAGATTGTCCACCTTGCCGTCCATAATGGCCTTAAAGCCGCGAAGCGTTTCCTTTAACGGTACGTACTTTCCTTCCATACCCGTAAATTTTTCGGCCACGAACATCGGCTGGGACAAAAATCTCTGCGCTTTTCTTGCACGCTTCACGGTAAGCTGGTCTTCGTCGCTTAACTCTTCCATACCGAGGATGGCGATGATATCCTGAAGTTCTCTGTATTTCTGTAAGGACTCCTGCACCTTTCTCGCAATCTCGTAATGCTCCTCGCCCACAAGGTCCGGGGAAAGAATTCTGGATGTGGATTCGAGAGGATCTACCGCGGGATAAATACCCTGCTCGGCGATTTTTCTCGACAATACCGTTGTCGCATCAAGGTGTGTGAATGTGGTTGCCGGTGCGGGGTCCGTAATATCGTCCGCAGGTACGTAAACAGCCTGCACACTCGTTACGGAACCGCGACGGGTAGAGGTAATTCTCTCCTGCAGGGTACCCATTTCCTCCGCCAGCGTAGGCTGGTAACCCACCGCGGAAGGCATACGGCCGAGCAGTGTGGAAACCTCGCTTCCTGCCTGTACAAAACGGTAAATATTATCAATAAACAAAAGCACGTCCTTACGTCTTTTGTCACGGAAATACTCAGCCATGGTAAGTCCGGAAAGCGCCACTCTCATACGCACGCCCGGAGCTTCGTTCATCTGTCCGAAAACCAGTGCGGTCTTTTCGGATACGCCGGACTCACGCATTTCACGCCACAAATCATTACCCTCACGGGAACGCTCTCCTACACCCGTAAAAATCGAATAGCCGCCGTGCTCGGTTGCGATATTGTGAATCAGCTCCTGGATCAGAACCGTTTTTCCGACACCGGCACCGCCGAAGAGGCCGATTTTACCGCCCTTTGCATACGGCTCCAAAAGATCGATGACCTTAATTCCGGTTTCCAGAATTTCAACACCGGGACGCTGCTGTGCGAAGTTCGGTGCTTTTCTGTGAATTTCCCACTGTTCCGTTTCCGGTCCGATTTCTCCGAGTCCGTCGATTGGCTCTCCGAGAACATTAAACATTCTGCCCAGTGTGGCTTCTCCCACGGGTACCATAATGGCTTTTCCGGTGGATTCCACTTCCATTCCGCGGCCCAAGCCTTCGCTTTCCGAAAGCATAATGCAGCGGACTTCCTTGTTTCCGATATGCTGTGCCACTTCCATTACACGCTTTTCGCCGTGATAGGTAACGGTCAGCGCTTCTTTGATACGGGGCATATGATCCGCATCGAAACGTACGTCAATAATGGAACCTGAAATCTGTGTAATTTTTCCGGTCATGGATTTTCTCCCAAATCTGATCTGTAATTACTTTTATTCGTCTTCGTCGTCTTTCCGTAACATGCGCAGATATTCTTTCTGCCGGTCGAGCGCCTTTCTCTCACGCTTTCTCTTCATCGCCTTTGCACCTGCGGAAATCTCCGTAATTTCCTGTGTAATCATTGCCTGCCTGGTATGATTGTACTGAACCCTTAAATCGTTCAAAATCTCCTGCGAGTTGCGGTTTGCACTGTCCATTGCGTTCATTCGCGCACTCTGTTCGGATGCAAAACTGTCCACCAGTGCACCGTAAACAATACCGAGCACATAGCTTTCTATGGTATTGTCCAGCACCTCGCTTAAGTTCGGCATGAATTTAAAGGGTGTTTTTACCTTCTTTTCCCAGGGCGGAGGTGCAACGTTAAAATCCGCCTTATGGAAGGGAAGCAGTCTCATTACCTGTGCTTCCTCGGTGAAACTGTTCTGGTAATCCGTAAAAATAACATATATCTTTGTTATCTCGCCCTTGTCGTAACGGTCCAGAAGTACCGTCGTAATTTCTCTCGCACGGCTTAAATTGGGATTCTGGGCGGTGTAACGGAAGGTCTGCTCGATGGGAATGTGATGCGAGGTAAAATAATGCCTTCCGCATTCTCCCACCACGAACAGAAGATTGTCCTCATGCTCTCCGAGCCTGCGTACCGCTTCCTCGATTACGTTTTTGTTATAAGCACCCGCAAGTCCCTTATCCGCAGTGATTACCAGATATCCGTATGTTCCCTCCAGGTCCTCGATGACTCCCTTGGGGTAGAAATAACGGCTCTGCACATTTTCATCAATACGGAAAATTCTCTTAATTTCATGGGAAACCGCATCAAAATACGGTCTGGTAGCCTCGAAATTCTTTCTGGCTTTCCTGAGCTTTGCAGAGGAAATCATATACATGGCATTGGTAATTTTCCTTGTATCCTGCACACTCTTTATGCGGTTTTTGATTTCCTTGATGCTCGCCATTTATACTGTTCCCAATTTATTTTCTCTTATTCATATACTCCGTTGCCGTATCCAGAATTTCCTTACGGAGTTCATCCGGCAGGGTCTGGCTTCCTGCGATACGATCCACGAAATCGGGACGGTTCTTCTTGATATAATTCATCAGCTCTTCCGCCACCTTGTTGATTTCCTTCTCCGGAACAGGGATAAAAAGACGTCCCAGTGCACAGACTAAAAGAATAACCTCTTCCTCGCCGCTGTAGGGCTTATACTGCTTCTGTCTTAAAACACGCATCAGTCCCTTTCCGTAACGCAGCTGATTCTGGGTATTTTCATCCAGATCCGAAGAAAACTGCGTGAATACTTCCATTTCACGGTACTGCGCAAGATCCAGACGAAGCGTACCGGTTGCCTTCTTCATCGCCTTTGTCTGCGCATCGCCGCCTACACGCGATACCGAAAGTCCGACGTTTACCGCAGGTCTCTGGCCTTCGAAGAAAAGCGCCGACTCTAAGAAAATCTGTCCGTCGGTAATGGAAATGATATTGGTGGGAATATATGCGGATACGTCGCCCGCCTGGGTTTCCACGATGGGCAGAGCCGTCATGGATCCGCCTCCCATTTCGTCGCTTAAATGTGCCGCACGCTCCAAAAGTCTTGAATGCAGATAAAATACATCACCCGGGTATGCTTCTCGTCCGGGAGAACGGTCCAAAAGAAGGCTTAAGGAACGGTATGCAATGGCGTGCTTGGAAAGATCATCATAGACGATTAATACATCCATGCCCTTTTTCATAAAATACTCACCCATTGCACAGCCTGCGTAAGGCGCAATATACTGAACAGGTGCGGCATCCGAAGCGGATGCGTTTACAACGATGGTATATTCCATTGCACCCTTGTTTCTTAAATTGTTTACCAGCTGGGCCACACTGGAGGCTTTCTGTCCGATGGCCACATAAATACAGATCACATCCTTGCCCTTCTGGTTTGTAATGGCATCAAGTGCGATTGCGGTCTTGCCGGTCTGACGGTCTCCGATGATTAACTCACGCTGTCCGCGTCCGATCGGGAACATCGAATCGATGGCAAGAATTCCGGTCTCAAGCGGGCGGTTTACGGGCTGGCGGTCGATAATTCCCGGTGCGGGATGTTCCACCGCATAGTAATCCTTTGCTTCAATGGCGCCTCTTTCATCTATGGGTTCGCCTAACGGATTAATGACTCTTCCGACAAAAGCGTCGCCTACGGGAAGACCTGCCGTCTTTCCGGTACGGTATACGCTGCTGCCTTCCAGAATCGGAGCTTCGTCGGAAAACAGAATACAGCCAACCTCATCATGGCGAAGCTCCATAACCATTCCGCGGATACCGTCGGTAAAAATCAGAATTTCTCCGTAGGTTGCATTTTCAAGACCTTCGACGGTTGCAATACCGTCTCCCACGGTCATTACCGTTCCGACTTCACGGGCGATGGCTGAGGGCGTCCAGTTATGGACTGTCTCCTTCATCAAAGGAATAACATTATCGGAGTGCTTTGCAAGGTAAGTCAGTTTTTCACGAAGCTGTTCAAACTTTCCCTCCTTACTCCAGTCGTATACATCGTTTCCGATTTCCAGACGGAAACCGCCGGGAAATTCCCTGGTCTCAACCCAGATTACCTTAACCTCATGCTCGTATTTTTCCGACAGAAATTTCACGAAACCGGCCATCTGGCTCTCTGTAGGTTCTACCGCAGAATACAGATATGCTTTGGAAGTATTGTTCGGATTACTCATTCTTTGCGTTTCCTTCCACGCTCTTTAAAAATTCTTCATAACTCTTGGCTACATCTGCACTTAACACAATCTTCTCCGTCGCCGTGGTAACGATATCGGCAATTTCCTTCTGTGCCTCGGCAACGATTTTGTCGTGCTCCATTTCGCCTCTCTTCTTGGCGTTCTCAAGGATATTTGCGGCTTCCGCCTTGGTCTGCTCCAAAAGTCTGCTTCTTTCCTCAGCGGTCTTGGCACCGGCCTCTGCCTTCATTGCGGAGATTTCCTCTTCCGCATGAACCATTTTATCCTCGTATTCATCCCTCTTCTTATTCGCTTCCTCGAGGGCTTTTTCTGCATCTTCCTTCTGCTTTTTGTAACCTTCTTCTCTTTTATCCATAAAATTCTTCACAGGATTGTACAGGAAAAAATACAATACCCCGAAGAGGATTGCAAAGTTCAAAAGGTGCAGTAAAATCTGCTGCAAATCAATGTTTAAGGGCAAATTCATTTTTCTTTCCCCGCTTTCTTATTATCCGTAAATCTGAAAAATCTTTACAGAATAAATACAATCAGAATCGTAACAACCAGCGCGTAAATAACTACGGTCTCAACGAAAACCATACCCAGCATCCAGAGGGACTGGATTTTACCGCTGGCTTCGGGCTGACGGGAAATACCTTCCACTGCCTTTGCAATACTGATACCCATGGCAAGTGCACCGAGTGCTGCGGGAATACCGATTGCGATTGCTGCCGCAATTGCCTTGGCCGCCGTATCGGAAAGACCGGAACCTGCTGCCACTGCCGCTGCAGCTTCGCCTTCACCTGCCGCAAGAGCCGTAGCCGGAATTGCAAAAATGCAGATTACGGATATTAAGGCAAGAAGTGTTACGATGATTTTTGCTGTTTTTTTCATTTGGATACCTCCGGAGTCATTGTATTGTTCACATTGTCATTTTTCTTATTTTTCTTTTTCTTCTCTTTGGGCGGCTTCTTCTCCGAAACCTCACCGTAGAAGATGGATACCAGAAGCGTTAATACGTATGCCTGAATCAGTGCATGAAGAAGGGTGAATAAAACGCCCACAATCACGGGAAGCACGAAGCTTAAAGGCAGTGCGTAATATACCAGCTCCGTAACGAGCGCACCGCTCAGGAGTGCACCGAAAAGACGGAAGCTCATGGACAGCGGAAGGGAGAAGTCCTTGATTGTTGCCAGAAATCCCTTGAAACCGTTATTGGTAATTCCTCCGACCATAATAAAGAGATAGGACAGACATCCCATGGCGATTGCGCCGTTAATGTCGGAAAGCGGCGCCGGGAGCGATATGCTGGCTCCGCTTGTAGAAATGACCTGAACTCCGAAGAGCTCGAAAATCGTTCCGACAAAGATGTAGGCACCGGCCACAAAAATATATGCACTCAGAATCTTATTCTTATGCGGCGAATTTCCCTTTGCCAGATCCCGGAACATTCCCACCACGAATTCCAGAAACATCTGGAATTTTCCCGGAATCTCCTTAAATCTCGGAATAACGAAAATTCTGCAGATAATGGCGAAAATTCCGAGAATGCAGGTTACCGTATATGCGGATACGAGGCCGGGATTCACTTCCATAAATCCGAACAGATCCACCTTCATATGGTCATGCAAAACCGCATCCCTCATGGTTTCCGCCAGCGTTTCCTCTCGGGGCTCTCCCCTGCCGAGGAAAATGATGCCGAGCAGCAGAACCGATATAATTGCGAAAAAGACAATAATCGAGACGATTCTCTTTTTCTTACTCATTTTCGATGCTTCCTTTCTGTATTTTCCTGATAATATACTTATAAATCGGATTGCCCTGCGCGGAGAATTTTTCTTCATACTCCGTCATGACATTGCCTTCATTCATAACCTCATCATGGTGAAGATCTCTGGTCACTCCGAGGATCTCCCAGGGCTCTCCTTTCAGTTCTTCCAGTGCAAAATCAAAAAGCGCGGTATTGTCCGTCTTAAACTCGATGCATCCCTCCGGCTTTAAAATCTCATAGTACCTTGCCAGAAACAACTTGTTTTCGAGCCTTCTCTTCGCATGCCTGTCCTTGGGCCAGGGATCCGAAAAATTCAGATAAATCTTATCCACTTCTTCTTTTCCGAATACTTTCGTAATCCCTTCCGCATCCATTCTTAAAAAGCGGATATTCGGGAGCGGGTTCTCTTCCACCTTCTGGACTCCCCGAAGCAGTGTGGAGGAATATTTTTCGATTCCGATATAATTTATCTCCGGATGAAGCTCAGCCAGGGAAGTGATAAACTTTCCTTTTCCCATTCCGATTTCAATCTGCAGGGGACGGTCGTTTTCAAAAACCTTTTCCTTCCAGCAGCCCCTGTATTCTTCCATGATTTCTTCCGAAATCACATAGTCGCTGCCTGCTATATATTCTCTGGAGCCTTTAATGTTCTTAAGCCGCATCTGCCTTCCTTTTTTGCCGGAAAAAAAATCATATTCCGCGCATTTTACGAAAAATCATCTCTATTCTACTACTATTTATTCGGAAAAGAAAGAGTTTTACTGACAGAGTATCCGAAAGCATTTTTACAGTCTTGACAATGATTTGTATTATTTAGTATAATTTGATTTGCGCCAAACGAAAAAGGCGCGGTTCGGATCTGTGGAGAAGTACTCAAGAGGCCGAAGAGGCGCCCCTGCTAAGGGTGTAGGTCGGGTGACCGGCGCGAGGGTTCAAATCCCTCCTTCTCCGCGAACAAAAAACCACCGCAAATGCGGTGGTTTTTTATTTTGTCTCTTCCATTTGTTCCGTATAACTGTCAAGAACCTCCTGAAGGTCGCTTTCCTTTTTCGCTTCCTTTGCTCCCTGCTCCAGTTCCCTTCCGATTTCCCACCAGAAGTCCGGAATCCTTCCTTTCGGCACGGAATACAGGGCCTGTTTTAAAACTGCTGCCTGTACGGTATTTTCCTCAATTGTACCGTCGGTTCTGGCAATGATGTTCGACGGTGTCCATTTACATTCGCTTAACCTTTCCCTCTGGCACTCTTCGCTGGAAAGATACCGGGCCAGTCTGTAAACCACTTCCTGCTTTCCCGGGTTCACCTGCGGCTTCACACCCATCAAATGATATCCGATATAAGAGCTTAAATGGTAATCTTTTCCGTCGCTTTCATAATAAGGAAGCTCGCAAACGCCCAGATCCTCGCCCAGGATTTCTTCCAATGTATCGTAATTTTCAACTCCGCCGATAAAAATCGCCGCATCGGAATCAAAAGCCGCAGCAGGATCGTTTTCCAAAAGAAAGACATCGGACCTTACCGTTTTCCGAAGGCCTTTCAATGCGGTTAATCCCCGGTCGGAATTGATGGTATCCTTCACAAGCGTATACTCTCCGTCTTCGCCGGTTACCCATTCCACCCTGCAGCCCGTGGCAAAAAAGAAGCCTGCCCCAAACCAATCCGAATCCCCTTCCGCAAAGGCGATGTATTTTTCCTCGTCCTCGCAGATTTCAAGGAGGGCATCCAAATCTCCCACGTCGGATTCAGAAACCACCGACTTGTCATAATACATAAGATTTCCGCCGTTGTACGCAAGGGGAAATCCGTAGATTTCATTTCCCGCACTGACAGCGGAAACAAAATCGTCGCTGTTTTCTTCCTTCACCAAATCAGCCGTCCTTTTTCCGACTCTTGCAAGCGCACCCGCCTTCACCAGACCCGCAAAGCTGTCCTGGGAAAAACAGTAGAGATCTCCGCCTGCTCCTGTGTCGGCAAGCATTTTCCCGGCTGCTTCGTCTTCTCCGACCGCCTCTACTACGGCATTTACCGTAATACCGTCTTCATTGGATTCATTGAACAAAGCAACCTGCTTTTCGGTGACTCCGAGAATTTCTTCCGGGACCCATATTTTAATTTCGTAAATTTCTGAGGAAAATTCTTCGACAGGCTGTCCGGACAGCACTTCAGAATCCGATGAGATCGGCAGATTTCCGGATTTATTGCAGGCAGAAAGTGCGAAAAGCAAAAGAATACCCAGCACTGTCGCCATAAATCTTTTCGCATTCATAAAACTGCCTTCCCTTCGTTTCATTGATAGAATTCCAGCGGAATATTGTTTTCTTCTATGTAAGCTCTCACATCATACTCATACTCAACCGGCATACCGAGAATCGAGGTTCCTTTTTTCTTCGGAATAAAATACACGCCGGCTCCGTAGACCCTTACAGCCTGAAAATAATCCCAGTAAAAAGTGACCTTATGAGTACCTTTACTATCGTATTCAATGCCTTCCGCCGAAAAAGTGTAAGTCACTTTCCGATTCAGGGATGAAAGCTGGTTCATAAGCAGGACACTCTTTCGGATAAACGCAACTCCCACGAAAAAGCAAAGCGCTACAATGCAGGCGCAAACTGCCATATAGATGCTTTTGTACATAATGCAGGCGGAAAGCGTGGAAAGAAATATGACAAAGCAGGCACAAGTATAAATAATCCAAAGCACCCTCTGGTTTTTGATTTTATAACGGGGATTGCGCTCAAGTGCTAAGTCGCTCAGCATGACATTGGTCGTGTCGGCCGCATATTCCTTACTCATAATGCCTGTTTCAATAACCACTTTTCAATCTCCCCAATTAATAATCATCTCCGCGTCTGCGATCCCTGCTTCTCTTTACGATATTGCGTCTGCGTTTCCTTGCCTTGCGGTCTTTGATAAAACCGTAAACACTGAAGCCCAGAACCGATACAATGGCCACGGCGCCGAGTCCGATTAACACGCGCTTGATATTGATAAAAATACCGTTATTGTTCAGATTTGTCGTCGGTTTCTTCGACGAATCTTCTTCGGAGCTTTCCTCGGAAGCATTTTCACTGTTTGCCGGAGAAATCTCTTCGCCGCTTCCCTCCGCGTCGGTCAGTTCGTCCTCTTTTGCAAACTGTGCAAAGAGGGTTGCGTCTTCGGCATTCATATTCAGTGCCGCAACACCGACCAGATTTCCGTGATAGGTATATGCCACCTTGGCGATTTTGGAATTTTTTCCGGTCTCCTGATAGGACAGATCGTATTCCACTTCGGCAAAATCACCGTTCTTCGGCAGGATTACAAATGCCGTCGGATCCACGTTCAGGATGGATTTGTTGGAACCGAAAATATCCTGTCCCACGCCGAAAAATCCGGCATTTAAGAAGTTTTCTTCCTGCTGGTTGTCTGCGATATTGACACGCTTAAAATTCTCAAAACCGTACTGGAAAAGCGCAACCGTATCCTCAAACTGGTACGGGGATTCTTCCTTCATAATGACACAGATCAGTTCCATACCGTCCTTCTTGGCCGCGGAAACAAGGGTCTGACGCGCCTCTGAAGTATATCCGGTTTTGGAGCCGAGCAGATATTCATACTCGTATTTTTTTCCCTTTACGAGCATATTCTTGGTATTTAACTGAAATTCGTCCGGCTGTGTCGGTGTCTTTTCAAATTTGCAGGACGGTTCTCTGGACAGTCCCGCCAGGTAATCGTAACTGAAATAATATTTCGCAATCAAAGCCAGATCCCTGCAGGTCGTATAATGATTCTCGTCATGCAGTCCGTTGGGGTTGGTAAAATGCGTATTGGTACAGCCGATTTCCGCCGCCTTGTCATTCATCATCTGCACAAACCCGTCCATCGTGCCTCCGACGGTTTCGGCGATTCCGTTCGCCACTTCGTTTGCGGATAAAATCATCATACCCTCAAGGGCCTTGTTCATCGGAATCATTTCGCCCGCGTCCATACCGATGTTGGAATCTCCGCGCGACACGGAATGCACCGCATCATAGGAAAAGACAACCTCATCATCCAGCTTCGCATTTTCGTATGCCAGCAGACCGGTCATTATTTTGGTCGTGGATGCGGGATAGAGTTTTTCATCGATATTTTTCGCATACAGAATCGCACCGGTTTTGGCTTCCATCAGGATAGCGCCCTCGGCTCCGATTGCCGGTCCCTGCGGCCAGTCCGGAATTTCGTTGGTCTGCACGGTGATTCCCATACGAAGCTGCCTTGCGTCCTCCAGGTCATCTGCAAGAACGGTTTGGGAAAATAAAGAAAACGCGAATAAGACTGTCAGAAATGCAGCCATACTTCGCGATACTGTTCTTTTGATTCGTTTTATTTTTTTCGTCTTATCGTTCGTTTTACTCATCTGTTATCTTAAATACAAATCTTTTCCGG
>Ga0247611_10005672_pt1 | contig 16347 bp, 27 predicted proteins | sample 177DNAGHGhighgp2_FD_192422 | JGI IMG/M metagenome (GOLD analysis project Ga0247611, IMG submission 192422) | Sheep rumen microbial communities from Palmerston North, Manawatu-Wanganui, New Zealand - 1770 DNA GHGhigh gp2 | ecosystem: Host-associated > Mammals > Digestive system > Stomach > Rumen... | reverse complement strand
CCCAGAACCTTAGACTGATAAAACATTTACTAATCTTGAGTTTAGAGCTAATGTCGAAGGAGAAGGCATTGGAGGAAGTTCTACAAGTACGTTTGATGAGACTTTTGATGAAACTTTCGGTTCTAGTAAAGGATTTATTCCTTATTTACCATTTGACTCTCTTGAGACTTGGAATGAATATCAACATGGAATAACTAAGCTAGAGAATAGAATGGGACATGACTTAATGAAACATCATACTTTAGATGCAAAATCTACGCTTAAAAGGAAATTCAGAATGTGGAGATGTGATATTCCAAGAGATAACTATCACTTTGAAACATATCCAGTAAAAAAAGAAGAAGAAACAGAAATAGATTACAATACAAGAGTAGCTATTTATAACCTATGGCTTGCTAGTGAGAATAACAAAGGCATCTTCAGACATTCGAGAAGATCTATGGACAGAATGAGAAACTCTTGGATATATTTAAAACTTGAAAAAGTAACAGATACTACACAGAAATGTGAAATACATGATTTAGTAATGACATATTTTAATTAAAAAGTTTATATTATGGCTAGAAATAGAATTCAATTAATAGAGGATGCTGGAAAAGTAAAAGTTGAAAAAAATATTGGAGCCAATACAGCTGAAAGAATAGGAAGTCTTTTAGAAGATATAGCATGGTATTTAAATCCTAGTACTATAGTAGAATCTCCTTCAACATCTTATAAGTATGCAGTTACCACAATAACAGCAGAACATCCAGAGGAAAATTCTGAAGAGTGGAAGGATACAAGAGAAGAAATTATATCAAGTTGGACAAAAAACACTATTCTTTGGACCAAAACAACTTTGACATGGAATGATGGAAGTCACGTTTGTCTATATAATGGAGATAGATACGCTAATGATGGAGAACCTGGTCAAGCTATTGTAGTAGATGGTTCTTCTATAACAACATATGCTCTTACAGAATTTAACTCTCCTCAACCTGAAGATTCTGCTTTTACCGATTATAATATAGCAATTACAGAGCTTAAAAATGGTAAACGCTGGTTATGGACAAGAACAGAAACAAAATACCGTAAAACTAATAGTAATGAATCAGCTGGTTCTTCTGTTACTTATTCAGTGTCATATGTTCCTTATCAGATAAGATCTTTAATGAGGTCTACTGAGTACTATAAAATAAGTGCTAATAGTAATGAGCAAATTCCCTTTAATCCAGATAATCCTGGAGCAGATGGATGGAGTCCTATATTTAGTACTAGTGAATGGGGCTCAAGTAAACCTTATATATGGAATTGTACTCTTAACGAATTTGATATTGAGCCTGCAAAGGAATTTACCTCTCCTCACATTATAACTAGATGGGCAAAAGATGGCATAACAGAAGTAAAGATGTATGAATTTTATCAAGTATTAAGTAAAGATGCAGAAAAACCAGATCTTCCCTCTTTAGTAAATGTGGATTTATCAAAACCTATTATTGACGGTTGGCAAAGGTCTTCTCCAAATTTAAATAATATTTCAGGAAAAGTTATTTGGAATTTTGAATTAATTGTAACTAAAAGTGGAGATGTAATGACTGCTTCTACAACTGAAGTGCATCTAAATAGTTATATTAGTCAAGATGGGGATGCTGTATCTATTAATAGTGATGGTTACTGGGTAATAAATGGTTCTATTACTAACATTAAAGCAGAAGGAAAAGATGGTACAGGTATTGCTTTGAAAGGTAGTGTTGATGTAGTATTTAATGATGATATAGAAGAAAGTGAAACTTCTCTTGAAGGATTGACAAACTTAACTGTTGGAGATTGTTACGTTGTAAACGAAACTAACCATCTTTACTTCTATGATGGTGCATCTACAGCTATAACAGGAGTCAGTCCAACTGGATGGAAAGATATCGGTGCTTTTAGAGGAGAAGGTTCTTATACACATATAGCTTATACTACCAGCGATCCAAGAGGTGTTACAGAAAGCACAGTTAATAATATAGGATTTACAGTTATCAAAGAATCTGACACCAATTATCCTTGGATGGGTATTTGTGTAGATAATAGTAATACTGATCCTGGCTCTAATTGGGATTCTTTAACTAATAATCAAAGAGTAGAAGCTGTTGAACAATACTCATGGAATTATATAAAAGGAGAAGCAGGTCGTGGTATAAGTACTACTACAGAGTATTATCTTGTAACAAACCAATCATCAGGAGTAACATATCCTACTACTACTGGTTGGACTTCTGATATGAGTGAAGCATATAGTAGTTGGAGTGAAGATGCTCAATATCTTTGGAATTGTGAAGTTGTTACTTATTCAGATAATACTTCAGATGTTTCTACTCCTCAAATAATTGCTACATATGCAGAATTTGGAGGAGGAATTGACTCTATTGTAAACTATTATAAAGTTAATGATTCTCTTACGGCCCCATCAATAGATGATACATGGACTACAAATACTATACCTCCAGATCCAACAAACCCTTATCTATGGAATTATGAAAAAATTACAGGATGGGATTCAGCATAGAATTCTAAAACAAAGAATACAGCAGTTCAATTAATAGGACAATATGGTAAAGATGCTACTCTCTATCGTATAGCATTTAATGAAAAACACTTTCTTTATAATCCTAATACAAAAGTTACTTCAATTAGTATTTCAGGAGATATACGTTACTCTATAGGAAAGAACATAAGTAACACTCCTTTAACTTTAAGTTCAGGTATGGTTATAATAACTTTGTATAAAAACGATGACACATCTGAAACAGTACAAGCAACTATAACTAATAATACTTTCTCTTATACTTATACGGGTACTAGTGTTGAAGGATCTTCTAGATATGTAAAAGCTCTTATTCAAGTAAAGGAATCTTCCGAAAGTACTTCAATCCTTACAGAAGATATTTTACATATTACAGAAAGTGGTTTAAATGGGCAACCAGGAGAAGGAGCAATAAGGCTTAATATAACTAATGAAATGGATTCTATACCTTGTGACGCTAGTGGCACTGTTCAAGAAGATACAACTTTATCAACAGTAGCTCAAATATATAAAGGTTCTTAGCCTATAACAAGGGGTATAAATGTAACTTCTATAGGAAGTATATATGGAATTAATGGTAAAGTAAATGGAGCAATACCTCCTGTAACAGATGTTAATGAAGGTTATGCTAATATTCAATGGACTATTCCCCAAGGTACTCTGTTGCCAGATAATAAATATACTCCATCTATAACTCTTACATATAATAATACATCCTATAGTGCTATATTCACGGCTAATATAGTAAAAGCTGCTACAGATGGCGTATCTCCTATTATATGGAAATTGCTACCAAGTTCTACGCAGATAATATTTGCAGCAAGTGAAGAATCCGATGTTAGAACTCTTAGACTCCAAATGGAAAGAGTAGAAGGTAATTCTCATGAAACTTTAAGTGTGGAAGATAGTGGGCTTTAGGTAAGATACTCTTTTGATACTCCTCCTGAATCATCTTCTGATGGTACTAAGTGGCCCTCAAATGGTATATCAGTATCTTATTCTAATACAGATATTCATATTGCTGCTTTTGATATCAACGGTTTAGTAGATAGAGAAACAGTTTCAGTTCTTCGTGATGGATAGCAAGGACCTTAGGGACCTTCAGGACAAGATGGTAAAAGTTATGTAGGAAGATTCTATTATTATGCTGGAGATTGGAGCGGTATTAAAGGAACTCCTATTACTTTAAGTTCTACTCAAGCTCCTTATGTATAGTATAATGGTAAGTATTACATGTGTATTAGTCTTCTTGACCAATATAGCCCTACTATATGGGGAGAGTCTGGAGATAATCCTACTATTTTAGAAAGTATATGGACTGAAATGAAGAATCTTGATTATGTTATAAGTAAAGCTATATTTTCTGATTTTGCAAAATTCGGTTCTTTTATTATTAATGGTGATTGGATGATAAGTCAACATGGCACTTTAGGAGGAGTTGATTATGGTTCTAATAATATTCTGGTATATAAAGGAAACATAGAAAGAACTTAGATAACTCCTTATACTCTATTTAAACCTACTAATGAACAGAAGATAGAGGAAAATGAAGAGTGTACTAATTACATTGAATCTGGGTATCAATCAGTAGTAGTTGATATTCCTACATCAGGAAAGGTAGATATAGATGAACTTATAGGTTTTTCTCTTGAAGCAGGAGCAGTTTATATAATAGAAGTAAAAGATGTATAGAAGAGATATGTTTTTGATGTTGCTAAAAGAGAGAAAGTAGGTAATACATATAATTACACTCCAGTATCAGGAGATTTTGTAACTGAACCTGTTGATGGTTTATTTAGAATATTCTTTATTCCAACAATAAATGTAACAAGAATAGAAGAAGATAATGCTTTAGCATGTACACTTAGAGTGGGATTATCACCAGGTAATCCTCAAGAAACAACATCTTTCACTACATGTAAGGTAACTAAGTGCTCTTTCTTGCCAAGATATGCAGTAAATGGTTTAACAGGATATTGTTATATGAGCAATCTAGATGATTTCCGTGCTGCTAAATTGACTACTACAGGAGAGACAAAACTTGGTAATAATGTTGTACAAGTTGGAACAAAGTCCTTAAGTATTGATACGTCAATAAATCATCCAACTACATCTTCTGATGATGCAGATGAACTTACAATAGTATCTCGTAAAATAAATATAATTCCAAAAAATATAGCTGGTTCAAAAGGAGAGATACTTATTGGATTGTCAAATGGTAAGATTTATATGACAAATGTACCTGTTATTGGAGGAGGTTTTACAAATGGATATTTATGGGCTACAAGTGACGGAACTTTAAAAATTATAAATGATAACCCAGAAAATTAAAATACGCTCAAAAATCAGAACTCTGAAAAAATAAAATCAGTATTCTGTTTTTAGGAATAAACAAAGTATAAATAGCAAACAATTATACTTTAAATACAATAAAAGAGTAGGGAAATCTAAATGATTTCTTTACTCTTTTTCATTTTATAAGTAAAATATTTGGTAATATGAAATATTTATATTATCTTTGCATCATTAAATTTGTACAAATATAAATAATTCATAATTATGAATAGTAAATTAAAAACTGTAAGGAAAGGTTATCCTAGGAATATACCTTTTGCTTAGGGGGTAGATAGAATACATAATAATATCTTTGATGTTCCTGGATAGATGGAAATTAAAAGTACTCCATCATATTGGAATAATTACCCTTCTATGGTAAATAATCCAAATGGTTATACTTCTTATACTTCACCAGATTCTACTGCTCCTACACATATGTCTATAAAAGATGTTGCAAAGCAATAGAAATAGAACACTAAAGTAAGTGGAACTGTAAAGGGATTGAATACTGCTATAGGACCATAGAAAAGTAAATTTTCTATGATGATGGGTTCTGCAAGTGCTCCTAATTCTTTAGCTGGAGCTGGACTTGGTATAGCAGGCAGCGTTGTAGGAGGAATGTTAAATAGTGCTTTTAGTGGTGGTAAAAGTACTACTGCTGGCTCTATGGTAAGTAGTATTGGAGGATAGTTAGGAGGGGCTATAAGTAGTGTTAATCCTATAGCTGGAGCTATTGTATCAGCAGGTTCAGGTCTTATAGGAGGTGCTATTAACGGAATGTTTGGTATAAAAGAAAATACTGCATTAAAGAAAGCTGTAGATGAAGGCGTTGAAAGAAACAGAAACTTCACAAGTAACGCTGCAAGTTTTGATGATATTTAGGGACCAACAGCATCTGTAACAAATACTAATGTATATGAAGGAGGCTTATTCTCTGGAGGTAAAGCCCAAGAAAAAAATGAAGAATTAGCAAGACAAGTTGCAGAAGCAAGAGGTTGGGCTAATAGATCAGTAGATAATAATGTAAACAATCTTATATCAGATCAAATGAATAATGCTTTAGCTAATTATGCAGCACTTGGAGGACCTTTTGATACTATAAATCCTTCATCCGCTATTGGATATTCACTATATACAGATAAATACGTAGAAGATATGTCTAGAAATAATAATAAAAGTACAACTAATATGTTTGCAGGGACACCAAATGCTATATATGCTTTTGGAGGTAACTTATTTGGAAATGGAGGATTTGAAGGCAATGTAGGTACTAATTCTTCTGATTGGTCTACTGGACTTACTCATATAGATACAGGTGGTTCTCATGAAGAAAATACATATGATGGAGTACAAGTAGGTGTAGATAATTAGAATACACCTAACTTAGTAGAAGAAGGAGAAGTAATATATAATGATTATGTATTCTCTAATAGATTAACTATACCTAAACATAAATATGCTAAAGGAGGTAAGTTAAAGAAAGGTGAAGAATTACCTTATGAATAGCAAGTGCTTAAACCTTTTGAAGGATTAACTTTTGCAGAAGCTGCTAAGAAGATTGAAAAGAAATCAGGAGCAGCTGATAGACCTACTGATGCTATAGCACAAAGAGGTATGGAAGCAGAACTCAGTGTATTAAGAGATGTACAAGAGAAAGAAAGAGAAAAAGAGAAACTTAAAGAAATGCAGGAGGCTATTGATAATATGACTCCTGAAGAGTTTGCTATGTTACAACAACAAATGCAAGCAAGTCAAGAATAGCAAGCACAATAGGAAGCTATGGCTCAACAACAATAGATGATACCTCAAGGTATGGAGTATATGTAGCAACCTATGGAAGAACAACAACCTATTGCTGCATTAGGAGGATTATTAAATACTCCTGATAATATGTACCCTTATGGTGGTAACCTTGAAAAATTTACAAATGAACTTAAAAGTTATGGACTAACTCTTGATGATTTTATCAGTTATTGGAATGAATCTCCAGATACAAAGTTAACTGATGATAATTTCAATAAATCTTTAGCGGAAAAGTATATAGAACATATAACTAAAGTTTAGAAAGAAGTAGCTAGAAAGTATAAGAAAGAAGGTCTTAATCCTAAGAATTTAACAGGTGCTGGACTTGAAGCTTACCAAAGGGATGTAGTAGCTGCTGCCAGAGGAACTTCAGTTGTTGATGGAGATTTATCTATTAATGGCTTTAGTAGCAGTAATAGTGGAGATGCTAAAGTAAAGGATTTTAATAGATATTCTTACACTAGAAATACAAGATAGAATCTCATTGCTGAAGGTGCAACAGAATTAAAGCCAAATGCACAAGGACAATTTGATATTAACTATGGTATTGAGAATCCTACAGAACTTACTTATATCAAAGGTATGCCTAAATGGAATACAAGTTCTCAACAATGGGAAGATGCAGAAGGAAAGAAAATTGATAATCCATTTGGAGAAGGAACTAAGTTCTCAGATGTAACAGGAGGTGGATATAATTCTGCTTTTGAAAATCAAGATGCTTTATCTCAATACTATAAAGACCAAATAGCTAAGAGATTCCAAAATTTGAAGGGAGAAAACTACAAGGCAGATAGACTTCCTAACTATTATTTATCAAAAGAAGAACTTGGTAATTGGATAACAGATCTTGAAGGAAGTAATGAAGCTAAAGACAAAGAGTTAGCTAGAATGTTAAGAGCTAATTGGAATATTGATGCAGATAACTTAGTAGAATCAGATGCCTATTTAGGACTTCCTGCCACTCAAGAAAATAGACTACAAAGAGATGCTAAACCTGGAATTGAACATATACCTTACTTAGATGCAGTTCCTTATTCAGGAGTAAGATATAGAGAAGTAGATGCAAAGGGTAATCCAACTGACAATTATGTTAATTGGAATCCTGCAAATCCAACAGCTGGTTTCTCAGTAACTGAACAGCCCTTAAGCACTGAAGGAGGAGTTACTACCTACGGAATTAGAAGGAATGCCTTAAATGACAATGTAGGAGTACTTCCTGATGGAACCTATGTAAATTTAACTCCAGACCAAGCTACTTTATATGCTAATAACAAAATAGCAGATCCAAGTGCATTACCACAATATACTGCTCCATTAGCAGGATATGACCATAATGCTACTTACTATGATTTAAGTAAGGATGCTACTGGTAATCCTTTGGGAGTTAAAAAGGAGGACACAGACAATGACCCATTCCCTAAAGCTCCAAGTTGGCCTTATTTAGCAGGATTAGGTATACAAGCAGGAGCATTAGGCTATAATATATTGAGTCCTAAAGATTACAGTAATGCAGATGCTATGATTAAAGCTGCTTATAATGCTGGTAATTATAATCCTATAGCTTTTAGACCAATTGGTAATTATCTTACATATAGACCAATGGATATATGGTTTGAACAAAATAGAATGGATGCTAATGCAAGAGCTACTGATAGACAAATTACAAATAATGCAACTCCTATAGGAACTAAAATGGCAGGGTTACTTGCATCAGGATATAATAACCAAATTGCTAATGGTGAATTATATAAGAAAGCTCTTGAATATAATGATGCTCTAAGAAAACAAGTAGGAGAATTTAATAAAAATACTGATAAATTTAATAGTGAAGGATTCTTAAAAGCTGATATGGCTAATCAAGATGCTGCCACTAGAGCAAGAGGTTATAATCTTGAAGGTTTAAAGAGTGGATATGCTATGAGACAAGCTGTTGATGATGCTAAAGCTACTGCTATTAATGCTGGTATTAATGGAATGGCTAATCTCCTTTATAATTATGCATCAAATGATTATGCTAATAGAATGACAGGTTGGAGATTAAGAAATAATCCTTATACTATATCTCAAATAGAGGGTGAAGAATATAAAGGAGCAACAAGTTCTAAAGGTGGTAAATTAAAGAGAAGAAAGAAAGGTTTAAGTTTTTAATAAAAGGAGAAACAAAATATGAATTTAAATTTAGTTATTGATACTTCTCAGTTTAAGCCTTTCGATTATAGAATGGCATGGGAAGCCATAGATAAATATAATTCTGGATATGAAAAATAGCAAGCTGTTTATGATAAAATAGCTTAGACACTAGGAGACTTAGCTAGTGCTGTAGAAGGCAGCACTAAAGCTAAAGAAATATATGATGCTTATCAACAATAGTTTAATAATTCTGCTAGTGAGTTCTTCAATAGTGGTATGAATATTAGAACTGCTAGAGATTTAGGAAATCTAAGAAGAATGTATGGTACTCAAATAAGGTAGCTTGAAAGAGCTAATGAAGCTATGGTTAAAGAAGCTGAAAGAAGAAGAACTGCTAAACCAGAACTTAATATGCTCTATCAAGATATAGGTAATTTAGATAACTGGCTAGAAAATCCTAATAGAACTTTAGGTAGTTATTCTGGTACACAACTTACTAATGAAGTATCAGCAATGGCTAATGCTATTGGCAAATCTATAGTTAATAGATACAATAATGGGTAGCTTGATAAATATACTAAATTATGGGTAGAAAATAATGGTCTTAGTAAAGAAAATGTAGATAAAGCTGTAGCAGAAGTATAGCAAGGAGGTGTGGATAGTGTGACTGATCCTATAATGAAAGATATATTATAGAGTGCTATGCAATCTTCAGGAATATATAATTGGGCCGATGAAAACACTAGAAGAACCGCTGAAAATATAGCTGCAAGAGGATTATATGGTGGTATTGGTCAAGCTAAAATGGGTACTTATGAAGATAAAGAAGCTGCTAAACAATTAGAATATAATTATGCTGTTAAATTAGCACAAAAACAATCTGAAATTAAACAAGAAGAAGCTATAAATGCTCTTAGGAATTCTGGATTAAATAATTCTGGAGGAATAGGGGAAACAGTACCTTTGCATTTTAGTGACTCTAAAACAGCAGGCAATGTTATGAAAAATAGAATGGCACAAGCTACTGTAGACTTTATGAAAGCTAATCCCAATAATAAATATGTAAAGAAAATTAAAGAATATTGGGATAGAAATGGTGGTTGGGAGAAAGCAAAAGAATATTGGGCTACTAATGGCTTTAACGGCAATAAAGCATTGACAGGAGGAAATAAGTACGATGAAGGCTTTGATAAAAATAATAGTATTTATTATAAATTAGGTAATTATTTACGTGAAAATGTTACCAAGAATGAAGGTTTAATTGATGTATGGAGAAGTGCTTTTATTTCTAGTCACTCTGATGGAAAATAGGGATATTCAAAATATTCAAATGTAGGATATGTACCAGATATGGCAAATATGCATACTTATACCAAAAACTGGAAAAATTTTGATGAAGAAGCAACTTAGGGATATACATATAATGGAATAGTTGGGGCAGATGATCCAACACAATTATCTGAATATTTAACTAAGATGCTTCCTTTATTAACTTCTAACAAACAGGTAAAGCTTTATGATATTAAAAATATAGATTCTTCAGGAAAAATAACATATTCTACAATTCCAACAAAACTTGAAGACCTTCCTACAAAGACAGTTGATGATAGAATTTAGATAGATACTAGTAGGATAACTAGTAGGATAACATTACCAGATGGAAGTTGGTTATTAACTTGGAATGATAAAGAAGGTAATCCTGTTTAGAAAGTTCTTAGAAGACAAGATAGAAGTATAGAATATCAAGGAGATTTAAATAGTATAGATACTAAATTACAAGAACTAAAGGAAGTATATAAAGATAATCCAGAAATGCAAATATTCTTAGAATAGATGGCAATAAGAGCTAAAGAGAATAGAGGATATGATGTACAAAGACAAGTTAATGTAGAAAAGTAGAAGAAATAATTATGGCAAAAATAGATTTAAAAGGAGTTAGAAATACTGATTTATACGGAGATTCAAGAATGTTGTAGCTACAAAAAGATGCTGCTACAAATCCTGATGTTGCACAATTTTTGCAATTAACTAATTCTAGATTATCTTCACCTGGTTCTTATGGTACAGAAGCTTATTTCACACCATAGGTAGATAATAGTTGGAAAGACTTAGGTCAAAGCACATATGATTCTAACTATATGATAGGTAACGATCCCGTAGATATTCAAGAAAACAGAGCTTTAAATTAGCCCTGGTATGATCAATTAGGAGCAGGACTATTAAAAGGAACAGCTCTTGCTGGTACTACTTTTCTTGATGGTACCTTAGGACTTTTATACGGTATAGGTTCAGCTGTAGATACATGGATTGACGGAGGCTCTTTTTCTGAAGGAGCTGGAGAGATATTTAACAATAAATTATCTAAAGGTCTAAGAGCTGTTAATGATTATATGGAAGAAGCTCTTCCCGTATATAGAACATAGGATGAAATTGAAAATCCTATGGCTCTTAGAAATCTCTTTAGCATGAGCACCATAGCTGATGACTTTATAAAAAATATGGGTTTCACAGTTGGTGCTTTCTATAGTGGAAATGCTTATTTAGGTGCACTTAAAGGACTTAATGGATTAGTAAAAGCTAAACAACTTAGTTCTACTGCTGCAAAAGTTATAGGTTCTACATTGAGTGGTTTTAATGAAGGTAGAATAGAAGCTGGACATTTATTTGATGAAATGTATAAAGGGGGTGAGGAATCTTTAATGGAAACTTATAGACCTTTATATGAGCAAATAATGAATGAACCTGATACTTTAGAAGTAAATCCAGAAACTGGAGTAGCTATTAGTTCAAGATAGAGGAAACTAAATGAGTTATAGAATAGACTTAAATAGGAGAAAGAGAATCTTAAATAGAGAGCAACTAATGCAGGATTAATGGATTTAATGTTCAATACTGCATACTTACCTTTAACTGATTATTATACTTATGGTAAATTATATGCCAGAGGTTTTAATACTAAAAAGGATTTAGCTAATAAAGTAGGAAAATCTATAGATAATGCTGTTGAACAAGCAGCAAAAGAAGATATATTTGGTAGTAGAATTGTTAAAAATGCTGCTGGTAAATATAAGTCCAATCCTGTTTCTACTGGCAAAGCTGCTTTAAGAGGAGCTAAGATATTTGGTATAGAAGGTAGTGAAGAAATGAATCAGGCTGGATTCACTTCTTTATCTACTAATTACTTTTCTCCTGATTCTCCTGATGCTTATTATTAGGCTCTTACTAATGATGAGTATGAAATGAAAACCAAAAACTTTATGACCTCATTAAATCAAGCATTAAAAGATAGTTGGGGCAAAGAAGAAACTTATAAAGAATTCTTAATAGGAGGTCTTAATGGTATTATAGGCATGCCTACTTTTGGTAAAGTAAATAATTCTGATCATAATACTTGGTTAGGTAGAGGTAAAATGATAGGTATGTCTGGAGGTATATTTGGGGAACTTTCTAATAATGCTTATTATAACAAGCAAGCTCAAGCTGCTACTGATGCTATGAATAACTTTGTTGATAAAGTTAACAATGCTAAAATGTTCTTTACTAGAAGTTAGTCTTTTACTGATGCTATGGATGGTTATTCAGAAGCTAATGATAAATTTGAATTTGAAAATGCCAAAGATAACGATACATTTAATATCATAGATGCTTATGGTAGAACTGGTAGAATACAAGATTTATATGATTTAGTAAATCAAGATTTTGAAGATTTATCAGAAGAAAGACTTAAAGAGATAGCTGAAGATACAGAATCTTCTACAAATGAATGGAGAAATATTGATGGTACTCTTATGTCGGATAGTGAAGAAGGCAGAGCAGAAATGATTAAGAAACTTGAAGACAAAAGAAAAGCTATTATAGATGGTATAAAGTCTTATGAAGAATCTCTTTAGGGGGTAAGATCTATATCTAACAATAGTCTTACTGAAGATTAGAATGCAGAATTAGCTTGGTTAAATTGGAAATAGAATAGATTTACTGAAAGATTTAATTCTATTAAAAATGAACACCAAGATTTTATTGACAAATTAGAACAAGCTACTCAAGCATTTTTAAAGGGTAGAGGTTTAGGAATATTATCTTTAAGTGAAGAAGATATATATCCATATAAAGCTGTTACCAATGAAGAAACTGGTAAAATAGAGTATGTTGAAAAAACTCAAGAAGAGAAAGATTATGAGATAAATGCTGGTCAAAATATGAAGAAAAGCATGGAAGTTACTTCACAATTTCTTGATATGTTAAGTAAGGCAAAGTCCCCTCTTCAATTAGCATACTTTGTTAAGAACAATCCTTAGATTACTCAATTTATTGATGATATAGGATTTGATTTACTTGAAGGTATAGTACCTATAACTTATGATGAATACAAAGAAGGTATGGCAGCATTAAAAGATGTTGCTAAGATAGCTACTGCTCATAAATCCTTTAGTGATAGATATAGAGAGTTCACTGATAATCCTTCAAAAGTTATTCAGAATAGATAGAAAATAGAGGCAGAAAAACAAAAAGTAGATAAAGTTAGAGGTAGAAAGAATATAGCTGATGAAGTTAAAAATACTTCTGTGGGAGATTTAGCTAGAGGAGATAGTGAAGGGGATTTAAATCTTGATGACCTAATGTCTCAAATGAAAGAAAAACAAGAATCTGAGGAATAGAATTCTTAGGAAGAAAATCCTTATAAAGAAAATCCTTATAAAGAAGAATTAGATAAACTTGAAGAAGCAAAAAATTTAAATTAGACATATACTAATTTAGTAAATAGTATAAAACAAGATGATAGTTTATCAGAACAGTAGGTTCAAGACGCTTTAGATTTAGTAAACGCAGCATATCAATAGGCAGAATCTGTAGATGATATTACTGATATAGATATGGAAGCTTACAACGATGCTAGAAATCTTCAATTAAATGGTAATACTGATGACGAAGTATTAGAGAGACTTGACGAAGCTAACAATCTTATACATCAAAAAACACAAGAATTAGATTAGAAAAGACAAGCCTCTCAAGATATGCCTAGTTCCTCAGATACTTTTGTAGAACCTATAGATAGAGGTACTACAAATAGCAGAGATCCTCAAGATATACCTGAAACAGAATTAGAAAGAATAGCTAGAGAAAAGAAAGAAAGAGAAGAAAGTCAAAAAAGAAAAGATTAGTAGGATGCTACTTCTCAAACTTGGAATAGGTTAATAACAGAAGCTTTCTGGAATGCTACACCAGATTACCTTAATATTATAGAAGAGAATGAAGGTTCTTTAAAAGCTATGAAAGCATTAGTAGATGATGCTATTAATAATGGTTTATCTACTACTCAAACATTTATGTTATTATATAAAGAACCTTATTTTGAAAATTTAAAAAATATAACTAAAGGAGAATTATTAAATGCAATAACTTAGTATATTTCTTATAGACAAAATCCTCAAAAAAATTCTTCTAATGAGGCATCTCAAAATTCTTTAAATCAAGAATAGCAAAAAGAAACTTATGAAGACAGAGGAATTCCTACTCCAGATACTTCTAGTCAAACTAAAGCATCTGATCTCAAATTTGAAAATGAAGAATTGCCTACTAACTTTGGTAAGAAACAATATATAGCTCCCTCATTAAGGAAATCTATTCCTAATAGAGATGGTTCTATATCTAATTATGAAGATTCAGATATAGCTAAATAGAGATATACTGAAGCTACATTAAATAGAATGAGGGTAATTAGGAAATTCTTAGAGGAAAGAAATGCTTTTGAGAACGTAGATAATAATGCTGTAAAAGTAGGAGATAAGTTATCTTTAGTTGTATATCCAGAAGTTATAGATGCCACAGGAGAATTAATAATATTTATGCAAACTTCTGATGGTAAAATAGTAGGAGATTTACCAAGTAGATAGTATAGTACTACAAAGGATTATGCAGGTTTGTTAGATTTAATATCTAATATTGAAAAAGATTATGCAGAATGGATTAAAAATGAAGATAATAAAAATAAACTTTTTATATATGAGAAATTTAAACCTACAGTTACTTAGAATTTAATAGGAGTAGTATTATATACCAAAGAAGATAAATCTCTTAATGAAATATTTGGAGATAAGTTACAATTAGCTCTTTGTTTAACAGAAAATGGGCAAACCAGAATGCTTTATGAAGGAGGTAAAACTAAAGGCTCTAGAAATTCTTAGAACAAAGACAACAAAGTAATGTTACCTCTCAATCCTATATCTGGAATGCCTTATGTACTTGTAGAAAGTAGTGATCCTAATAGAAAATATGTACCAGTTCCATTTAGAATGGCTAGATACGATGGTAATACTAATACAATGTTAGGTAAAGCTATACATAGTGTTATTAAGGATATTCTTACTGAAAATGTTCCTAGTGAAACCTTAAAGAACTCTTTACTTGATTTAATAGCTTTAGATGATATTTGGTTAGAAATTAATGAAGGTAATATTACATTTAGAATAAAGAAACAAGGGGCTACTTAGTTTGAGACAATTATTGACAATGAACCTCGTACTACTGATTTAGAAGTAAGAATTAGAGAGAGTTTAAAAGGCAATCCTTATTAGGTATCTAGAAAATATATTAACGGTAATTATGAATATTTTGAAAATGGTATTCCAATTAAAGTAAAGTACAATCAAATGATTGGTGAGATAGCTACAGCTAATATAGGAGCTACTCATACACAAGGAGATTGGTTTATTACAGAATCTGCTATTGGTACTACGAACAAGATTGCTTCATCTAGAAATAATCCTAATCATCATGCTGCTATTACAAATTTCGTATTCAATGGTATATCTTATACTATAACTAAAGAAGGACCTACTGGTGTAGATAATTGGATAGTTAAGGATGATAAAGGGGATGTTATCAACGATGAAGGTTTAAGAGCTTATGGTTACGGTGTATATAAAGGATATTCCTTGGATAAACAATATAATGTTCCTTGGAGTGTTACTATAGATAGAAATGGAGAAGCTGTTTCAACTTCTGTATATAGTCCAAAAACTAATAAATATATTCTTCCCCCAGTAACTTCTTCTAGTTTTGAGGAAGCTATGGCTTTATTAAAAGGCGAAAGAAATGTTGGAGTATGGGAATTAGAACAGCAAAGAAGAGCAGCTTTGAATTCTACAGGAACTAAAAAGAGAGATATAGAAGTAGCTGAAGCTGTTAGATTAGATAAAAGAGATAAATATAGAGAAGGAACTCCTGATGTGGGAAATATATTTGGTAACCCTGATGAATGGAGAAATTCAGTGGAAGATATGCACCTTGATGTAATCAATGCTGCAATACAGGATGCTGTTAATGAAAGAAAAGCTAAAAGGGGATTACTTTTCCCTGAAAAAACTCCAAAACAATATTGGGCTGAAGTATTTGCTGAAATGGAAAAAAATGTTCCTAAATTAACAGAAGCTGATAAAGCTATAGCTCAAGCAGTATTTGAAGATAGAATATTAAAATATAGGGAAGCAGATTTATAGGCTTTAAATAAAGTTCTAGAAAGTATGGATGTA
>Ga0247611_10005671_pt1 | contig 16347 bp, 26 predicted proteins | sample 177DNAGHGhighgp2_FD_192422 | JGI IMG/M metagenome (GOLD analysis project Ga0247611, IMG submission 192422) | Sheep rumen microbial communities from Palmerston North, Manawatu-Wanganui, New Zealand - 1770 DNA GHGhigh gp2 | ecosystem: Host-associated > Mammals > Digestive system > Stomach > Rumen... | reverse complement strand
AGGAGAAATTATGAGTTACTCTTACATGTCTAATATAAATAATTTTACTGATGTAACCTCTCCAATAAAAGCTTATCAAGAAATTAAAAAATATAAAAACGATAATTCTCAAGATGGAATTATTGATTTTAATGGACAAAAAGCCAATTTTTTAATGATAAGAGCGCATAGTAGTAATAGTCTTTTAATAGAATTGTATTCTACTGATAATAATGATAATTATGGAGTTTTTATTCCAGCTGGTGAACTCTGGTCTGTAGATTCTTTATTTTCTATTGAAAAAATTATAATTAAAGAAATTTTTATAGTAGAAAAAGATGAGCAAGGTAATGTACAATCAGAAAGACAAGCTACTAATAATGAAGTTGGTTATATACAATGGATGATAGGATATAAATAATGGGAAACATTTTATTACCAAACAATCCTACTTTGGATGAAATAAAAGATTTAATAAGAAAAATTAATAGTAGAGTTAAAATAATTAATGCTTCTGTAAATCAAGAAGAATTAACTATAGATAGCCCTATAGCAACTATTATACAAAGTAATAGTACCGATCCTGGAGAATATACTACTACTGATATTGATACAACTAATTTTTATACCAAAAATGAAATTAATACTTTATTACAAGATAAAGTAAATAGTACTGACTTTAACACGCTCCTTGATGGAAAGCAAAACGCATTAAGATTTGATGACATACCTACAACGAACAGTTCAAACCCAGTAAAATCAAGTGGAATAAAATCTGTTCTCGATGTAAAGCAGAACATATTAACATTCGATACAACTCCAACAGATTCCAGTGTAAATCCGGTGACGTCAGGTGGAATCAAAAGTTATGTAGATGGAAAAATTATCTCTTATGATCAACGTGGAGTCAAAGGTGCAACTCAAAATTGGGGAACTTCTTTGATCTTCAATGCACGCGGAAACGGAATATTGATTATTAGCGGACAAGTGCTGATCCTTTTTTGGTCTTCTGGTGGTGGCTTAAGTTATAATTTAGTTTTCGGCACACTTCCCGCAGGATTTTCAATGACCAGAGATAGTAACTATAACATAACTGTTACGACTCAAAACTTAAACACCATCACCGCATTTTGGTTAGCCTATTAGTCAATCATATGCCAAATAAGACAATGATAAGTAGATAGTAGTAATAACTAAAGAACAGACGACATAATAATTCAATATTATATAAATAATATAAAAGGAAAAATTATGAATAATTTTTATAAAAAATTAAAAGGTAGGGATAGCTTAACTAATTTCTTTATTCAATTTAAAAAATATAGAAATAATTTAGCTATTTCTTCCTATTTTAATAGAGGTAGGTAGATAAAAATGGCTGATATTTCTTCTATTAAATTAAATGATATTACTTATAATATAAAGGATGAAACTGCAAGAAATAATATAAATAGTATTACAAATAATTATTTACCATTAACTGGTGGAACTTTAGCTGGTCGATTAAATATTAATTTAAATGATACTTTTATAAATTTAATTGCAAATAATGTGGATTCCACTACTACACCTAATAGCAATAAGTATGAAAATATTATATTTTCAGATAAAAATAATCTTAGATTAAGTGCAATAGAAACTACTCAACGTAAAGATAAATCTGTAGATATAAAATTCATAGCATATAATCAAAATCAAACTAACACTGGTACTAATTATTTTGGAATAGGTAGAACAGCTGAAGGTGAAAATACATATAGTGTAGCTTCTCCAGCTATTTTCTGCAATACTATTAATGCTGTGAACAAATCTGGTGATACCATGACAGGTAAACTTACTGTATCCAATGGCGATATCGAAATTTCTAATGGTAGCATTAATGTCAATACTTCCGGAACTTATAATTGGAGAGGATTCAGGGTATCAGGATCAGATGGTTGGCAGGGTATTCTTACTGCCGGGAACAGATTTACTTTTGATCAATATCTAAATGGCAGCACAGGTGGCGAACGATACTTACTACCGGTTCCTGAGGCAAGAAGTACTGATGCGTGGTATCCAATTCTTACGGGTAAAACTCCTGTCACTGTTGAACAAGGCGGTACAGGTGGAAAGGATTCAGGTATTGTTAACTGCACATTAGGGTCTGGAGTGACTGGAACAGTAACAGTTCGAAAAATTGGAGTATTTGTAGAATTATATTGTGAAGCACATATTACCAATGGTTTAGCAGCAGATGGTAATATAAAAATAGGAATTGTTCCTTCTGGCTACAGACCCCCAACAGACCGTCGGCTTCCATGTGGAGATGGTGGACGATTTGGCTGTCTATATGTTACTCCAGCTGGAAATATGATTTTTTATAATGATCAAGTTCATACGTTAACAAATAGTCACTATGTAGCTTGTCATACTTTTTATTTCGTATAAAAATAAATAAAATAATGGAGAAAAAATGAATTATAACGAAAGAAATGAAATTTTTATTTCTGATGCTTTTCAAGCACAATGCAAAATAGCACTTACTGATTGGTTGAACTATTGGGCTACAAATGGTACAGCTTCAATTGAAGATGAAACATTACGTAAACAAACTGAAGATTTTGTAAAATTTGCTATCCATAATTTAGATAATTATGTAAAAGCACTCTCTGTTTTAGTTATTAGCGAAGAACCAATCAAATCTGATAGCGATGTAACAGATGCAGAAGTGCGTACTGCTGTAAATCATGTTATGGCTACAGCTTTGCCTTTTTTGATGTAAAAATTGTGTTCTAAAATTATTTTTTTTTAATATAAAACGTTAATTAATTTTCTCATTTATATAGAGGTTAGAGAAAAAATATGAAAAATATTAAGAAAAATCCTGATGGATCTTATACTGTAATCTTATACTTAAAAGAAGATTTTTTTAAAATAATAAAAAAATTATCTAGAAAATTAAGTATGAATGAATTTGAAGTTATTAAATACTGTATTCAACTTGTAAGTTGGTGGAGTAAAAATGAAATTGAAATGGATGAATAATGGGTAAATTTGAACATGTTAATCCTAATCCAAAAAATAAAAATGTTGGTGATTGTACAGTAAGAGCCATCTCTTTAGCCACAGATCAACCTTGGGAGGAAGTCTATTTAGATTTAAGTCTCAAAGGTTTTGTAATGGCCGATATGCCCTCTTCCAATGATGTATGGGGTTCATATCTTATTGACAAAGGATGGAAATATTATCATTTACAAGACACATGCCCTTTCTGTTATACAATTAATAACTTTTGTGATGAACATAAAACGGGTACTTATATAGTAGCTACTGGAACTCATGTAGTTTGTATTAAAAATGGAAAATACCTAGATGCATGGGATTCTGGAGATAAAATTCCTATATTCTATTTTGCAAAGGAATAAAAATGTTTACTAATCCAAATTATAATTTTTTACCAAATTATAGCGGCTATCCTTATACTCAAAATTACAATACTTCTCAACCACAATCACAACCTCAACAATCAAGTGGAATTAATTGGGTACAAGGTGAAGCAGGAGCAAAAAGTTATGCTTTAGCTCCAAACCAGTCTGTCCTTTTAATGGATTCTGAAAATAATGTTTTTTATATTAAATCTTCTGATGCTTCTGGTATGCCGTTGCCGTTAAGAATTTTCGATTATACGGAACGTACAACAAATAAAGACGAGGTAATAAATAAATTAAAATCTAATTATGTAACTCGTGAAGAATTAGAAAAAAGATTAGCGGAGATTACTTCTAATGGCAAGCAGCATATTCCAACAACTAAACAATAATTATAATAGTGGAAATCTTTTCCCTAACCCTCAATATCTAGTGAATCAATTTAATGAATTTAAAAATTCACTGCAGGGCGATCCTCAACAGATGGTCCAGCAGTTATTACAAAGTGGGAGAATGTCACAATCTCAGTATAATCAATTAAGACAAATGGCATCTCAATTTCAACAAATTTTAAATAAAAATTAAATAATAGGAGAATTTGTTAATGATTTCTTCAGAACTTTCAGCAGCTGATATTGCAGCAGTTACTGGTAACAGAGGTAATGGTGGTTTTGGCAGCTATGGGAATAATTTTGAATGGATTATTATCCTCTTCTTATTCGCCATGTTTGGCGGATGGGGTGGTAATCGTGGCTTTGGTGGAGGCGGTTATTCTGACTCTGGTCTTTATCCTTGGTTAAATCAGTCAAATCAAATTAATAATGGCTTTCAAAATCAAATGCTCAATGATAATGTTGTAAGTATTCGTGATGGAATTTATGGAATTGGTACTCAACTTTGCAATGGATTTGCCGGTGTAAATAATAGTATTTCTAATGGTTTTGCTCAAGCTGAAATTGCTAATAATGCAAGACAGATGGCTGATATGCAGCAAATGTTCGGTTTGCAGAGCCAGCTTGCTCAGTGTTGCTGTGACAATCGTCTTGCGACTTGCCAGACTCAGAACATCGTCCAGAACGAAGGGAACATAACCCGCTTCGCTGATGCGAACAACACCCGCGACATCATCGAATCCAATAATCAGGGATTTCAGAAGGTGATGGATAAGCTCTGTCAGCTCGAACTCGACGGCGTGAAGGGTCAGTTGGCACAGGCTCAGCGTGAAAACGTTGGTTTGCAGAATCAGCTTAATATGGCTTCCTTCCGCGAATCTCAGGCGAACCAGAACGCCCTGTTCGCTCAGGGTCTGACTAATGAAGTCGATGCACTTTACAATCGGTTAAGTAATTGCCCAGTTCCGACTACTCCAGTTTATGGACGTACTCCGATTTTTACTTGTAATGGCAATCAAACTTGTGGATGTAATGCAGTAGCATAAAGGTGGTGAACCATGGCTGAATATCTTGCTAATGCGGTACAAAATATTGCTTTAAATCAACCCGCTATTTTTACAGCATCCATTCCTTGTAATCGTGGTTGTATTTATCATGAAGACGAAACAGGAATCTTTATTCTCCGTGGTATGACTAATAATTGCTTTGCAAGATACCAAGTTACATTTAATGGAAACATAGCTATTCCAACAGGTGGTGCAGTCACTCCAATAGCTGTTGCTTTAACAGTTAATGGTGAGCCACGACAGACAAGCAGAGCTATATATGTTCCTGCTGCTGTAGAAACTTATGGAAATGTAACTAGTACGGCAATTATTACTGTTCCTAAAGGTTGTTGTTTTACTTTATCAGTTCGTTATATAGCAGCTGATGAAGACCCAACTACAACTCCTACCCCTGTTATTGAAATGCAAAATGCTAATCTCGTTATATCTAGAATTGCGTGAGGTAAAAATGGATTTATATTATGACCTTAAAAAAATGCTTTGTAGAGAGCTTGATGAAATCGCTAGACAAAAAGAATTATCCATGGGAGATATAGAAGTAGTAGATAAACTTACTCATTCTATTAAATCACTTGTTACTATCATGGCAATGGAAGATAGTGGATATTCTTATGGTGATGGATATGGTGGAACTTATAGACGTAATGAAATGGGAAGATATGCCGACGGAAACTACGATGATGGATATTCTGGTCGTAGATATTATGATGGAGGCTATTCTGGTAGAAGGTATAGTAGAGATGAAGGAAAATCCTACTTAATTCATCAATTTGAAAAACTTATGGAAAATGCTTCACCAGAAGAACATGAAGTATTACAATCCGCTATTAATAAATTAAAGAATATGTAATATTTTTTGTAGGGAGTATTGGATATTCAATACTCCCTTTTTATATAACATAATATAAATTTAAAAGGATTGATTATGATACAACGTGATTTAACTATTATTCAGGGAGAAACTTTTATTAAAGAAATTGGTTTTAAAATTAATGATGAACACTATCCGCTGACTGGGTATACTGCTAAATCACAAATACGCCCTTATATTGGAAGTGAAGTTTTAACTGAAGAATTTAATTGTACCGTTAATGAAGAAAAAGGTACAGTTTTAATGGAATTATCTCCCATACAAACTAGTAATTTAGTAAAAAATATTTACTATTATGATCTTTTATTACAAAAAGATAATTTAAATACTTATTATATAGGTGGTAAAATTTTTGTTAAAAAACATGTTACGGAGCCTTAAATGAGTAGAATAATACCTATTATTAATATTGATAGTTTTTCAACTGAAATTAGAAATAATCAATATTTACAAGTATTTGATATGGGTGGTAATGGTGGATCTGGAGCTACTGGAAATGGAATATACGAAATAAAAAAGACAAGCACTGAAGGCTTAGTAGATACTTATACTATATTTTATACTAATGGTACCACAACACAATTTACAGTGACAAATGGCCGAGATGCTCCTATTTATTCAGGCCCTTATTCAGTAACTTCTTCTGTATATGATCAATCATTATCAACCAATCAAACTTATTTAAATGATGATATTATCATAAATAAAATTCCATATTATGAAGTTTCAAATTTGAGCGGTGGTAAAACTGCTTCAATTGGAGAAATATAATGGCAAATGAATATATTAATAAAGTCGTATATGGCGGTAATACATTAATAGATCTTACTGGAGATACTGTTACCGCCGCAGATGTACAAAGTGGAAAAATCTTTCACCTTAAAGATGGTTCTACTACAACTGGTACAAATACTTGGGATTCAAATACTCAAGATGCTACCGCCGTAGCTGCTGAAATTTTATCTGGTAAAACAGCATATGTAAATAAAAATAAAATAACAGGTTCTATGCCGAACATTGGTGTACAAACTGATAGTATTACCTCTAAATCACAACAGGTAACTATTAGTCAAGGTTATCATGATGGCAGTGGAAAAATTAATATTGATCCTACTGAACAAGAAAAACTTATAGGAAGCAATATTAAAAATGGCGTAACTATTCTTGGAGTTTTGGGTACATTAACTGGAAGTGAAATGGTTAGTGTTACCACAAAAATAGTTACTCCTGCTACTACAACTCAAACTTACACTCCCCCAGCTGGATTTGACTATTTTTCTGAATTTACTGTTAATGCGATACCTTATATAGAAACAGATAATGCTCAAGGTGGTAAAACAGTTACTATTGCTGGCTCTTGATAAAAAAATTTGTGCAAACAATAACAATATTATATAATAATATATTATATAATTAATTTTGGAGTAAGTAATGGCAAATAATATAAATATTAATAAAGTTGTATATGGTACCTCAACTTTAATAGATTTAACAGAAGATACAATTACTCCTGAAACTTTAGCCGCTGGAATAACAGCACATGATGCAAGTGGTAAAAAAATTGTTGGAATAGCTAATATGAATAACGGTTATAATGAAATTGTTTTTACTTCTACAAATGATACAAATTATACATGGACTGATAATAATATTATTTTTGACAGAACTAATTTAAATTATATACCAATTTATATAAAAAATAATGAAACAGAAGAAACTATAGCCGCTGCTTTTAAAATATCTACTTCTACAATAACTTATGCAGCAGATGAAAAATTTTCTGGTACATTATATGTATTAAAAAAAGATAATTAAGGAGAATAGTAAATGCCAAAATTTAGTGCATACATGAGAGGACAAAAAGGAGCCACAGGGCCATCAGGGCAAGCTTCCTTATATGATGGCATTGTTGATACTCCTAATGATCTTCCCAATCGTTTAAATTTACCGAATGATAAAAATTATGCTTATTATGTAGAAGATGGTGGTGATGGTACTCCTCATCTTTACGTTCTTAAAAAGAATGATACTAATTGGACTGATTTAGGTAGTATAAGAGGTCCTAAAGGAGATACAGGTGATGCAGCAGGTTTTAGTACTACAATTAATGTTAGTAGTACTACATTACCATATAATGAAAATGCTTTTGTAAATATTACAGCAGATCCTAATTCTCCAAATACAAATAAAGTATTTAATTTTAATTTTGGTATCCCTACTGGAGAGCCTGCTGGTTTTAGCAATATACAAAATGCTACGGCAAGTTCAATTGATTCCGATTTAGAACCAAGTGTATCTATTACTACTAAAAATGATAGTCCAGATACACAAAAACAATTTAACTTTCATTTTAATATTCCAAAAGGTGAAGCAGCGGGGTTTGGAGAACCAACAATATCGGTAGAAAAAGCAGAACCAACTGAAGAACCTGAGGCTATAATTACAACTGAAGGTGAATCTAGAGAAAAAATTTTTAATTTCCATTTTAAAATTCCTCAAGGTTATAAAGGTGATAGAGGTGATTCTTTTGCAGCTGGCGAAGGTATATCTTTTACTACTGGAAGCGAATATTGGAATAATAATACATTAACTATTCCTAGAGGACAAGAACAAAAAGTCCCAATTTTTATTAAAAATTTAGACGACGGTAGTATAATTAGAGATTTTACTTTTGATACTGAAAATAATCAAATTATTTATGAAACTAATGAACCTTTTAATGGTAGACTTTATAGTGTAGTTGAAAATGATAGAACTGTAACTATAAATAGTGTAACTACAGTAAATTATGGAGAAGGCTCAAGAGTTGATACTAATGAAAATAGTACAAGTTCTAATTTACTTTTGGATTTTGTATTAGAACGTGGACCTCAAGGATTAACTGGAAAAATAGGAGATCCTATTATTTCAGTTTCAACAGTGTCTAGTACTTCTGAACCAAGTGCTAATATAATTACAACCACAAGCGAAATTGATAATTCTAAAATTTTTAATTTCCATTTTGATATTCCTAAAGGCGAAAAAGGCGAAACTGGCGATGCCATGTCGGCTTATGAAGGAGTATCTTTTACAACTGGAAGTGAATATTGGGAAAATGCTACCACTTTAATAGTACCACGTGGAAGTAATAAAAAAATTCCTCTATTCGTATTAAATAATAATAAAAAATCAATAGCTGCAACTTTTGAATTAGATGATGATTATATTTATCATCAAGCTGATGAAAAATTTGATGGTACAATTTATATGGTTGGACCTCATGTAGTTGAAATGCCAAAAATCATAGTAGGAACAATTGATACTGTTGATTATGGTGAAGGATCAAATGTAATAGTTCATTCAAATACTACTGATTATAATGTAACATTAGATTTTACATTAGAAAGAGGACCACAACCTTTAAACCTTGAAGTACGTAGTGCAAGATTAGCCGAAATTCCTTATGTTAATATATTGCCTGCTACTACTGCTGAGACTACCTCTGTAACAACCTTTTATTTAGATTTTGGAATACCAAAAGGAGAAAAAGGTGATACTTTTACAGTAGAGGTAGATAGAAATATACAAATATTAAATCCTACTGAAGAACCTATTGTAGAAACTACTAATACAAGTACAGGAATACAACTTAAATTTTCATTACCTCCTACTATGACTGATACTTGGGGGCCTTTTGCAAAAGCGCAAACTATTTCTCTTAGTTCTAATAATATTGTTGATATATTACCTATTAGTAAAGGTGGTACAAGCGCAACTACAGCAGCAAATGCAAGAGCTAATTTGGAATTAGGGTCTTTAGCTATTAAAGATAAATTAGTTCATGATGATATTCCAAATTTAAATGCGAGTAAAATTACAGCTGGTACCTTAAATGCAGATAGAATACCAAATTTAAATGCTAGTAAAATTGCAGAAGGTACTTTAAGTATAGAAAGAGGTGGCACAGGTACTACAACTTTGCCGGGAATTAGAGGAGAACTTTTCTCTTCAAATTTAAATACTACTGCCAAATATTTGGTTGGCGTTCAAGAAAATTATGCAGAAGGCGGATATATAAAACTTCCACTTCCAGTTGTTTTAGGTGGTATTGGAGTAAATACAGCTACTGCTAATATGGTTTTTGCAGCTCCAAATGGTAGTAATGGCGCACCTAGTTTTAGAAAATTAGTAGCTAATGATATACCAACTTCATTAGGTAATATGACTTTTACTGGTACTGTAACATTAACTAAAACTACAGACATAAGTGGTACTGCAGCTAATGCAGTAGCTTTAATAGTCGGTGGAACTCAAACTCAACCACATTTAGAAATTGACTGTAATGAAATAATGGCAAAAACAAATGGAACTTCAGTAGCTGATTTATGGATAAATAATGATGGCGGTGCAGTTCATGTTGGTAGCGGTGGATTTGCAAGTGGTGGCGCAATTACTGCTAGTGGTGCAATTACTGCTAATAGCACAATTACTGCTAGTGGTACTATATATGCTAATGGTGGGTTAAGAATTGGTAGTGCAGGTACTGAAATAAAAGGTATAAAAGTGACTAATACTGATCCAGGTGAAGGATCTTCATTAACTACTGGTTGGTTACTTTTTGTATATGAATAGGAGATAGAATATGCCAGTTTATTATGGAGTTAGTGGAAAAGCTAGATTAGTTACTAAGGGATATTATGGAGTTAATGGAAAAAGTGAACTTATTATAGGTAATAATGAAGTTCCTAGTGGATATATACAATATAAATATATTTATAAAACGCACAATGATTCTTATATTTATATACCAACAACAATTAACACCTTTACACAAATAATTTGTAATTTTGCAATTAAAAGTGATGGAACTACTAAACCTATTGGAAACTTATTTTACAGTAGTCAATATTATGCTAGTATAGATTCTGGCGCATGTTATATCGTAAAAGCATCAAGTAAATATACAAGTAATGCTTTAAATGAAAAACAAGAATATACTATAAATTTAACAAAAAATACTAATGGAGATTGCTATTTTAATAATGCTAAAATTTTTACTAATATAGAAACTTTTTCTAGTAATAGTTATATAGAAATTCTTGATAGTGGTATTGCTAAAACTTTATACATAAGTGGTTTAGAACTTTATAATTTAAATACTCAAAAAAGTTTATTACGATTAATTCCTTGTGTAAAAATTAATAGTAATATAGCTGGATTTTATGACACTGTTAGTAAACAATTTTACGATAATAGTTCTTCTTACGTAAGTGATTATACTATTCAATGTACCAATAGTTTATAAAGGAACCTTATATGAACACTGTTTCAATTATCTCCGTCTGCATAGCTTTTTTAAGCTTTATATTTAGCACAGTATGGAGTGCTGCCAATGCTAGACGCTCTAGGAATAAAGAATATCAGGATTTGCTAGTTACAATTAAAGCTGAAAGTGCCGAAAAAAGTGAAATGCAAGTCTTATTTAAAGAAATGAATAAAAATCTAGAACGTATAGTAGAAGATAATAAAATTATGAATGAAAGAATCTATAATATTGCCGAAAGAGTAACATTATTAGAGCATGATCAAAAAAATCTAAATAATATTACTAATCAGGTAACTCTTCTTGATAATAAAGCTAATAAAGCTCATCAAAGAATAGATATTATAGAGCATGATTTAGAAAAAATAAATATTCATAAATAATGGCTAGATTTTTTAAAAGAAAAAATGAATTTTCTAAATCCATTGTTATCATTGATATAAGTATATTTTTATTATATATTATAATTAATATAATTATGCAATGGAATAAAGGATATAGTATGCCAGTTGATATTAATACTGGCGTCTTTGCTTTTCTTACTGGAGAGCTTGGTTTACTTTCTTTTATTAAAAGAAGTAAAATTAATGCAGAATCCAAAAATGAAAGTAATAATATTAACGTTAATAGTATTGCAAATAATGGGGCGGCCTAAAGCTGCCCCATTTTATTTTTGACAACAAGCAAAAAATATTATATAATAAAATAAAAATAAAAAAAGAAGGAAAAATGGATAATTTTTGTTATTGGCAAGAAGAACCACCTATAAATAATAAAGATAATAATTTAATTTTTTCTAAAAAAATTTGTCTTTTTAGATTAAATGAGTATAGACTTTTAAAAGAAACAGAAAAAAAGGTCGATATTAATATTTTTTGTCCGTATAATACTGAAAAAGAAGCGGAAGAATGTATGGAGTATAAAGTTAGTAATGGAAAAATTCCTAAATAAAAAAATTGAAGTATGGTGTGATGGAGCTTGTAAAGGAAATCCAGGAAAAGGTGGATGGGGAGTACATATTAAAATAAGAAATAATTGGTATGATAAACCAAAACCAGAATTTCTTGCATATGATTTATGTGGTGGTGAAAATAATACTACTAATAATATTATGGAAATGACTGCTATTATTAAAGCAGCTGAATGGTTAACATTATTTCATTATAATAAAGATAAAGTTACTTTTTATACAGATTCTGCTTATATTTATAATTGTTATAAAGAAAAATGGTATATTAAGTGGGTTCAAAATGATTGGAATACAAGTAATAATACACCTGTAAAGAATAAAGAATTATGGGAAAAATTAATTATTATTTTTGAACAACCTAATTTTCATTTTGAAAAAGTTGAAGGACATGCCGGAATAATAGGAAATGAAATAGCTGATAAACTTGCTAATGAAGGAGCATTAATATATGGATAATAAAGTAGTAATTGTAAATGGTAAACCTCGTAGTGGTAAAGATAGTTTTTCTAAATTTATTGTAGATTACTGTGAAGCTAATGGTAAAGATTGTGATGTATGGTCAACAATTGATTATGAAAAAGAAATTTTGGAAGAAATCATAAATAGAGAATATGATCCAAATAGCGATATAGATAGAAGCTTTCTTAGTGATTTTAAACAGCTTTTAAATGAATATTATGATATTACATTCAATCATTTTTCTTCAATGTTAGAAATGTTTGATGGAATTTTTATTGTACATTCAAGAGAATGGAATGAAATTAATAGATTTAAAAAATATTGTAATGAAAATAATATAGAATTTATTACTGTTTATATTTCAAGTAAAAATGAAAGAACAGATTTTACTAATTATAGTGATAAATTCTGTGATGATAAAAAACAAATGTATGATTATAAAATTGAAAATAATAATGGATTAGAGGAACTTAAGAAAAATGCCGAACACTTCTGCGAGTCGCGACTATTTTAATATGGAAGTAATGAAGTATTGGAGTTATCCTACCAATACTAAATTTGATAAACATCAAAAAACTGAAGTATTAATTAAATCTGGTGCTTATATAGGCGCTAGAAAAGTGGATGGAGAACATGCGAGATACATCAAACAAAACGGACAAATTGGTATACTTAGTCGTAGTCGTGGAGTTGATGGTAATTTTGCTAATAAAATTGATAAAGTACCTCATATTGCGAAATGGCTAAATAAAGTTGTACCAGAAAATAGTATCTTAGTTGGAGAATTATATTTAAAAAATAATTCTAATAGTAGTGATGTAGGATCAATTTTAAGGTGTCTTACTCCTAAAGCTCTTGAACGGCAAAAGAAAAAAGATGATAAGCTTATGTTTTACATCTTTGATCTTTGGGCTTGGGATGGCAAAGAATATTTTGATGATGGAATTGAAGTTCGTATAGCAAAATTAAATGAAGTGCGGCAAAGCCTTGAAAATGAATATATAACTTTTGCTGAATATAGTGAAGGTGAACAATTATGGAATAATATTGAAGATTGGTTGCAAAGTGGAGAAGAAGGAGCTGTGGCTACTAAAAAAACATGCCCTGTTTATGAAAAACGTACTCCAGCTTATGCCACAATCAAAATTAAAAAGGAATTGTTAAAAGATATAGATGTATTTTTTACAGGTATAGCTAAACCGCCGATTCGGCAATATACTGGAAAATATGTAGATATTTGGGAACTTTGGGAAAATGAATTTACTGGCGAAAAACTTCCTATAGGTTTACATTATAAAGAATATTGTAATGGAGAATCTATTATTCCAGTTACCAAAGGTCATTATTATGATATTCCAGGGTCTTTTGAAATTGGAGTATATAAAAATGGACAAGTATATCCTATAGGTTGGATTTCTAGTGTTACAGATGATATTAAGGATGATTTTATAAAAAATCCAGAAAAATATAAACTTAAGCCTTGTGTAGTTAGTGCTATGGAAATTGGGAATGAAGGCGGTTTACGTCATCCTAAATTTATTAGATTTAGAGATGATATAAACGTACAAGATTGCACTTATGAAAAAATTTTTGGATAAATATGGAAAAATTAAGTAATCCTTTTGACAATGCTTGGTTTGTACAAACTACATATACTACTGGCTCATGTAATAAAATACAATATAAAAGTCCATACAAATTTTGTAAATGTGGACAAATTCTTAATTTAAAATGGAATTTTTGTCCATATTGTGGAGAAAAAATAAATGGAACAAATAATTAATATACTTATGTATAGTTTAGGAGGATTAGTTACTGGAACTATTTTCTTCTTAATAATTTATTATATAATCTGGTTTTTAGTACAGATTATTAATCAAATAAAAAATGCTGATTAATCAAATAAATAATGCTGAATTATGAAAACATTAAAAGAAGTAATTAAAGCATATCGTTTATGTGAAAAAATGAATTGTAAAGAATGTCCTTATTATAAAATTCCTATAGATCATGAAGATAATTTTTGTTTGAGTGAACAAAAAGATAGGGATACGCTTTATTATTTAGAAGTATATGAAGATGCTTTTCATGCTTTTAATAAATTAGAAGAAGATTTAAAAGCTGAAAAAGAAAAATATAATGAAGCTATACAACATTGTAATAAAATGGAAAAGAAATATAAAAATATGATTAATAATTTAATTAGAGAAAATAAATAATAAAATTAAGAATTTACTTGACTAGAAAAGAAAAATAACATAAAATTATTATATAGATTAAAAATAAAGGAGACATGAATGAGTTATACAGCTGATTCTATTCAAGTTCGTTCTTTTCGTGAAGCCGCACGTATGACACCTGGTATGTATATTGGTACCGATGGACAAGATGCGGCTTTTAATTGTTTTCTGGAAGTATTGAATAATGCTTGTGATGAAGCTATTATGGGTAGAGGTGATACTATTACAATACAACTTTCTAATGATTGTGATACTATTACTTGCATTGATAAAGGAGCTGGTGTTCCGCATGGACCTAATAAAGATACTGATGAAGTATTAATAGAACTTTTTACTGCGGCTCATAGTAGTGGAAAATTTGATACTACAAATTATAAAAAAGTAAGAGGAATACATGGAATTGGTACATCAGCTGTATGTGTATGTTCAACTAGTTTTGAAGTATGGACTCGACGAGATGGTGCTGAATATTATATAAATTTTAAAGATGGTATTCCTCAATTAAAAACAGCAAAATATATTAGAGATACACAAGAAACTGGTTCAACTTTTAAATTTACTCCAGATAAACAAATTTTTAGAATTGAAGGTTCTAATTTTGATTATGATCGATTAAAAAATGAACTTGAATTAACTTCTTATTTTATTCCTAATGTTAAATTTATATTAGAATATAAAAAGAATAAAATAGAATATATATCTAAAAATGGTTTAAAAGATTTTGCTAAAGATAAAATTAAAAATCCGTTACATAAATCTTATATATACGGATATAAAGAATTTGATGATGAAGTAGAAATAGAAGTTTTTGCACAATGGACTTCTGGTAAAGAAACACGTTATATTTTTTCTAATGGTGCATTAAATAGTGATGGAGGCACTCCTGAAACTGGAGCTAAAGCAGCTTTTACTCGTACTATAAATTCATTATCAAAAAATGATTTTGATGCTGATATGATTAGAAAAGGATTGGTATATATTGTAAATATACGGCATCCGCATCCTATTTATCAAAATCAAACTAAAAATAAAATTCAAAATAGCGAACTAAGAGGGTATACTCAAACAGTATTTAATGAAGCTATTAAAGAATTTTATAATAAACATAATGATGAATTTAATAAAATTATAGAAATACTTAAGCGAGATCAAAAAGCTGAAATAGCAGCAGATAAAGCTAGAGCAAAAATCTTACAAGCTAGTAATGAAATAGAAAAAAATCAAAAGAGAAAAGTTTTTGCTTCTGATAAACTTAAAGATGCTGAATTTTTAGGACAAGATAGTATACTTCTTATCGTAGAAGGAAACTCGGCAGCTTCAAGTATAGTGAAAGCTAGAGATTATACTAAATATGGTGTATTAGCCATTCGTGGTAAAATAATTAATGCATTAAGTAATAGTGAAGAAGATATTTTTGAAAATGAAGAAATTAAACTCTTACTTAGTGCTATGAATATCATCCCTGGAAAATATGATAATAAAAAATTACGATATGGGAAAATTGGTATTTGTGTGGATGCGGATTCAGATGGATTTCATATTGCCCTTCTTATCATGTCAGTACTTCAATATTTAGCACCCCAATTCATTCAAGAAAATAGATTATGTTGGTTACGTTCTCCATTATATATTGTTAAAAATGGAAAACAAGAACAAT
>Ga0247611_10005670_pt1 | contig 16349 bp, 16 predicted proteins | sample 177DNAGHGhighgp2_FD_192422 | JGI IMG/M metagenome (GOLD analysis project Ga0247611, IMG submission 192422) | Sheep rumen microbial communities from Palmerston North, Manawatu-Wanganui, New Zealand - 1770 DNA GHGhigh gp2 | ecosystem: Host-associated > Mammals > Digestive system > Stomach > Rumen... | reverse complement strand
ATATATTAAATAACCCTGTTGAATTTGCAAAAAACTTTACTAAAAAATATAAATCAATTTTAATTTTAAAAGGACCTACAACTATCATTTCTAAAAACGAAGAAATCTATTTTGTTGATAAAGGCTCAAGTGGTATGGCGACTGCTGGTAGTGGAGATGTTTTATGTGGTGTTTTGGCAGGTGTTTCTGGATTTGTTTCTGAACCTTTAGATGTTGCCATAGTAGGTGTTTATATTAATGGCTTTTCAGGTGAAAAGGCAGAAGAAGAAAATGGAACAATCTCAATGGTTGCTCAAGATACTATTTTTAAGATTAGAAGTACAGTTAAATATTTAGAAAAAAAGAGTTCTAATTAAAGAACTCTAAGATACCATCATATCAATATCATAATCTCTAAATAAATGATATTTGGTTGATGGTATTTCTATTTCATAGTAAACACCGTTTTCTTCATATTTTCTTTTTAAGATTTCGGCTTCATTTTCTATGATTTTTTGTAATTCACCTTTGTTATAAGGTATTAATACTCTTGCGTGTATTTTTGATTTAGCTGTATTTATATAGATTTCTTCTAATAATTCATCAATTCCAGTTTCATTATAATTAGAATATCTAATTGTTTTAACACCCATTATATCCATATTTGTATTTATTGTTTTATCCCATTTGTTTAATAAATAAATTGTTGGGATATCATTTGCATTTAATCCAAATAATACTTCATTTACAACCTTTAATTGTTCATTAATATATTCATTAGATGAATCAAGAACATGAATAATTAAATCTGCGTTTTGAACTTCTTTTAATGTTTGATAAAAGCTATTAATAAGGTTATGTGGTAATTTTGATACAAAACCAATTGTATCAACAAGCATAAACTTATTTTTTTTATATTCTAATAATCTATTATATGTTGAAAGCGTAGCAAATAATTGATCTTTTGCAAGAACCATCTTATCATCATCTAAATTTAAATAATTTATTAATTTATTCATAGTAGATGATTTACCACTATTTGTATATCCAACTAACGCAACAATAGGCACTTCATTTTTTTGTCTTCTTATGATTTGAGCTTCCTTCATTTTTCTAGATTTAATTATTTCTGATTTTAAATGATTAATTTCAGCTTCAATGTGGCGTCTATCTAATTCCCTTTGAGTTTCACCACTACCACGAGTCTTAGTAGAAGAACCACCACCAATTCTAGATTGACCCTCGTGGAAAAATTGAATTCTAGGTAATAAATATAAATCCTTAGCTAATTTTATTTCTAATTTAGCATCCTTATCAGAAGCTCTTAATTCAAATATCTTTAATATTAAATAGCTTCTATCAATAACCTCACAGCCAAGCTCAAGTTCAGTATTTCTTAACTGAGATGGTGTTAATTCATCATTAAAAATAACTAAATCTATATCATTTGCATAAACTGATATTTTTACTTCAGCAAGCTTACCAGATCCTATATAAGTTTTGGCATTTGGTTTTTCTAAGGTCTGAGTAAATTTATCTACTACTTCATAATCTAAAACTTCAGCTAGATTCTTTAATTCATTTAAAGAATAATCAATATCATATCTATCATATTTAGTTTGTATTCCAACTAATAATACCTTCATTTTACCACCGTAAAAATTATAGCATAATTGTGAAATTTATAGTATAATTATATTAATTGTGAGGTGTTTATTGTGAATAAAGTTAAAATTATTTCTGATTCAACATGTGACTTAGGTTTAGATTTAGCTAAAGAGTTAGATGTTAGAATAGTTCCACTTTATGTTACATTTAATGAAGAGTCTTATTTAGATGGAGAGACAATTAAGACTCAAGATGTTTATGAAAAAGTAGCTGAAAAAGGATATTTACCTAAGACAGCTGCGGTTACTCAAGAAACATTTTATAGTGTATTTAAGGAATATCTCGATTTAGGATATGACATTGTTTTTACAGGTATTTCAAAACAAATGAGTAGAACTTATGAGTCTGCCGTATTAGCAGCAAGAGAATTAGATGATTCAAGAGTATTCGTTGTTGATTCTATGAATTTATCTACTGGTATAGGTTTACTAGTTTTAAAAGCTTGTAAATTTAGAGATGAAGGAAAAAGTGCTAAAGAAATTGCAGAACTTTTAAATGATTTAAATAAGAGAGTGAAAAGTCAATTTGCCATCGAAACAATGGAATATTTATATAAGGGTGGAAGATGTTCTGGAATGGCTAAATTCTTTGGAACATTATTAAAAATTAAACCCGTGATTTTTGTTAGAAATGGTAAGATGTGCGTTGGTAAAAAGCCTATAGGTAAAATGAAAATTGCGTTAGATGCAATGCTTGATATGATTAGGGAAGATAAAGAAAAGAATAATATTGATTTAGATCATATTTTCATTACTGATTCAATCGCTCCTGAGTCATATGAATATTTAGATAAAAAATTAAAAGAAGAATTTGAAGGTGTTGATATTATACATACAACTGCTGGTTGTGTTATCGCATCACACTGTGGTCCAGGTACTATTGGTATTTTATATATAACTAAAGATTTAACTTCAAAAGAGGAAATTTAAAATATTTATATAAATATTTATATAATACCTTGAAAACAAGCATTATTTTTAATATAATATTTACGAAAAATTTTTTAAATTCGAAAGGTTGTGTAAATTATGGGAAGAGCCCACGAGGTTCGTGCAGCATCTATGGCTAAGACAGCTGCTATGAAGTCATCAAAATATGCTAAATGGGGAAAAGAAATTTTCCAAGCTGCTAAGGCTGGTGTTCCTGATCCAGAAATGAATCAAGGTTTAAAGCGTACAATTGAAAGAGCTAAGAAGGATCAATGCCCTGCAAATGTTATCGCTCGTGCAATTGAAAAGGCTAAGGGTGTAGCATCTGGTGCATCTAAGGAAAAGGTTTATGAAGGATATGGTCCAGGAAATGTTGCAATGATCGTTGAATGTTTAACTGATAACGATAACCGTACTTTCACAGAAGTTAGAACTGCATTTAATAAGACTGGTGGTACTATTGGTACTGCAGTTGGTTATATTTTCTCTCGTAAAGCTTTATTCAGCTTTACAGGTTTATCAGAAGATGAAGCTATGGAAGCTTTAATGAACGCTGAATTAGATTTTGAAGATTTATCTACTGATGAAGATGGATATGTACATATTACTGCAGCAAGTGGTGATTTTAATGCTATTAAGGCTGCACTTGAAGCTGCAAAAGAAGATATTGATTTTGATACTTGTAGTGTAGATATGGTTCCATCAACTTATGTAGATCTTGATGCTGATCATGAAGCTAAGTTCAAGAGATTATTAGATTTATTAAGAGAGTATGATGATGTATCAGAAATCTATCATAATGCTAATTTATCTTCTGATGAGGATGAAGAATAATATTCATTTTTAATAAATGAAAATGAGGGAAGCGTAGTGGCTTCCCTTCCTTTAATATTAAAGTGTATCCAGTGAGGTAGTATATGAAGGTAGTAATGGAAAAAGAACATTTCATAAGAACATTAAAAAGAATGACTCATGAAATAATAGAAAGAAATGAAGATTTAGAAAAGGTAGTACTTGTTGGTATCGAAAGAAAGGGTACTCCTATAGCTTTAGAAATTGCTAATTTAATTAAGTTATTTGAAGGAATTGATATTCCTGTTGAAAAAATAAATATATCATCACATAGAGATGATAATAAAAAGGATGATTCTTTTAAAGTATCATTCACTCAAAACATAAATGATAAGGTTTTAATTTTAGTAGATGATGTTTTATATACTGGTAGAAGTGTTAGAGCTGCTATGGATGCGATTATGGATTTAGGTAGACCATCTAAAATTGAGCTTGCTGTGTTCGTAGATAGAGGACATAGAGAACTACCAATTAGAGCTGACTTTGTTGGTAAATCATTACCTACAAGTAAAGAAGAAATGGTTATTTGTGATTTTGAGAACAAAGAGGTAGTTTTGAAGTAAAAATTAAAACGTTTTCAAGAAAGAATTAGTTTAAACTAACACTACTTTATGATATTATTTGTGTATATCGTAAAAATACAACTGATTTTCTATCGAAAACAAACGAGGTGAATTTTTATGTTAAGTGATTTAGAAATTGCACAAAGTGCAAATATTAAACCAATAAAAGAAATAGCTGAGTCTATTGGAATTCTAGAAGATGATCTAGAATATTATGGTAAATATAAAGCTAAAATCAATTTAAATGAAAAATTAAAGAATAAAAAGGATGCTAAGGTTATATTAGTTACTGCTATTTCACCTACACCTGCTGGTGAAGGTAAGAGTACAACTACTATAGGTCTAACTGATGCTTTAAATAAGATTGGTAAGAAAACCGTTGTAGCATTAAGAGAACCATCATTTGGACCTGTTATGGGTGTTAAGGGTGGAGCTGCTGGTGGTGGATATGCTCAAGTAATTCCAATGGAAGATATCAATCTACATTTCACTGGTGACTTACATGCTATTACAACTGCTAATAATGCAATTGCTGCTATTTTGGATAATCATATTTTCCAAGGTAATGAACTTGGAATTGATCCAACAAGAATCATTTGGCATAGATGTTTAGATATGAATGATCGTGCTTTAAGAGGTACGATTGTTGGTTTAGGAGGACCAAACCAAGGTGTTCCAAGAGAAGATCATTTTGATATTACTGTTGCTTCAGAAATAATGGCTGTATTATGCTTATCAACATCTTTAGAAGACTTTAAAGAAAGAGTTTCTAGAATTGTTGTTGCATATACATATGACAAAAAGCCAGTTACTGTTAAGGATTTAAAGTGTGTTGGTGCTATCACTGTTATTATGAAGGATGCATTAAAACCTAACTTAGTTCAAACATTAGAGCATTCACCTGCTCTAGTACATGGTGGACCATTCGCAAATATTGCACATGGTTGTAATTCAGTTATTGCAACTAAGGCTGCAATGAAGCTTGGTGATTATGTAGTTACTGAGGCAGGATTTGGTGCTGATTTAGGTGCTGAAAAATTCTTTGATATTAAGTGCCGTCAAGCAGGCATTAAGCCTTCATGCGTTGTTGTTGTTGCTACAATTAGAGCACTAAAGATGCATGGTGGAGTACTTAAAGAAAATTTAAAAGAAGAAAATGTTGATGCTTTATTAAGAGGCGTAGCAAATCTTGAAAAGCATGTTGAAAATGTTAAAAAATATAATTTACCAGTTGTTGTTGCTATCAACAAATTCTATACAGATACTGACAAAGAAGTTGAAGTATTATTAAACTGGGCTAAAAATAAGAATATTGAGATTTCATTATCTGAGGTTTTTGCGAAAGGATCAGAAGGTGGAATTGATTTAGCAAATAAAGTTGTTAAGACAATTGATGAAAATGATGGTAGTAAATCATTTAAGGTTTTATATGATGAAAACTTACCTATCAAAGAAAAAATAACAATTATTTGTAAAGAGATTTATGGTGCAGCAAATGTAGAATTTTTACAAACTGCTAAGAATCAAATAGCTGTTATGAAGAGAAATGGTTGGGATAAATTACCAATCTGTATGGCTAAAACACAATATTCATTATCAGACAATCCTAAGCTATTAGGTAGACCTGAGGGATTCACTATGACTATTCGTGAGGTTAAGCCATCTATTGGTGCAGGATTTATAGTTGCATTAACAGGAGATATTATGACTATGCCTGGTTTACCTAAAGAACCAGCAGCGAATAATATGGATGTTGTTGATGGAAAAATTGTAGGATTATTTTAAGGAAGAGGAAGAGATTATTTATGGAATTCGTAACAGGACAAAGACAAGTAGTATTAAACTTTTCAGAAAAGTTTTGTAAAAGCCCTACTGAGGTTTTAAATTCAGATTGCTTTAAGGAAGTTTGGACAAAATATTTAAAGCACATTTATGATACTGAGAATCAATCATTTTTACCAGTATTAACTGTTTTCCCAAAGAAAAGTGTAGCTAAATATACTATTGATTTATTTAAAATGCTTTTATCATTCTCTATTGATGAGATTGAAAATTTAAACCCTTTCTATGCTAAAGCATTAGAAATGAGAGAAGTTTTATATGATTTAGTTCAAAACTTCTATGATTATTGGAGACGTTTAGAACGTTATGCAGTTGTATTAAATAGAGCAACAAAAGATGGTGTTGAATCATCTTCATTCGTTGAAGCACAAAGCCAATTTAACAATGTTATTTTAAGTACATATCGTTCTATTTCTGAAAAATTATTTGGAGCTAATTTCCCTATTTATCGTCAATTACCCGCAGGTGTTAACGCTGCATTATTATTATCAAAGAATGAATGGATGAAGAAAGATTCACCTTACTATTTCTTAGCTAAGAGTGAAGCTATTGAACAAATTGTAATTCGTCCACCATTCATTTCTTATTCAGCAAAGAATAAGAGAACTGGTACTTATCCAGAAGTTAAAGAAAATCCAATCAATAGAGTGAAAGATAATTTCAAAGCATTTGAATTCTATTGCTATGCAGCTAAGGTTGGTAGTGCACTTGCATATGTATATTTCCATAGAGATTATATGGCTCATGGTATTACTATTGGTAATTTATTTGAATTCGTACCACTATCTAATTGTAAAGGTCAAAAGCCAGATTTATTATATATTTTTGGTGCTGATTATGATGGTGAATCAGAATTCTATCATGATGAAGAAAATGATATTTATGTAGGAATTGCTCCACATAATGATTCAATTGATTATTTTGGTTATATGAAGAAAATGCTATTAACTTTATATAATACTTCAATGATTGATAAGGGATTCTTACCAATTCATGGTGCTTGTGTTCATATCACTATGAAAAATGGTACAACAAAGAATGTTGTAATTATGGGTGATTCTGGTGCTGGTAAGAGTGAATCATTAGAAGCATTATCTGAAATGGCTGGAGATAACATTTCATCTCAATTAACTGTATTTGATGATATGGGTACATTCAAGATTGTAGATGGTAAGGTTATGGCTTATGGTACTGAAATTGGTGCTTTCGTTAGACTAGATGATATGACTTCTGGTTATGCATATAGAGAAATGGATAGAGCTATTTTTATGAATCCAGATAAGGTAAACTCAAGATTAGTTATTCCGGTTGCTACATACCCTCAAATTATGAAGGGTTATAAGGTAGATATGTATTTATATGCTAATAACTATGATGAAGAATGTGAATCAGAAATTGAATTTTATGATAACGCTGACGAAGCTAAGAAGATTTTCATTCGTGGTGCAAGAAGAGCTAAGGGTACTACTCAAGAAATGGGTATGACAGAATCATTCTTTGCAAATCCATTCGGACCAGTTCAAAGAGAAGCTCAAACTAGAGTTATCATTGATAAGATGTTTGATCAATTATTTAAAACAGGTGTCCCTGTTGGTAATTTACATACAAGATTAGCTGTTCCTGGTATGGAACATGATGGACCAAAGCTAGCAGCTAAGAAATTATTTGAATTATTGGAGAAGTAAAATTATGGCAAGAGTAGGAATTATAATGGGATCTACCTCTGATTATGAGGTAATGCAAGATGCATGTAAAATTTTAGATGAATTTGGTGTTGATTATGAGAAAAAAGTAGTTTCTGCTCATAGAACTCCTGATTTAATGTATGAATATGCTCATACAGCAAGAGAAAGAGGATTAAAGGTTATTATTGCTGGTGCTGGTGGTGCAGCACATTTACCTGGTATGGTTGCAGCAATGACAACTTTACCTGTAATTGGTGTTCCAGTTAAATCAAGAGCGTTAAATGGTTTAGATTCATTATTATCAATTGTTCAAATGCCAGGTGGTGTACCTGTATTAACAGTTGCTATTAATAATGCTAAGAATGCAGCTTTATCTGCAATATCAATTTTAGCTAATGAAGACAAGGTATTATTAGATAAAATTGAAGCATTTAGAAAAAAACAAACAAACGATGTTTTAAAGGCTGAATTATAAAAAATTAGGTTATGGTTTTCCATAGCCTTTTTTTGTACATAAAACTTGATTTGTGAGTATTTTATATATTTATATATAAGTTTACATACATTTACATCACATATTGGTAAAGTTAGATTGACATTTCTATAAATAATGTTAAAATATGATAGAATGTTAAATGTTTTTATTTTTTAACAAATATAGATTAGGAGAATTTAGAAAATGGCAGATTTAAACATTAAACAACAATTAAAAGATTTCATTACTTCTGAATTAGGAGTAGATGCAAATGAATTAGAATTTGACACTCCATTATTTGGTGATGGTATTGGTCTAGATTCTATTGATTCAATTGAAATCATTTCTTTTGTTGATGAAACATTTGGTGTTTCAATGAATGGTGTAGATAGAGAACATTTCCTATCAATTGATACTATTGCTGATTATATCGCTAGTAAACAATAATTTTTTTAAAAATAATATTCTTTATGGATATTATTTTATTTGCATATAATGATGTAAAGTTAGCTTTACTCTGGAGGATATATAAATGACTAATAATAAAAATCGTTGTGTTATCACAGGATTAGGTGTAATAAGTGCAATTGGAAACAATGTAGAAGAATGTTTTACAAATGCACTTAATTCAGTATGTGGAATTAAAGAAACTCATACAGTTGATACTGAAAACTGCTATGCCAATTTAGCAGCTGAAGTTCATTATGATGATTTAGATAAGATTCCTAATACAGAAAATTTAGATAGAGTTTCTAAATTATGTATTAAAGCTACATTAGAAGCTTTAGAAGATTCTAAATTAGAAATTAAAGAAAATGATAAAAATGTATCAGTAATTATGGGTAGCTGCGTTGGTGGCGCTGTTTCTATTGATCATTATTATCGCAATAATAAAGATAAAAATGATGTTGCTAAAATGCCTATTTCAGCTATCGCTTCAAGTGTTGCAAGCTATATCAATGCAGGTGGTGTTGTAACAAATATTGCTAATGCATGTGCTGCAGGTACTATTTCAATTGCTTATGCATGCGATTTAATTAGAAGTGGTAAGGCTGAAGCAGTAATCGCTGGTGGTACTGATGCTTTCGCATCTGTTCCTTATGCAGGATTCTTAGCACTTCATGCACTTGATTCAAATCCTTGTTCACCATTTAATCATTTAAGTGGTATTACACTTGGTGAAGGTTCTGGTGCTTTAGTTGTTGAATCATATGAGCATGCAAAAGCAAGAGGTGCTCACATTTATTGTGAAGTATTAGGTTCTGGTGTTACAAGTGATGCACATCACATTACTGCACCTCGTCCAGATGGAGAATGTCAAATGAATGCTATCAATTTAGCAATTAATACATCTGGTGTTAAGAAGAGTGATATTGGTTATATAAATGCACATGGTACTGGTACAGCAAAAAATGATGAAGCTGAATTCTTATCACTTCATACAATTTTCGATAACGAAAATGATAATTTAAGTGTTTCATCAACTAAAGCAATGGTTGGTCACTGCTTAGGTGCTGCTGGTGCTATTGAAGCTGTGTTTGCCGTTAAGGCTTTAACTGAAAACAAGGTTCCTGCAACTTTAGGTTATTCTGATGAAGATTTAGAAAAACTTAAAGAAAGAGCTGGAAAGATTGATTTTGTTCCAAATAAGAGCAAAGATAAAGAATTAAATACAGTTATGAGTAATTCATTCGCATTTGGTGGAAATAATGCAAGTATTATTTTCTCTAAGAATGAAGGAAACGTAAAAGAAGAAAATAATAAAGATGGTATCTATATTACTGGTTTAGGTATCGTTTCTCCAATGGGTAATGGAGTAAATAATTATATTAATAAAATTAACGAAAATGTTAAACCTGAAGCTAATAGTATTCATTCAACTGTAACTGTTGATGACTATAATGAAGTAGGTTTAAAGATGGCATTTTATCGTAAACTTGATAATTTCTGCCAATTACAAGCAGTATCAGGTATGCAAGCATTAAAGGATGCTAATATTGAAGTTAATGATGATAATGCAACATCAATTGGTATTGTTGTAGGTTCATCACTTGGAGCTTTAGGTACTTGCTGCCAATTCACCGAAAATATCGTTGAAAAGGGTAACTCTAATGGTTCAGCATTTAAGTTCCCTAACACAGTATATAATGCTGCTGGTGGATATTTATCAATTTGTTCTGGTATTAAAGGTTATAATGTAACAGTTACAAATGGTAATCAATCAGGTTTACAATCTGTTGCTTATGGTATGAATATTTTAAGACAAAATAAAGAAACTTATGTTGTTGCAACAGGTACTGATGATAATATTGAAATAATTAATGAATTATATAATAAGTTAAATATGGTATCAAATGATGTAGCTATGCCATTTGATAATAAAAATGGATTTACATTATCTGATGGTTCAACATCAATCATTTTAGAAAATGGTAAGAATGCAGAATCTCGTGGTGCTAAAAAGTATGCTAAATTATTAGGATATGGTATGGCTTATAAGGGTGTTGATTTTGCTACATTAAAAGGATCTGATGAAGCATTAGATAGAGCAATTAACGATGCTTTAAAGGATGCTAATTTAACTATTAATGATATTGATACTGTTTCTGGTTTTGCAAATGGTATTAAAGAAGTTGATGATATTGAAATCAATTCTTTACAAAGAGTATTTGGTAATAAATTATCTAATATTAATTTACTTGAAGTAAAATCTCACATTGGTGAGGCAAGAGCTTCTGCAGCTTCAATGGCTTTAGTTCATGCTTCATTAATGTTATCAGGCGATATTAAAAAGGATAATGGTTACACTATTTCAAATGGTAAAGTATCAAATAAAGTTGTTACTTCAGACAAGATGAAAAATGTATTAGTTATTTCATATGGTTCTGGTGGAACTTATACAGCTTTGGTTGTTTCAAAATAGGAGGATAATATGATTGCTATTGTTACAGGTGCTTCTAGTGGTATTGGTAGAGCATGTGCTATTAAATTAGCAGAAGATGGTTATACAGTTGTTATTAACTTTTCACATAATGAAGCTAAAGCACAAGATGTTTTAGAATTAATTAAATCTAAAGGTGGAGACGGAATGATCTATAAGGCTGACGTTTCAAACCAAGAAGAAGTTAATCAAATGGTTAAAGATGTTTACAAAACATATGGCCAAATTGATGTTTTAGTTAATAATGCAGGTATAGTTAGAGATGAATATTTATTAATGCTTACTAAGAAAAACTTAGATGAGTGTTTTGAATTAAATGTTAAGGGCTATGTTTATTGTGCTCAAGCTTGTGCTATGAAGATGTTTAGAAAGAAAAAAGGCGTAATTATTAATATGTCTTCTGTAAGTGGTAAATTTTCACTTCCTGGTCAAGCAGTTTATAGTGCAACTAAGGGTGCTGTTAATCAATTAACAAGAACTTTAGCTAAAGAATTAGGTGGCTATGGTATTAGAGTTAATGCTGTTGCTCCTGGTTTTATTGAAACTGAAATGCTTAATGCTATTCCTGAAGAAAAAAAAGAAGAATACTTAAAGGTTATTCCAACTCACAAGCTAGGTAATGCTACTGATGTTGCTAATTTAGTTTCTTTCTTAGCATCTGACAAAGCAAATTATATTACAGGTGAAATCATTACAATTGATGGAGGTTTATCACTATGATTTTAATTGATGAAATCAATGAAAAGATTAAACAACGTCCACCATTTCAAATGATTGATAGAGTTTTAGAAATTGTACCAAATGAAAGTGCAATTGGAAGAAAATGTGTTTCTGTAAATGAACCATATTTTATGGGTCATTTCCCTGGTTCTCCAATTATGCCAGGTGTATTAATTGTTGAGTCATGTGCTCAATTATGTTCATTAGTTTTTGAAGCTGATGGAACTGATGAAGAAAATATTTATGTGTTATTAAAGGTTGATAACTTTAAATTTGTTAAGGCTGTTATTCCTGGAGATATATTAGAATTACAGGTAAACAAGTCAAAGGTTTTAGGACCTCTTACATCATTTGATTGTAAGGTTTTAGTTGATGGCAATGTTTATTCAAAGGGTACTTTAACTTTTACTAAGGTAGATAGAAAAACTATTTATAGTAGATAGGGTGATTTTATGTGGGGTTCAAACAAGAAGAAAAAAGTTCTTGTTATTAACGGAAGTCCTAAATGTGAAAATAGTTCTACAATGGTTGTCACAAATGCTTTTTTAAAGGGCATGAAAGAATATGAAGATTATGATTTAGAAATCATTAATGTTCAAAGATTAAATTTTAAACCATGTCTTGGTTGTTTATCTTGCTGGGGTAGAACTGAAGGTGAATGCATCATCAAAGATGATGATATTAAAATGGTAAAAGAAAAAATATTAAATGCTGATATAATTATTGAAAGCTTTCCACTATTTTTCTTTGGTATGCCAGGCATTCTAAAATTATTCACAGATAGACTTTTGTCAATGATGCTTACATATCGTGGTCATAAACCACCAGAGAATGGTGAATCATTACATGGATTAAGATATTATGACGAAAACAAAAGATTTGTTGTAATTTCATCATGTGCTTATAATGAGGTTGATTTAGTTTATGATTCAGTAAAAGCTCAATTTGATTTTATTTGTGGTAAAGATGGGTATTACGGAATATTTGTTCCACAATTAAAAACATTAGTTGATATTAAAAATGAAAACAAGCTAAATAGATTTTTAGTTAAGTTTTCTCAAGCTGGAAAAAGCTTTATGGAAAATGGTAATTTAGATAAGGAAACATTATCTAATTTATCTAAACCACCATTTAGCGACGGAGCTTATAAAATATTTTTAGATCAATTTTGGCAGGAGGAAAAAGATGGTAAAAGAAGTTAGTTTTGAAGATATTAAAAAATTAATAATCGAATGTGCTAATGTTACTACAGATTTTACTCCTGATTCAATATTAAAAGATGATTTAAATATAGATTCATTATACGCTGTAGAAATGATTCTAGAACTTGAAGAAAAATTTAGTATTAATATCCAAATTGAAGAAATGGAAGACTTAATTAAAGTCCAAGATGTTGTTGATCTAGTTAATAGAAAGCTAAGAGGTTAATTAAGATGAATTTTGAAGAAATAGAAAAGCTAATCCATATGCTTGAAGAATCTCAATTATCATATTTAGAAATTGAAGAAAATGGATTTAAAATTAAATTAGATAAAAATAGTGGTGCTAGATTAGTTGAAGAAGTAAAAACTGAAGCTAAATCTGAAGAAAAGAAAGAAGAAAATGTAGAAGTAAGTGGTAATGTTATTACATCTCCACTTGTAGGTACATTCCACTCAGCACCATATAAGGATGCTAAGCCTTTTGTTAATGTTGGAGATAAAGTTAAGAAGGGCGATAAGCTTTGTATAATTGAAGCCATGAAGGTTATGAATGAAATAACATCATCATATTCAGGTACAGTAAAAGAAATCTGTGCTTCTGATGGTGATATGGTTGATTTTGGTAAGAAGCTTTTTGTAATTGGTGATTAATTATGTTTAAGAAAATATTAATTGCCAATCGTGGAGAAATTGCTGTAAGAATCATTAGAGCTTGTAAAGAATTAGGTATTGAAACAGTTGCTGTATATTCAAAGGCTGATGAGGATGCTTTACATAGAGAACTTGCTAATGAGGCAGTATGTATTGGCGATAAAAATAGTTTAGATTCTTATTTAAATATTGAAAATATTATTAGTGCTGCTTGTTTAACTGGATGTGATGCAATTCATCCAGGTTTTGGTTTTTTATCTGAAAATCCACAATTTGCTAGAATGGTTGAAACTTGTGGTTTAACATTTATTGGACCTAATCCAGATGTTATGGAAAAAATGGGTAACAAAAGTGAAGCTATTAGATTAATGAAAGAAGCTGGAGTACCTATTGTTCCAGGTTCATATAAGGCAGTTGATAAAGAAGAAGGTTTAGCAATAGCTGAATCTATTGGATTCCCTGTTTTAATTAAAGCTTCTGCTGGTGGTGGCGGAAAAGGTATACGTTTAGTTGAAAATAAGAATGAATTTGAATTATTATTCAATGAAGCTAAGGAAGAAGCTTTAAAATTCTTTTCTAATGATGAATTATATATTGAAAAATATATCAGTCATCCTAAACACATTGAAGTTCAAATTATGTGTGATAAATTAGGTAACTGTATTCATTTATTTGAAAGAAATTGTTCATTACAAAGAAGAAATCAAAAGATGGTTGAGGAAGCTCCTTGTATTAGTATTTCTCAAAATCTTAAAAATAAATTATATCAAAGTGCTTTAAAGGCTTGTAAATATGTAGGCTATGATAGTGTTGGTACTATTGAATTTTTAGTTGATGGTGAAGAAAATTATTATTTCATTGAAATGAATACTCGTATTCAAGTTGAACACTGTGTTACTGAAGCTGTAACTAATGTTGATATAGTTAAAAACATGATTAAAATAGCTTATGGGTTACCTTTAGCTTATAAACAAGAAGATATTAAGCTTTCTGGTTATGCAATTGAATGTAGAATTAACGCAGAGGATATGGATAATGATTTTAGACCAAATCCAGGTAAGATTACATTTATGCATGTTCCTGGAGGAATGGGTGTAAGAATAGATTCTGCGGTATATCCGGGATATGTTATTCCACCTTATTATGATTCAATGATTTTAAAGGTTATTTGTTTTGCAAAAACAAGACTTGAATGTATAAGAAAGATGCGTGAAGCACTAGAAGAATTAATTATTGATGGTATTAAAACTACAGTTGAATTCCATTATGTTTTACTTCACCATCCAACATTTATTTTAGGTCATTACGACACATCATTTATAGAAGGATTTATAGAGGAGTTGAAGGAGAATGCAAGACTCGTTCAATAAAAGAAAAGAGAAAATTCTTGAATTTAATACAGCCTTAGAGGAATTAAATTTAAGGAAAAGATATGAAACATCTATTCCTAAAGAAATTCCTGATGATTTAATTGTTAAATGTCCTAAGTGTACTAAATTTATTTTAAAAGATAATTTCATTTTAGATCATAAGGTTTGTCCTTATTGTAATTATCATGGAAGATTGACTTCTAAAGAAAGAATTATCGATTTAATGGATTTAGGATATCAAGAATTATTCATGAATATTAAGGAAAAATATCTTGATTTCCCTGAATATGAAGAAAAGCTTGAGGCAGCCAAAAAGCTAACAGGTGAGGATGAATCTGTTTTATGTGTTAAGGGAACAATCGATGGCATTAAGGTTTTAGTTGGTGTTATGGACTCGTTCTTTATGATGGGTTCTATGGGTAGTGTCTGTGGTGAAAGAATCACAAGATTAATCGAAATGGCAACTGATGAAAACCTACCATTAATCATTTTTACATGCTCTGGTGGTGCTCGTATGCAAGAGGGTGTAATAAGCTTATTCCAAATGGCTAAAACAAGCCAAGCTTTAGCTAGATATAAAGAAAAGGGTTTATATATTGCTGTATTGACAGATCCTACTACAGGTGGTGTATCTGCATCATTCGCATCGTTAGCTGATATTACAATATCAGAGCCTAATGCACTTATAGGCTTTGCTGGAAAAAGAGTTATCGAAAGAACTATCAAAGAAACTTTACCAAAGGAATTCCAAACTGCTGAATTCTTACTTGAAAAGGGTTATATTGATATGATTTCTGATAGAAAGGACTTAAAGAAGAACTTAAGTACAATCTTAAGACTTCATAATTATAAGTAATATGATACTCTCAGAAAATGAAAATAAGATTACTTCACTTGAACAAGAATTATTAAATCTTGAAAGTGATGATCCTAGATATAATGAAATTAAAGAAGAATTAAAAAAATTAAAAATTGAAACTTATTCTAATTTAAGTGCGTGGGATAGAGTTTTAATTGCTAGAAGTGAAAAAAGAATTAGAGCGAAACAATTAATTGATAAATTGATTACTGATTTTATTGAGCTTCATGGAGATCAATATTTTTCAGATGATCAATCAATTATTTCTGGTATAGGTTTTTTAGGTGATAAGCCAGTCACTGTTTTAGCTCAAGCTAAGGGTGAAAACTTAAATGATAATTTAAAAAGAAATTTTGGTATGACTTCACCTGAAGGTTTTAGAAAAGCCTTAAGATTAGCTAAAGAAGCTGAAAAATTTAGAAGACCTATTATTACAATCGTTGATACATCAGGTGCTTATCCTGGTAAAGGTGCTGAAGAGCGTGGTCAAGCTCGTGCTATTGCTCAAAATCTATTAGAATTTTCTAGTTTAAAAACACCTGTTATCGCAATAATATTATCAGAAGGTGGTTCTGGTGGAGCTTTAGCTTTAACAGTATCAGATTATGTTTTT
>Ga0247611_10005669_pt1 | contig 16350 bp, 15 predicted proteins | sample 177DNAGHGhighgp2_FD_192422 | JGI IMG/M metagenome (GOLD analysis project Ga0247611, IMG submission 192422) | Sheep rumen microbial communities from Palmerston North, Manawatu-Wanganui, New Zealand - 1770 DNA GHGhigh gp2 | ecosystem: Host-associated > Mammals > Digestive system > Stomach > Rumen... | reverse complement strand
TGATAAACAATAGCTTCTCCTTTTCAGTGATAGTTTTTTCTTCTTCCATATTGTTCTGTGGGTTTAATTGTTCTCTTGCTCAATGATATAGTCCTCACATTCGTGCAGGCCAAAAACTCTATTAGAAAGTCTTCTGTGACTGTTTCTGGGGTCATATAAGATGTAGAGCTCCATTCTCTACCATACTCTTTGTACTTGATGGTATATGTCATATCCTGTCAGTTTTATTTGCTATTATACTTAATACAGCTATTGCGCCGGAGTTCTGTATGTCATAATAATTGACGCTTTGTCGGGTGATAGATAAAAATCCCTAGTGTGCTTCACAGCAGACCAGGGACAAATGAGAATTGCTATTTGCATTGCTTGTTCAATGCTTTTTCTCTATCATTCTTTACCATCAAACCTTTCAAACTTCCCCGCTTCCCAGTTCATAACCTTTGCTGGGATATTAGTTTCAGGAAGACACATAGAAACCCCGTCCATCCTAAGGACATTATATGAGATGATAGTCGCCCACAAAGAGACCTGTTCATAGGCGGGTTCTTCACCAAATCTATCATAATAGTTCTCCAGTGTTGTCATCAGGAGATTCCTTCTAGCAAGAAACAGGGAATCATACTGCCACTCATACCCATACACTGCTTTCAGGGCTTCTGTAGCACACTCAAGAAAGCCTTCTTTACCAACTTCTTCAGGGACACAAAGAAGCTTCCTATCAAGGTAGCCAGTCCTTTCCCGAACAGGAATCTCCTCTCCAGTTGCAGCATCATACCTGGTAGTGAGAAAAGGGGCTTCACCACAAGTGACCTCCAGGACTGTTTTCTTAATATAATCCCCCAAAGAGCCATTAAAATCCTTATCAAGGCTATCCTCCATCTTCTTGACAATGCTTACCGGGGTGAAGACCTCTGCTTTCTTTGCAGTTCTAGACTTCTGTTCCCCTGCTTCTTTCATATATCTAGGCATCACCTCATCAGGATTGATAGGGAACCTGGTTCCTGAAGTCCTCTCCTGCAGCAAGGTCTCAGTTATCTGTTCATCCCAGACAGCAAAGCTCTTTTCATTGCTAAATGTTCTCATAATTATTTCTCTATTTTAATGATACAAATTTACATAAGATATATGGAGAAGCCCATAGAACCAATATTGGGTGAAATCGATAGGTGATAGGTGTATTCAAGCTTGCGAGATATTTTCGCAGAAAATCCCCCTCTCTATTTAGCCAGATGTGCTTCGCAATATTCGTTCGCAGACGAAAACCCTTGTTTTCTGTATTCAATATCAAACCGGGGGAGTTTTCTGTTCAAGGGGGCTCTAGCTATGTGTGTAAGGAAAGAAAAATGAACCGAGAGCCAGAATTCAATCGTTCTCTCGGTTCAGGTGAAAAGTGGGTATGAAGTGTGCTTTAGAGCACATAGTGAATTGATAGAGGGGTTATCAAGGTATAGAAGGGGCTATTTCTGACATCCACTAATCGTCATCTACAGTGGCGATTCCTTTCATTAAGGACTCATAGAGGTCTTTTGATAATAAGAATCCATCTTTAACCCTCTTGTTCAGATAGGAGGGTGGTACCCTCAATATGGCCGCATCAAGAATAAGGTTGTTCTTTCTTCTACATTTTTGGCCTTCTGACAATATTTCTTCTGAACGGCAGGTGTATTTATCATCCCCCCTATACCAGAGATAACCATTACTTGCTAAATCAGCAGTAAATCCACCGGGGGACTCTCCGTTTAAGTTCAAAGAGACCTCTTCACATAGCGCCAGATATCCCAAATAATTGTTGCTATCATCCAAAAACTGTCTATCTAGCTCTTGAGGAGTCACGAACCCATATAGGTGGCAGAAACCCTCTTCTCCCTCCCAGAGTACGTTCTTGGGCAACCAGATAGGGCGGTTAAACACAATAACACTATACTGTTTTTTCCGTTCTATGTTCTTTTCCAATTGCTGTTCTGCAAGATTGATAAGTTTGTTCAATAAGGCCTCACAAGTAATGATACCGCTTTCCGTACCGCAGGTCAGGCATTCACCGTCAATTCTATCAAGGTCTATCACATACAGGGTATAGTCAAGCCCTGTTTTCTCTCTGTTTCTGCGGCAAATCTCACAAGCCCAATTATCCCAATATTGATGTACTTTACCGCTTCTATCGACCCAATATTTGTCTTCCACATCAAATGACTCTTCTCTACCAGCGCTCCATTCATTCATCGCCGCTAAATAATCAACGTAGGAATCAATAATATCTGGTTCTTCCAAATCGTCACAATTTTGACACAGAAGTCCATAGACAGGTAACATTTTTGGTTGCTCACAAGAGCTGTCTTTTATAAACACAGGATGGTTTAATTTAACAAGGTAATTTTTCATATCCACTATCTTTTTTGTATAAAGTATTTATGGTGAAGAAGATAGGGTGACCAGCGGGAGCCCTATCAAAATCAGGGTAAGGAGGGGTGGGGTAACAGACTCCCATATGCTATACTAGAGAATAAGGGATGACCCAGACCATATGTCCTCTATCAAATATCAAGGGTGGTGGGTGAGCAAAGCGAACCGCCATCCTTGACCTTCCCGTAAGGGATAGGGCTTATCAATATCAGGGCTTCTTTTTTCTCTAGAGATTAAGTAATTGTTTCTAAAAGAAACACTTATTATCTTTTATACAATAAAATATGAGAAATGACAGCGCATATTTTGACACCCCTTACTTCATCTCCTCTAGTACCTCCTCTAGTATCTCCCCCAGCTCATCATATTCATCACTGTTCTTTCTTTGAACTTCAGGAACATCTTTCCAAAACGAGCATTCTTTCTCAAGCACTTCTTCTATCCAATCATCTTCCGTCTCCGAGGACAAGGGCTCCTGTTTCATCAACCTCAAGTATTTCTTCAGGGTATTCAAACTGCATCCTATGATAGCAGCATTCTTCTTCTTTGAGAGAGACCTGTCATACATCCTGTTTATTCTTTGCTCCAAGCTCTCCAGGTTTTCCCTATTATCTGCTTTCCACTCCTGCAATCGCCTAACTGATATCCCTATCTTTTGAGCGTTCTCCTGGTCAGTAAGCGAGTGGTCGTAAAGAGCACCTATCTTGTTATCTGTCGCCTTTCTTTGTCCCCTCTTCGCATCGCAGCGTTTCTCCCACCTGGTTTTATCCCTTATTCCCCCAAATTTATCCCTCACTTCTGGATTCACCACACAGCAAGTTATCACCTGGAATTGTTTTCTGGTTTCATCATCTATCTGTTTCTTGATAGCAGACAGAAGAAGTCCTTCTATCATACGTTCTATATCAGCATAGTCGGGCTCATAACGCTCCCAGTCTTTATAGCTTATCCGTTCTTTTCGCCAGAATTCAAACTTGTGAGACAAACAATGGAGCACATATAGCTTCAGGAGTTCTTTATCTTCTATTCCATCACAACGGAGAAAAAGGAGGTACTTATATAGGAACCCTTTCAGCGCTCTACTTCTCGTTATTGTCCCATATACCGGCAGTTTTTCCTTGTGGAAGTGGAGAACCTTTACAACCTTACCATCTTTCTTTATCACCCTTGTTTTTAGACAGCCCGTCACCTTGAAAACATATCTGATGATATCCTCTCCCCCAGGGGATACATAAACCCCTTGACCCTTAAAATCTATGTAGGTCTTGTAATGTCCAGACTCAAATCTCAACCCCTTGTCCTGACAGACCCTTATCTGGTTTATGTACTTTTCTGCAATTGTCATATATTAAATATAACGCATTTCCCCAAAATTACTTTTGTGACTAGAATTGCACCCTCATCCATCTCAAAATACCATAAATATCTATGTGAAGAGGCTATCATTTACAGCCGCTTCCAGATATATAATAAACTGTTTTGCTATGGTGAAAAGTAAGATTAAAACGCAGAGGATAGGCACATTTGTAGAATTCCTCACAGAACAAAAGAAACAAAGGATACAAGAGAACAACGAGGTGGCGATAGATGTCCCTTTCTACAATGACGCTGTAGAAGGAGTCTTTTATCAGATACAACAACTTGCTGGCGACCCGATAGATTGGGGGAAACTGATAGACTACATCAAAATTAAGTTTCTGGTGACGGGGAGAGAGGTAATTGAAGATTATGATGGTCTGGTGAGTGCTTTTGTTCGGGATAAACTATTTGACCGTTGTGGCGATACCATCCTGGGAGGGGAATTCGGCGGTACGACATACAGCACAGCTGAAATGGGCACTAAAGCCCTGGTAATATCCCAGCTTGCCTCTGATATTCTCAGCAAGGTAAGAGTGAACGCAGGTCTTGATTTCCCTCCTGAACCAGAGCCTACACAGAAGCCCATCTCTACCGTCTCCTTGGACTGCTATTGTGATGATGAATATTACGGAGAGAGTGTTCTGCCGAGAAAAGTTGCCGGTTTCAGCACATTTTCAAATCTGGTAAAAGAAAGTGTCGATAGACTGTCCGTTCAGCACGATGAAAAAGCGATCGATTTTTGCTTGAAGAAACTTGAAAAGTCTGCCGGAAGTCTTAAACTTGATGATATAGAGAAAGTCCTTAAAAAAGAAGACACCAATCTGATAGACTACCTGACCGGCATTGCAGATGAGTACTTGGACACAGCTACAATTGAGCTTAATGGAAACGCACTGAAGAACAATGGGGATGAAAAGATTGTTCTCAAGCAGGCAAAAAAATTGTTCGCCCACGAGATTGCGAAAGAGCTCCTCGAAGTGATAAAAAAAGAAACCCTTTAAAGCTATGAAGAAATTGAGTCAAATCCTTCTTGAAGAGAAAAAGATAGAGGAACAGAACAAAGTAATAGCCCCAACTGATAGCGAACCCCTTCCATTAAAAAAGAGCCTTGCTGGCGAAAAAGAAAAAGAGAGCCCCACCACAGAATAGTGAGGCTCTCCTTCTTTTTAATCCATCTAAGCAGCAGATTCAGCAGTCTTCCACTTAAAACCACCAGCAGTCTGATAGGTGCCAGTAGTGGCCTTGCTGATAGAGGGGTAACCAATACCAGTCACCTGAGCAGCTTCAGAGATAGAGCTATAGGTCTTCACCACCTTCTCCCTACCCCTCTTATCCACCCTAATCTGAAGAACAGCCTTCTTCCTTGCAGCATTCTCCACCTTCTTCTTGGGCTCCTCTCCCTTCTTGTAGAGCTTCCACCCCTTAACAGTCTTGAGCTTCCCTGAGAAGCACTGACTGACAGCCCCGTGACCCTTCTTGGGGTCACCATAGAGCTCCTTCTCACACTCCCTAAAAGAGCTCCACTCCTTCCTCTTCCCATCCTTGAAGCCAACCACAGGGATGCAGCTGTACTTCTTGGAGGACTTGATAGAGGTCTTCTTCCCCTTGACCACAGTCTTCTTGACAGCCTTCTTCACCTTGGGCTCTACCACCTTGCTCACATCCATCTTCCCACAGAGCTTCTCTACCACCTTGTCCCAACCAGCATTGTTGAGACAGAATTCATACTTGAGTCCATCCAGGCTCTTGCCACAGCACATAACTGCAGTCTTGAACATCTCTTCATAAGAGAGCTTGTTCTTAAGAGTGCTCTTGAAAACCTGGAGGGTCTTGCTGAGGAGACCACCCCTCTTGATAGCAGTTTCAACAACCTTCTTCCACCCATTGTCATCCAGGGTGATAGGGAGCCCCATCTGGTTGTAGATGAATGAGAGAACATCTTCAGGATTGTATCCATCAGTGCTGATAGAGTTGGCCACCATAGTCTTGGCCTCCTTGCTTCCCTTCCTGTAAGGGATTGCTTCATAACCCTCCTTGAGGGTCTTGATGAAGTTGTTTGAATTGAATGTTTTCATATCTTTAGCAATAATTGTGTTTGAATTCTGGTGCAAAAATAAGCTTTATTTATAGGGTCTTGAAGTGAGCCAATATTGGCTGGGACTCTTGACCTATCAAGCAGGAAAACAGTGTGTTCTTTGTATTGAGTGTGTGTGTGCTCATCATCTTTTCTTTCTTGATTCTGAGCACAAATTTCGGGGTTATTTTTCTGAATAGCACGTGAGCCAATATTGGCTGGGACAAGCAGAAAAGCTCTTATCTAGTCATCTGCTCAGAGGCTTTTCCGTTGTGGTTCAGCAAAAATGATTACCTTTGTGTAGCAATAGAAACCCATATCAAAAGCATACACTATGTCCATAGAATCTATCATAGGAATCACTAGTGGTTTGATTTCTATAGGAGGCTTAGCTTTGGCTCTTTATAATCGCTATAAGAAACAGTCATTGTCCGACCTGCTAGTCAAGCTTACTGATAGCAGTCTTTCCACAAAAGAACACCAAAGGATTCTCAAGAAAATGAATCGGCGGTTAGTAGGTGCCAAGATTAAGGATGAGTACATCAAGGGTTTCGCTCTGAAGAATAGAGGCAAAGAAGCCGTTTTCAAAGAAATGTGTCTTGAGAATGATATAGAACCAACTTCTGAAATCTGCAAAAAGTTCCTGAAGGCCGATATGCCCAAATTTAGAGAAGAGTTCTCTATCAAGAAACAAAAGGATATTGCTATTTCCCCAGAAGATGCACACTCCCGCCCTTCTCCAACTATCAAAGAAGAGCAGACCGTCTATATGTCCGAGCTTTTGAGGGAACGATATCCCGAGACCTGCAAGCACCTGCTAGAGATTCTTGATAGGCACCAAGTGAGTTACTCATTTCTCAAAGGGACAAAAGATATCTGGTGCCGTGACTATATGCCTGTTCGCCTTGAGTCCGGCAAGCTGATTCAGTTTAGGTATGAACCTAGTTATTTGATGGAGGATAGCAAATACGAAGCAATTCGTTCTGATGTCCAAGATGTCTGTAAGCAGAATAATATCAGTCCCCAGGTCTCGAATATCAACCTTGACGGAGGGAATGTGCTTATATGTGATGGGCGTGCTATTATTTCCAATAGAGTTTTCTCGGAGAATCCAGAAATTGATAAGGAATCCTTGATAAAGGAACTATCAAGCTTGCTGGAGTGCGAAATTATCATCATCCCTGCAATCAATGATGACTTCACCGGCCACGCCGATGGTATGGTTAGATTCGTTGATAGAAATACCATCCTTGGTAATGACCGAGCAAAGGAATACAAATACTGGCGAGATGGGATAAGTGAAGTCCTTGCTCAACACCACCTGAACTATATAGATGTCCCGTTCTTTGAGGATAAAGGTGACCGTAAGCACAAGGATAGTGCGATTGGCGTTTATGTGAATTTCCTGGAGCTTAACAATTTGATAATTGCTCCTGTGTTTAATAGGGAAATGGATAAAGAGGCGATAGATGTTCTGAAGAAGGCTTTCCCCCATAAGTCGATAGAAACTATTGATTATAGTGATGTCGCCCTTGAGGGTGGGTTACTTAACTGTACGACCTGGGTAGCGTAATAATCAGATAATGCCCCACCACAAAGCAGCAGGGCATTCAAATGATAGGTATTTATATGCTATAGATTGAAGGCAGATACAATCTGTTCTTTGATTTCGGGCGTGTACCTCATCACCTTAAAAGCTTTATCCTTTTCGCCCTCAATAGCAAACTCAATTGCAACTAATCCATTGGGAATCAGCTTGGAGATTTCATCTTTGATTTCTGACATATAGCCACGAAGGGTCTTTGACTGGATATAGGTAGCATACAATATTCCACCGTTATCTTCCTCCTTCTGTGACTTGTCAGGCAAGCTCTTATAAATATTCCGGATTCTCTGGGTGAAAGAGGGTGTTGCTAATTCTATCACAATACCATTTTCCAATGTCAAGAAAGAAAGATATACAGCTTTCTGGATAGGTGTCAGATTCAGCTCCATATCCTTGCCAACAAAAACCTTACAGTCTATCAATCCGGCATTAGTTCTCTTCATCTTGAGAGAGAGTTGATAGCCATCTGTGGGCTGACTCTTGATGGTTTCAACCTCCTCGGCAATTTTATTTACATCAATGTCGATTCCCAGATAAGCATTCTCCCAAAGAATCTTTCGTATCTTGTCCTCTTGACTTGCTATCTTTTCTTTTCTCGCCTTCTGGGTCTCAGGACGTTTAGGGAGCAACTCCATCCCAAAGTCTTCTTTAGAGAATTCTCCGCCGATCGAAGCAGATTTCCTGATAGGTCTATCTTCAGGGTCTATCTTGGCAATGGCTGGAAGGCGTGTGGAGATGGGTGAGAAATGCCGCTTTATAGCAAAACTAATGGGGGTATTTATAACCTTTTCAATCTCCTCTCCATAGAAAAGCGAAGCGAATCCCGCAATCGTGTCCTTGTTGCCTAAAATAACATCATATGGGGCACCAACAGAGTGGGCACACCTGCCAGCGAAAAAATCTATCAATGCTTTATTATCCGTCGGGACAATACGAACATCAATGTCATTCTTGTGAAGCTCGTTTAAGTAATGATAAATGCAAAGAATATCTTCTCGAATGCTTTCGAGATATGTTAGACCAAAACCTTCCAGGGGGACAAAATACACTATCTGGTAGGGTTTTATGTCATACAGCTCCTCTGGGATATCCCCGACAAGGTGTTCTTGTTGTCCGATTAAAGCAATGTCCATATATGCTTGATAGATTATTATAACTTATTTATAGCAGAGAACACTTCCTCTATCTTTTCTACAATACGATGCTGGATAGAGAGGGGTGGAAGTGGAACAGAAAGCCCTTTTAGAGCATTAGCAGAAAAACCTCCAATGCCAATTCCCTTAGCTGTGATGATTCCGGCAGCCTTATAAAAGCGGAGCACATAATAGAAGAACTTTACATCTGTATTCTTGATAGCACGAAGACGATGAACGTGGTTTTGTAATCCAATGGTATAGTCATAGGTCCATATGCAGGAGCGCCCCACATCACCACCCTCACATACTAGAATATCATTTTTGATAGCAGAACATTTCTTGTACTCTTCGTCAGTATAAGCCATCTCCTTTACCTTGTCAAAATTGATTCCGTCCCAATAAACGTTAGAGGTCGTAAGATATGGATAGACTTTCCCTATTGACTGCTTGGATGAATTAAGTGACTTTCCTGCCGAATGCTCAAAGATATCGCCTATCTTAACCCAGCACCATCCTTCAGGCAATTCCCAGGGCTCGTCCTCTATGGTTGATAAAGAAAGCTTCTTGGCTTTTTTGCCTTTCTCTTTGTTTTCTCTTTCTTGACGTTCTTTAAGAATCTGTTGCAAGAGTTCTAACGCTGTAGCTTCTCCTTCAGGAATGTCATTTGGAATCAAATCCCCTTTGATGGCTTCCTGAAGCACAGACTTGCGGAGTTTGTCGGGGAGAATTCTATTCAGGGCTTCAAGTTCTCCGGCCGCTTTGTCATATTCATCAACATAGGGAAGCAGAACATCTATCTTTTCAACAATAGCTTTTTGGATAGATAGAGGAGGAAGGGGAATCATAAAACCGTTTATGTCGGCCATTGATATGTTATCATTGGTCGAATTCTTTGCTTCCTCTATTACACTTCTTGTTAAAGGAGACTTCAAGACAACATCAAGATATCTCACATCGCATCGAAAACTCCTAATGGCCGCAACACGCTGATTAAGGAGAAGCGGTTCGGGGAGTGATAGTAATAAAAGCGACTTGCCTACAGTCCCACCAGTCATCGCCATCAGGATGTCGCCTTCTTGTATCTCATATTGTGTCAAAGAAGCCTTTCCACAATACCTAACAAGCCGAGAGTCGGATAGGCCATTCTCGGTCACATCTGATATTCGAATAACCCTGATTCCATCACTTCCTTTTAAGTCCTGACTTGGGAAAGCGAACCCTCCTATAACAGAGCAAATATCCCTCAATTTGCACCAGCACCATCCTTCAGGTAAATCCCAGGGCTCCTCCTCAATGACAGATAGAGACAGTTTGTTTGCTTTCTTCCCCTTCTCATCGTTCTCTTTTTTCTGTCTTGTAGCAATGATATCCAGCAATAGTTCAGCACCTGTTCTCTCCCCAGACTGAAGCACATTGGGAACCAGGCGACCTTGGATAGCCTCCTGAAGGATAGAGTTTCTTAATTGCTGCCCTGTCATACTATTTGCTCAATAATACTTGGATAGACTTTAAGGTTGCATCAATCTTTGAATCCAGTGCTATGCGGCGCTCGTGATAGTCCTTTAGTAATTCATCCGGGGTAAGGATAACCTCCTCTTCCTTTGGATACTTGCATAGGTCAAGATTATACCCAGACTCTGCTATCTCCTTTGCAGAATAGCACTTTGCTTTATATGTTACCTTTGAAGGGTCGTCTGTGGGGTCTGCTATCTCAACGCGGTTCTTCCACCAGTCCTTCACCACCTGCATATGCTCCGGCAAAATAGGTTTTGTCTTGCTGAAGTGCTTGTAGCCTTCAGGCATATCCATCCTATACACCCACACATCCTTGGTCTTGAACCCATCAGGAGCATCAGCAGCACGCTTGTTATCAAAGAACAGAACATTGGTGGTGATAGAGGTATAAGGGGCAAACACGGAAGATGGCAACCTAATGATAGTGTGCAAGTTCATTTCCTTTAGGAGAATCTTTTTGACTTCTATCGAAGCATTGTCAGAGCCAAACAAGAATCCATCAGGGATAATAACTCCAGCACGACCGTTCATCTTGAGTCTCTTGCAGATGTAGGCAAGGAAGAGCACGGCGGTTTCTGAAGTCCTCACATTCTCGGGGAAGTTTGTAAGCTCTGTGCTGGTGGTCATACCTCCATAGGGGGGATTCATACCCACCACATTCACCTTATCTTTCTCATCATAGTCGTTGATATTCTTGGAGAAAGCTGTTCCCTGGGTGATAGCCGGATTATCTATTCCGTGAACTAGCATATTGGTAGCACAGAGGAGATATGGAATGGCTTTGAGCTCACATCCTACGATGGCATTCTGGAGCTGTTCCACCTGCTTTTTGGTTTCCACACCTTGCTTATTAAGATGGTCTATCGCGGCTGTTAAGAATCCACCGGTTCCACAAGCAAAGTCACCAAACTTTTCTCCCAACTGGGGGTCAAGTTGCTGGACAATAAACTGGGTCACAGCTCTGGGGGTGTAATATTCTCCTGTTTCCTTGGAGGACTGCATTATGCGAAGCATCTCTTCGTACATCTGCCCAAAAAGATGGCGCTGTTTTGCATCGTGATAGTTCAACTCATTCACCAGGTCTATCAACTGGCGAAGCTGGTAACCATCCCTCATATGCTGGGTCAGTCCCTGAAACACCTTTCTTACTATCATCTGTCTTGGTTCCAGGCCAACAACAGACATTGTGGCACAGTGCTTATATAGGGCATTTATGTGCTCTACAAGGCTATCTCCTGTCAGGCTTGTTCCATCTGCCCTTTTGATTGCCCAAGCATTCCACTGATAGTTATCAGGGATAGCTGGAGTATATGACCTACCATTAGAATCTGCCTCATCTGCCCATTCTTCTTCCAAGGCGTTATATATGCGGAGAAAAACAAGGGATACAAACTCCTCCAGTCTCTGATACTCTGTGCTGACGCTGCTATCCTTGCGCATTATGTCGCGAGCAGCTTTCCAAGAAAATGCCATTGCTTAAGATGCGTAATTGTATTGTGGTCCTGGTTGATAGAATATGCTTTCTATCTCATTGATTACCGATTTATAGTTGGCCGTTCCGCCGAAGAGGGTAGTCTTGATAAAGATAGGTGTTCCTATCTTGGCTATCTCGGAGACCTTGAGGGCTTCCTGGCTTTCAAATGCAAGGATACCCTGGGTAGCATAGGTGTCAAGCAAAATCTCCAAAACCCTTCTTGCATCCCCACTAAACTTTTCCAGAAGTTTCTTTTCCTTCACCCTGCCAGCCCTATCCTTCCTTGATATGGTCTGCTGCTTAAAAGCAACATTACAGATGATATCAAAGATATCTCTATCAGCAAACTGGTCAGGATAAAGCTTTCTCAATTCCGCAAGGTCAATACCTTCCTTTTCAACAATATCTACTATGGTCTGTTTCCGCTCTGCTGCATTCCATTTCTGGAGGAAGTCGTCTAGTGAGGAAAATATGTTCTTGAGGTGGTTGTGAGAATACTCTATGTAAGATGTGGTCAGGGGCTTTCCTTCTTTATCCAGCACCATCTTGGTCTCGTGGTCTATGAGAATCTCCTGCCCGTCGCCTGTAATGATAGGCTTCCTTGCCGGATTGGGGTCTGTTTTCTTTTTCTTCTTGTCCTTCTTTTTGTCCTTTCCTGGCTTGGTAGGGGCTTCTGGCTCTCCATCAAATTCAGGGTCAAAGAACAATTGTGTGGCACCCCTGAAGTCAAGAATATCAAAGTAATATTTTCTGTCCTCTACGATACGAGTTCCACGACCAATAATCTGCTTGAATTCAGTCATACTGGTAATCGTGCGATAGAGAACGATGAGACCTACAGTTTTGGTATCTACTCCTGTTGATAGGAGTTGTGATGTGGTAACCACCGTTGGGATAGGGCAATTCTTGGAGATAAAGTTGGTTATTTCCTTCTTTCCCTCTGAATCGCTGGCGGTAATCCTCATTATGTACTTGTTCTGGTTCTCGACCTGCCTTGCTTGGTTATAGTGGATGAGAGCCTTCCTCATATAGGCGGCATCTATCTCCTCGTCACAGAAAACAATAGTTTTGGTCATAGGACCTATCTCCTCCAGCATATCCGTGATGCGCTTCGCTGCGACAAGATAGTGGTCTTCAATACCAATATTTCTTGGCAGGTCAGATTGATAGACCATATCACCAGCTTTCTTGTCTTCTATCCCCTTGGCTTCCTCCTCATTCAAGCGATAACCATCACTATCAACATTGATAAACACCTGGGTGATACGATATGGAGCAAGGAAACCATCCTGAATACCCTGCTTGAGAGAATATGTATAGAGAGGTTCACCAAAATAACCGATATTGCTGCTGTTGGCATCCTGGTCATCTCTTGGTGTGGCTGTCATACCTATTTGTGTTGCAGAACTAAAATAATCCAGAATCTTTCTCCATTCTGAATTAGCCTTGGCTGAACCACGATGGCACTCATCTACCATTATTATATCAAAGAAGTCCCTATTGAACTGCTCATATGGTTGGGGCGCACCTTCAGGAAGGTTGTACTCCACAAGCTGTTGATAGAGGCTCATAAAAATCTCGTGACTCTGGCTGGCGCTCCTTTGCTCTATCTTAACCATCTTCTTCCCAAAGGGCTTGAAGTCCTGGAGCATTGTCTGGTCTATAAGAACATTTCGATCGGCCAGATAGAGAATCCTCATATTACTGCTCTTGCTTGACTGAAGGAGGCGATACAATATCTGGAAAGCAGTATATGTCTTGCCTGTGCCTGTCGCCATTACGAACATCATTCTCTTCTGTCCCCTGGCAAAGGCATCAACGACTCTATCAATAACAATCCTCTGATAGTAGCGGGGTTCCCTACCATCAGCATCATTGTAGTAAGGTTTCTCAACAATCTCTAGCTGCTCGCTAGTGTAATTCTGGTTGGTGCAATACCTTGCCCAAAGCTCTTTCTGGGTGGGGAAAGAGTCCATCCCAAAACTCTCTTCCTGTGCTGTCGATAGGCAATAGAATTCAAATGATTTACCATTGCTGCTGAAAGCAAAAGGTGCATCCAGAAGGGTGGCATATTTGATGGCTTGCTGAATACCAGTACCCTCAAGCTGCCCTTCTCTCTTGGCTTCTACCACAGCCAGTGGCTTCCCATTCGGCGCAAACAATAGATAGTCTGCAAACAATGCTTTCTCACGGAAAGGCTCGTCATCCTCATCTATATGGACACGTCCATCCGTGATTTTATACTCATACCGCATATTCTTGTGAAGTTGCCAACCGGCGTTCTTCAAAGAATCGGTAATGATTTCTCTGGTTTCGGTCTCATTGACCTCACCATAGTTCACCCCTAGGAACATATTTGTGCTATTGATTCTTGCTTTATCCCTCAAAGATAGTGAAAAATAGCGGGCATACCAACAAAACCCTTTTCGAGTTACATATATCCCCCATAATAAGGGAGTTGAGCACCTTGCTCTATCAATCAACTTTAAGGCTCCCAATATTGGTTCAAATGCTTTTCTGTAGAATAACCCCGAACTTTGCACCAGCATCAAGAAAGAAAGGAAATGAAGAAATCAAGAAGCACAACAGGCTACTCTATCAAGTGTGAGGAGATAGGGAATTGCTGCCAATATTGGCTCAAGTGCTATTGGGATATGTAATTTATATTTTTGCATTGTGAAATTGCAAACAAACCCAAAATGATAGATATGGAAAAGTATTCTACATCACTCAATGCTCCTATTATGAGCAGCAACACTGAGATTGACTGGTATGGTCAGTCCTGGATTGATAGGTCTTTTAGCCACCCTGAGAAGACTGTTAGGATTGGTACAGCTTTTTCTGGGATTGGTTCCCCTGAGATGGCTCTTCAGGAGCTTGGTGTGAAGCACAAAATTGTATTTGCTTGCGACATTGATAAGCCTGCTAAGAAGACCTACTTTGCTAACTATCCTATCACCGAAGATAAGTGGTATGATGATATTAGGATTCTTGATGCTAATAAGTACAAGGGGAAGGTAGACCTCTTTGTGGGTGGGGTGTGCTGTCAGCCCTGGTCGGTTGCGGGAAAGCTCGAGGGGTGGAATGATGAACGTGGTGGTGACCTCTTCAAGGAATTTGTGAGGGTCATCTGTGAGTGTCAGCCCAAGGTGTGGATTTTTGAGAACGTGGATAATATTGTCCGCCACGAAGGTTCTATCAATGGAGAGGAGATGCGCAGTTGGCCTTTCTTGCTCAATCAGATGAATGATATGTTTAAGGAGGCCGGTCTCAACTATAACCTCCACTGGAATATTCTTAATGCAAAGGACTATGGCGTTCCTCAGCACAGGAAGAGGCTGTTTTGCATCGGATTCCTGAAGAAGACTGACTTCCTCTTTCCTGCTCCTATCAAGCTGGAAAAGAACCTCTGGGACTATCTTGATGTGGAGAAGGATGAACTCCGCACTTTTACAGCAAGGGAGCGCATCCGCTTGATGGGTTTTCCCGATAGCTTCAAGCAGGTGGTGACTGACAACCAGTTCTCTCATCAGGCTGGTAACTCTATCGTGGTTCAGGTTATGGAGGCCCTCTATAAGCAGATGGATATCACCAAGTATGGTATTTAAATAAGTTTAATCATTTAATAATCAATATTATGAAGTATTCTACTAACTACTCAAGGATGAGCTACAATGAGTTTGTTGCTATGAGCATCAAGAAGGCATTTTGTGCTCTGATGGACGCTTATGGTCTGTCCAAGGAAGAGATGATGACTATCCTGGATAGCGAGGAGTCTATCATCTCAACGACTGCCAAGGAGGTGGAAGACCAGGCTGAATCTGTTGTTGCTGCTGAGACTGTGGAGAGTCAGCCTCTTGCCCTTCCTGAACCCAAGGAGAAGAATGTGACCACTTCCAAGACCTCTAGTGTGTTTGATAGCCCTGCTCTTAAGGCACCTTACACCACTACTCCCGTCAAGAAGGCGGCTATCACTCTCGCACCTGAAAAGACCCCTGGTGATGAGACTGAAGAGAATCTGCCCACGATGGAGAATCTTCTTTCTATCAGCCCTGAATACAAGGCTCTGTATGCAGGAGAGCCCCCTATCAAGGATGACAATAGGGGGATGATTACTATGGATGCTCTTCTCTCTGAAGAGCCTGTGAATCAGATTCTTAATCTTGGGAATATGGAACCTGAGGGGAAGTTTGGGCAGCACACAAGGGTGTGTGACCCCAAGGGTATTTGCCCTACTCTGACGGCTACAGGGAACTCTACCCTTGTTTATATTAGGGGTCATAAATAACTATGTGAGAACACTGGAGAATATACTAGACCTCTATCAATTCACATTGATGAGTGAGGGGAAGAAAGACCCTCACTCATCTTGTGCGTGGTGGGATGACTGCATCTATCAAGTAAAACTACAAGTACTGACAGATAGAACTACTTCAAGAGATAATTTGCGGGAGAAAGCCAAATCATATGCGAGCAACTATTTTGCATATCAACCAGAAGCCTCATATATCAAGAAAGATACTCTGATAGATGAAATTGCTGATGAAGTAGAGAAAGCTCTTCAAGATGTTACTTTTGACCAGCGTCCACTAGCTTCAGTTGTCGCACAAAAGGATAGACAAAAGATACCTGAAGACCCTGAAAAAAGATTTATCAGATTAAGATAGGTTTTCTTGCGTATATCGTTTTTTACGGCTAGATTCGCATAACTTGCTTTATGTCCCTGGGATTCTTATCAGGGCACTCTATAGGAGCTAAAACTACACCCTCTATGTAGTATGGCTCC
>Ga0247611_10005668_pt1 | contig 16351 bp, 24 predicted proteins | sample 177DNAGHGhighgp2_FD_192422 | JGI IMG/M metagenome (GOLD analysis project Ga0247611, IMG submission 192422) | Sheep rumen microbial communities from Palmerston North, Manawatu-Wanganui, New Zealand - 1770 DNA GHGhigh gp2 | ecosystem: Host-associated > Mammals > Digestive system > Stomach > Rumen... | reverse complement strand
CAGTAAATGTCTTTGTATATGCAAATATAATTTCGTTGTTCTCATTAACTCTATTTCCAGACCTATAAGTCTTTCTTGTTCTGGTAGTATATAAATCCTGCCAGACCGTCTTAGTACCGCCAAAATCATCCTTTACTGTTTGCGCTCTTTGAATTGTTATTTTATCACTTAATAAACCAGCTCTTAATCCCATATAATTAGCATTTACAGTTACAACAATTATTTTCTTCTTTAACGTCTGGAGCGTAGTTCCTATATAAGGAAATCAAATACTCATAACTATATGGAATCCGTGCCACAGTTCCGTAACTGACAGGCTCTCTATTGGCATATAGATTACCAATCATTAATAACATAGCGTGAATAATGGAAGGTGGTAATATACCACCCTCCTAAATCTCGTCTAAAGCTATGTTTAAATGCTTTTCTACTGAATCTTCGGCTACTGTTATTAAGTCTAATATATATAAATCATCATCCTTAAAGTCCTTATCTACCAATAAGTGCTTTTTAGCCATTTCTAAAGTCAAATACATAGCTTAATTTATTAATATGAATTATGGATTAAACAGTCTTTGCTACAAAGCTTGCGGCACGCCTTGGTTTAGCGTCAAAGTAAGCATTGATAACAAGTCTAACCTTACCGTTAGAAGCTTGTGTATATGGGTCAACTGTCAAGTCAATACCGCCCCATTGACCAATTACATAGTCATTCCAGTTACCAATAACAATACCAGCAGCATTAGTAGTAACCAAAGTCTCAATACCATCTACTTCATTACCGTTCATTAAGAACTGAGCTGTTCCAGTTGCTTTTTCAGTGGTCTTTAATGTGCCTTTAATGGCAGGATTAACAATAAACTTGTACTCACCAAGTACATTTGCATTTTCCAAAGATGTCTCCATACCAACGATAGAAGCATAATCTACAGTTGTCAAAGCAGTAGCACCATTGAAAATACCAGCAGGCTGAGTAGTAGAACCAGCAGCAGAACCAAGTATTGTGGATTCAAGTTTGCTGTTAAGAGCATTTATAATATCTCTCTTTAACATTTCCTCAGCACTATTGCTATCTTGAATAAGGAACTGCTTGGAAACATCAATATAAGCGGTAAGTCTCTTAGGCTCCAAATTAACCTCACTGAAAGTACCAGCACCATCAGAAGCAGTGGCAATTTCACCAGCCCAACCAACGTTAGAACCACTGTAAACAGGGATAGAAACGTTACCAACCAAACCAGTCATATAAGTAGCACCAGCGCGAACAAGCACGTTAGCAGCTCTAAGAGGTTCAAGAATACCAAGTTTGTCTTCTGCTACGTTCTCTTGACCAGCTGTAGCAACAGTTGCCTGTATATCGGCTCTCTCTTCAATAGGAAGGATTATTTGGCCGCTATAAGACTGACCAGACTTTCTCATTTCATTAATACCCTTCTCTACAATTTCTTGTGCTCTCTCGTCTAACTGACGATTGTTAGCAACATCATTAATAGCTTTTAAAAGTGAAAACTTCTCCATTTTTCTAATTTCTTTATTAACTTTTGTGTTTAGTTCTTCATTCATCTTTCTTATTTCATCATCTATATCTGCAATTTGCTTTTTAATGTCGTTAAACTCGCTATTCTCACCATCGTTCAAATAACGCTTTTCTTGCTCTGCCTTAGATAATATCTCTTCGGCTTGAAGCTTTAACTGTTCCTTCTTATCCAATAACTCCAAAGAACTCATTTTAAACTTTCTCTTAATTCTGAATAATAATTATCTAACTTCTTTTGCTCTTCTAGTGCCTTTTGTTCTTCTAACTTACGTTCCTCTTCTTTAAACTGTTCAAAACTTCTGCAAGTGGCACTAGTAGCCTAATAAGCTGGGTCTGGAACAATACTTATTTCAGAAACATACTTAAACTTCTTAACGTGTCTTATATACTCACCATCGCGCTTCTCCCAAGCGTCTTCTTCGCATATAAAACCAAAAGAACACTAATCAAAATCTTTTCTTCTTATGCCCTCTAAGACATAATTACCTATCTCAGTATTAGGAGCTTCAAAAGAGAAATACAAATTGTTTTCTCTTACTTCCAAGTGCAAAGAACCTTTACCCATTCTACTTCTAGCTAGAACTCCTTTTTCTGGTAGATGGTTGTAATAACATTTAATATCGCATCGTTCAATGAGATTATCTAATGCTTCTGGCTCAATCACTTCTTTAAAACCGCCTAAATCCTAAGACAAAACGCCAGTACAAATAGCAAAACCTTCTATATTACGGCCTTCACCGTTAGTAGAACATTCTACTATCATATTTCTAACTTCAACACCTTTATTCATAATTTTTATTCAAGTACAAATAAATGTCTTACATTAATTATTTTCTTCTTCAACTTCTTTATTAGCAAGCTCTTCTTGCTGTCTCTTTAACTCTTCTGCTTCTGCTTCTGATACCTCAATCCAGTTTTCGACTGAATCATTAACAGCGAGAAACACTTTCTTACTAAATACCTTTGCGCTTAATTCAGCGTCTTTCTGAGTTAAATAAAATCCTTCGTTTGGTTCTATAATTTGAACCGTGTAATTACTTTGTTTCATAATAAAATAAATTAAGCTATTGTATATCCTTTTGCTGTTATCTATGCTATTTCACTATCTGTTAATAATGCCTTTTGTGCGGTTGCTAATGTTAACGTGCAAGAAACTTTACCCGCACTTGCTCTATCAAAGCTATATGTAATAAGAGAATCCTTCAATGACTATGCAGCACCAATAGAATAAGGCTCATTTACATCTTCAATTCCCCAATTAGGTAAATACGTTGAAAAGTTCCAATTTCTACTATAATTATTAAATCGATTATATCCAATATTATAGGCTATCATATATCTAACTGTAGTAGAACTAATAAAATAATTACTGCTAGTTAATTGCTATTGATATGCTAAGTTTAATCCTGTTATTTTTACTAATGATGTACAATTTCTAAATGAATCATTATCAAGCATAATGCCGTTCTAAGTGGTAGAACATATTTTATTCATTATTACATCTATTGACTTTAAAGAAGTACAATAATAACATACTGCATTTAAAGAAATGAGACTATTTGCTTCTCTTGTCTCTCCTAAGTCTAGCTATATGGTTTTTAATGATGTACACTAATAAAACATCTAATAACAACTATCCGCTACTGGAGCTGAGATAGAAAGATTTTCTAGGCTTTTACACTCTCTAAATATCTACTATAATGTCGTAGCATTAGGAAATGAAGTTGGAACTTCAAGTAAGTTTGTACAACCATAAAACATACTCTCACAAGTAGTAGCCTTAACTTCATCCGTGCAAACAAATTTTAATGCAGTACAACTGCCATACATTAAATTCACATTATTAAACCAATCATAATTAATTTGACTTACTATAAGGTCTTTCTAGCTAGTACACATATAACTTGCACTTGCCATATAATCACCTACAACGTCTAAATATATGCTCTGTATTTTTGCTGTGCTAGAACCATCAAACATATACTCGAAATTACCTGAGCTACTAGTCAATTTTACCCTCAGAAAATATTGTATTGTCGTTGTATTCTGATAAGTCTTATTAAATGTAGTAGCACTAGTTATTGCGTCATTATTTGCTTTATAATTCCAAGCCTACCAAACTGCATTATCTTCTAACGGATTTACTGAACCTCCAGAAATCTATGCTATATCATCTGCATAAGTCGTGAAATCATCATTAGCCTAAACTCCCTTTTCTATTATGGCATTCTTAATGTCTGACTTAATATCAAACAAAGTTTCTATTTTATCTGCTATCGTGCTCATATCTTGTTATGCTAAAGTAAAACCTTTTGAAGTAATCTAAGCTATCTCAACATCTGTTAGTAATGCCATTGTCGTACTATATAAGCTGACAGTACAAGTCTCAGTATATCCTGCATTTACTCTATCGTAACTGTATGTTATTAACGTATCAATTAATGATTGTCTAGCGTCTTTAGATAGTGGCTCGTTAGCGTCTTCTATTCCCCAATACTAATACTAAGCAGACTTAAAGTTAAAACCAGAATTTGTTCCACTTGTTCCATTCTTACCTAAATTCCTTATTCTCATAAACCTAAGTTTAGGATTATTAAACATTGTAGAAGCACCTGCGCCAGTACTGTAAAATGCCTTATTAGTAGAACCTGTACTGTTTGGAATGCTTGTAACTGTATCAAAATTAATGCCATCTATTTTTACTAGAGCTGGACAATTATAGAATGTACCAAGTATGTTAATATTGCTTAATTCTGAACCTTTAACATTAGCCAGATACGCAGATTTCAATTTACTACAACCGGCAAAGAACCCTTCCAAACTATCACCATTGAAATTAAGCGCGTTACAAAACAACAGTTCATAACAATAGGCAAACACATTATAAGCTCTTACACTGCTTGCATTTGTTATATACTTAACCCTATTGTTAAAATCAACATTTGCACCTATTAGGTAACGACAATTAGAGAACATAGTACCATAATTCCCTCTATGTGTTCCAATAAGTTTAATATCAACATAATTAATATCGCTGTTTTGAGAAAACATAGAGTTAAAACCAGAATTACTGTAATTAGTTGAATCGCTCGTTAAATCATATTGTTTACCCAAAAGTAAAGACGTAGTGAGAGATTGATATGTCTAATAAAAATTACTACTTGTTATGGTCTCTGGATTATCCAAGCAATACTACAAATATCTTCCCAAAGCTCCAGACTTATCTTCACTTCCACCACCACTTTCTATTTGACTTATTGCATTGGCATAAGTAGTAAAATCATCTCCTACAGTTACTCCTTTATCTATGATAGACTATTTGATAGCAGCCTTAATAGCCTATAACTATTGAATATTTATATTACTCATACAGTATGACCAATTAAAGTTTCTAATAGTTCATCTATATCTCCTACAGTATTGTCTATCTCAGTCTTATTATAAACTTCTGACTTGGTATAGTAATTGGATAGGCTCTAATGCTACGTTAAATAACCAGCGTCATTAGTAAAGGCACTTACATTAGTCGGTACAACGGGAATAGTAGGCTTGTTCTGAATGTATGCTAAAGAAGTGTTATCCGTTTCATTCCAATTAGACTATACTGGAGAAGCTGGAATATTTAACACAACAATTCCAGTTTGACCATTAACAGACTAAACAGGAGCAGAAGTTATATATCCGGCATCATTTGTAAATGCGCTAACATTGGTTGGAACAGTTGGAATCGTTGGCTTATTCTTTATATAATCATCTGCCGTGCTATCAGTCTAATTCCAGTCTGACTAAACAGAAACAGAACCTCCACCTTGTATAGTAATATTGCCACCACCTAAAATAGACTGATTGTTTATAGTCTTAATGTTAGTACCAGAAACTAACGTATCTTGTTTTGCCTGGACTTCTGACTTAGTGGCTAAGTTGGATATATCCTAATGCTGTGTCAAATAACCAACATCATTAGTGAATGCACTAATCAAAGTAGGAATAGAAGAACTTGTTATAAATCCTGTGTCATTCGCCAGATCTGAAACCTTTGTAGGCAATTCACTCTTCAAAGCAAATGTTACTTTATCTGTGTTATATACAGACACGTCTAATTTGCCGCTTAATTCGCTTTCTAAGACGTAATCTCCTATTGGCTGATAAAGTGTAGCAGCAAGCGTTTTTGTGAGCATATCGGCCAAATCTGACACATTAGCCTTACCAAGTTCATAGCCATTCCATTTTGTAATGTCATTGCTCGATATTCCGTAAGCTGGAGAAGATTTAAATATTGTTTCATCTGTGATATAACCACTATCGTTAGTTAGTTGGCTAACCTTCGTTGGTATCTTTTCATCTACTTCTGCTTTCGTGTAGTAATTTGGCAAATCACCAATTGCCGCATCTTCTATTGCCTAATCTACATAACTCTTTGTAGTAAAAGTAAGGTCATTCTACAACTGAGAAACCTTTGTTGGCAAATCCTGTGTTCTAGCATATCCGTTTAAGTCAGATTGAGTAAGATAATCACCTTTAACTTGATAGGTGTTTCTTGCTTCCGTCTTAGTTAGCATATCCTCTATTTCACTTCTGTTTGCCTTGGTATTGTTATAACCATTCCAGAGATTTATATTTCCTTGGGTAATACCATAAGCAGGAGAAGACTTAAATAAGGTCTCATCATTAATAAAGCCATTATCATTAACTAACTCACTTGTCTTAGTCGGAATGCTGTTATCTATATAATCTATTAAATCCTATTGTTCACTTAAAGTTCCTTCAATCTCACCCCAATTAACCTAGGATTTATAATAACCATTGTGTACCTTTTGTTTAATTATTCTTTGCTGTATCATAATCATTAAATATTATGCTAAAGTATATCCTTTAGCGGTTATTTGGGCTATCTCGTTTGTTGTCAATAATGCTTTTGTGTCTGCGTGTAATTGTATTGTACAAGTGCCAGTATATCCATTTGTACTTCTGTCATAACTATTAGTAATCAAGGTGTCTATTAAAGATTGTCTGGCATTGGTGGATAACGATTCGTTAGCGTCTGGTTTACCCCAATACTTATAATAATTACTACTGAAAATGAAGGTGTAATTATTAGTCTTATTAAAATTACACATCCCAATATTAATTAGACCTAAATGTCTTAACTTTGGTGTTTCCTCCTATGCAGTTTGTTCATTATAAGGACTATAAAAAGACAGAGCCACAGAAGTCATACCTTTAAATGATAATCCATCTATTTTTACTAATGAAGGACAGGCATTAAACATACTATTCATATTTGAAATAAATCCAGAACCATAATTCATAAAAGTAATAGATTTAAGATTTGTACAAGACCCAAACATATCATAACAACTAGAAGCATTTGGAAAATACATATTGTTTATTTCGGTTATTGCATAACAAGACCTAAACATCGAAGTAAAAGTTGAGCCTAAAGAATATTCGACTGGGAAATGCTTTAAAGATGTACAACCATAAAACATACTAGTAAAATTAGTTACATTATTTATGTCTGTTATATTTGCTATTTTAAGCTTTGAACAATTCTCAAACACATTAGACATATTTGTAAAATAATTCGCGTTAAAACTAGCATATTCCAAGTTACTACAACCAGAAAAAGCTCTAGTTGCAGCAGAAGATTTTCCAGAAAATCTACAATCAAAATATTTTATTGTAGTATTATTCTAAAACATATTAATAAAACTATTATTTACTATGTTTGAATTGTCAGTTAGATTATATACATTGCCCATTACAAGCTAATTTGTATCAGAGGAATACGCACCATAAAAAGTGCTTCTACTTATAATGGTTGTATAGTTATGTACAAGCTACTGCCATAAACTGAAAAAATCTCCCACCGTTATAGCCCTTATTAAGTTTGCATAAGTAGAAAAGGTGTTACCGGGATTTTGGCCTTTTTCTTGCAAAGCTGACTTTATATCTGCTTTGATATTACTTAACTGTGTTAATTGTTCTGAAATCATCCTAGTATAATTGTTAAAGCAGTTTCTATTTCTCCAATCTTGTTATCTACATAGGTTTTTGTGGCATAATCGTATGCTAACAGCTCTGTTTCCGTGATATAATCACTTAATGCGGAAGAACCGACAAATCCACTATCATTTGTCAAATCAGAAGTCTTTGTGGGAATCTGAGAGACTAAAGCATAGTTTCCTATTGGTTGGTATGTCTATGCGGCATTTACAGAGGTTAAATAACCATATCCTGCTAATTCCGTCTCTGTGATATATTCACTAGGAATAGCAGTTAAGAAACCGCTATCATTCGTCAAATCACTAACCTTAGTCGGTAACTGAGAAGCTAAAGCATAATTTCCAATTGGCTAATATAATAAGTCTGCTTGGGCTTTAGTTAAACAATCTCCAACAGAGGTAATATAACCGCTGTCATTAATAAGTTCACTTGTCTTAGTCGGAATCTCACTCTTTTCTGCGTAAGTCTCGGAAACTGTGTCTAATATATCAGAACTTAAAGAACTTCCAGAAGTAGCAATTAAATTGTCTGTCTCTGTCTTTGTGTAATAGTTGGATAATGCTAATGCTGTGATAAAGCCAGTATCATTTGTTAAGTCTGAAACTTTTGTCGGAATCTCGCTCTTTAAAGCATATATTGATAACGACTGAGAAGTAATATAACCACTGTCATTAGTCAATTGACTAACCTTTGTAGGCATATTGTTATTTATGGCAGACAAAACCTGTGTCGCATTCTGAAATCCACTATCATTTGTTAAGTCAGAAGTCTTTGTTGGAACGTTATTATTAACAACAGACATTACCTGACTGGCTGTCTGAAATCCACTGTCATTAGTCAAATCAGATACCTTTGTAGGTAAACTAGCAATAGTAGCATAAGTTAAGCTTGCTTCGGCCTTAGTAAGATATGAACTTAAATCCATTGACTGAACAGCCAAATCAACATAGTTCTTTGTTGCATAATCAGCTAATGCACTATTTGTAACATATCCCTATCTTCCAACCTCTGCAATTGTAGTATAACCACTGTCATTAGTTAAGTCAGAAGTTTTAGTTGGAATCAAAGCGTTTATCTCAGCCTTTGAATAATAACCATCCTGTATATCAGAACTTGTTATATAATCTCCTTTGGGCTGATAAAGACTATTGGCAAAGGAGTATGTTATATAACCTCTAGCGTTAAGTTCTGTTTCTGTTATGTAATCACTCGGAATCTCCGTCAAATAACGTCCAACTGGCTAATAAAGCCTGCTAGCTTCTGACTTCATTAAATAATCGTCCAAACTCTAATGAGTAGTAAGAAAACCACTGTCATTAGTAAGCTGTGAAGTTCTAGTTGGTATATCATCTTCTAAAGCATAGTTTCCTTTAGTCTGATAAGTAGAACGTGCTTCACTCTTAGTAAGATAATCATTAATGGATAGATTACTTATCTATTGAATAACATAAGTCTAAGTAGCAAAGTTACTGTCATTATTCAAGTCGCTAACATTTATCGGGAAATCGTCTCTAATATCCTGTAAAGCGGCCTGCAAATCATCTTGTTCTGTTATGTCACCAACAATCTTACCCCAATAAACAGTAGTATCATAGTCTGGAGTTGGATTATCGCCACTATATAACCATACATCTAAGAATTGTGTTATCTCATTATCATTCGTATTATCTGGAAATAAGCTATCATCATATATGTATATGACTTTGCTTTTTAATTGACCGTCAGCCATATTTTGTAGCTCATCCATCGGAATCCTTACCTCTTGACTATTCTTTGTTGTCAATAGAGAAACAGTATAAGAATAATCATCATTAGTAAAGTATGTGGCCGTAATAGAATCCATACCTTCAATTACATCTATATAGACCTACAAAATCAAATCATTGTTCTTGCTTATCCTCTGTATCATAGCTTACGTTTTTATTAGATGGGACAATATTCTTCACGTTCTCCAGAGACATTAGATTACTTTGTACGCAGTAAGTATTACCACCTTCAATAGCTGGCAAGTCTAATTCTCTTCTTATCTCGTTACTACTATATACGCCCATATAAAACAACTTATTGTAATATTCTGCCTAAGAGGTTTTGTCAGCTCTCAGAAGAACAGAAGTATCAAATCTAATGTCTATATGCTCTTTCTCACTTGGCTTATATAGTTTTCTCTCAAATTCAAGCTCTATTTTCTCCAAAAGAGGTGCCAGTGTATCAGTCAAGAAAGCAAGCTGAGTAGCTTCTACAGTCGAATAGCTACTATTAGTCAAATCAAAGCACTTTGTAGGACTTACACCAAAGAAGCGGCAAATATCCACTACATTAAACTTTCTTGTCTCCAATAACTGAGCGTCAGCAGGATTAACCGTAATTGGCTGAAATGACATATTACCCTCCAAAACAGCAACACCATTAGGAGTGCCAGTAGAAGAGTTAAAAGCAGTCTGCCAACTAGCCTTTAAATCTTGTTTCTGCTTATTGGTTAATGGAGATTCTACCTTTAATATACCAGCTAGATTAGCTCCACCTCTAAAGAAACCGCTAGCGTGTGCGTCTGAATCCTAAGCCAAACCTAAACACTGTCTAGCGTGTGTTAAAGTACTAATACCAGTAATTCCGTCATAACTAAAGTTAAGAATATGAATCATATTACAAGATTCAACGTTACCAACTCCGGTTATACTATATATTACAGGCTTGTCTATATCTTTATTTATGATTGTAACCAAATCTGGGTCAATCAAATATAAAGCCGTTGCATCGCCCTTCTAGTCCCTCTTAATATAAATATAACCATTGCCTTTTAATAAGACTGATACTATTAGCGTTTTAATAAGTGTAAACCTGCTCATTTTAGCGTTTGGTTCTCTATTTAAGAGGCGGTAAGTGGGATGGTTTTTATACTTCTCTTTATAACCATCTTTGTCAATGAAATACGGCTCTAAAGGTAACTGTGCGACTGAATCACTGATAATATCCACACAACGGTAAACAGCAGATAGTAACATAGCCTTATTTGCTTTGTAACCGCCAGAACAATTATATAACAGTGAGCCAATATCACAATTACGCTATTCTTTCTTTCTAAAAGGATTTAAATTCATTTAATCACAAATAAAATCATATACTCATTATCTCATTACTATACTTTGGAGTAAGCAAATACATACCTAAAGCCTGTATCATAGCTATTACTCCATCAATCTTATTATCTACAACCGCTTTATTAGGCTTGACATTTCCGTTATGGTCGGTCTTCAACACGACATTACGAAAACAAAACCTGTTTATCTCGTTATTGTCAATAATAGCCTAACCAGATAATAATAACCGCTCAATCTCTCGCGTTGGTATGTTGAAGTTTCCTATTGACTGGCTGTATTCTCTTAATGGTAAGTTCAATTCAGTACACTTAATAGCCCACTAAGTTGCATTGTATTTATCATATCCTATAGACTGTATATTAACAATTTCATTATATTTCATTATATCATTAGTAATATAATCATAATCTACTACGTTTCCTTCTGTAATGGTTAAATATCCTTGACGCTACCATAACTTATAAGTTTCTCTTAACGGTTTCTCTATTAAAGCCTACTGAGGTAAGTAATAGTGAACCTTAAAATAATACTTGTCTTCATCTACAATTAAGTAAGAAACAGCTGTCAAGTCACTTGTAGCCGATAAGTCAACACCAACATAGCAAGGCAAAGAAGTAAATCTGTTCAAATCCACTTTCTCCGTGCCTTTTAATATATAATGCTCAGGAATCCACGTCTAAGAACTATCGCACCATTGATTGATTAACTTTGTTCTTACTCCAACTTCTTCAGAAGGATTTGTCTTAGCTGAAACTATCTAATCCTACATATACTTCTCAGTCGTAGTAATACCTAAATTTGGCTGACACTTACACCATACTTTAGAATCCGTCCAATCATCATTTTCATCTATTGTGTATATCACACAAAATAAGGAATCATCCTCTTTAACCTTAGACAATACCTCACAACAGGCACTTCTTTTGTGATAACAGTAACTAGACTTGTTAAAGCCAGCTGTAGTAATGCTAATGGCTAACGGATTCTATCTCATACCCTGTGAAGAACGCAATACATCAAACATCTTACTATCCTTTGCTTCGTGTAACTCATCAATAATGAAGGTAGAACAGTTCAAACCATCCAACTTTGAAGTATCAGCGGAAACTATCTTTAAGAAGCTGTCCTTCTTCGCGTATCGTATCTCTGAACGATAAGGAACAAAATACTTCTTATTAATATCCACTGTCTTTATTAATGAAGTGGCTGCATTAAGCAGTATTTTAGCCTATTCTTTGCTGTTAGCGGCGCAAATAACCTAAGCCTAGTGTTCTCCTTCACCAGCTAAAGCATAAAGCCCTAGAGCGGCTGCAAGCTATGTTTTTCCCTGTTTCCTGGCAATCTCTATATAAGCCTAAGTATAACGTCTGCTTCCATCATTCTTTCTGTAGAAGCCATATATGTTAGCACAAATAAACTATTGCCAAGGCTCTAATACGAAATTCTTTCCTGCAAACTTGCCTAATGAGTGCTTAAATAAGCTGATAAACTGAATTACTCTCTTTACCTTATCTAACCTAAATTCCAAGTCTTCACGCTGTAAATCATCAAAGAAACGCTAACAGGCACACTTTACATAGTAACCAACAGTTATTTTTCCTTCTACTGCGTCCTTCGCATACTTGTAAAATATTTCATCCTAAATCATCTATATACTTCCATAAGTAACCGCAACATCTAAGACGCTTGCCAGAACAACACTCAGAAATATGCTTAGTCTTATAATAATCCTAAGCTTCTTTTATACTATCCCAAGTCTTCTTATATGTGCCGTTCAAGTAAAACTATATTACCTTACGCATTGTTTACAAACGCTTCAAAAGGTGTTTCTTCATCTGTCTTTTGGGATTTAACCTTACTACGGCTCTTGGCTGTTAATCCAAACTCTACCATTATCTTTAATGCTGAGTTTTGAGCGTCACGAGCAATCTTTACACTTGGGTTTTCCTGCAAAATACCTCTGATAGACATAAAGGTTAAACCATTCTTTGCTACATCTTCACTGGCAATAAGAAACGTATCATAGTTTCTAGCCAACATAACTAATGCAGCCTTATCTACGTTATCTAGTAAATCGTTATTTCTTAATCTGGAAATAACATCATTCATATAAGAGATAGTTTCTTCTCTTAATCCTTCGGGTAACTTAATTCTATCCATAATTCAACTATTTTTCTATCATTCCAAGTTTTTGTAAGACAAAAATTTGAGGTTTAAGCGTCCATAAAGTCCAAATTTTAACTTTTTGTCTTACAAATTTGACTATTTTTGAAAACGTATTATAATTGTAAATGTAAGCTAAAAAAAAACTACTATTTATGAAAGACAAAACTTTGCTTAAAGACAAATCTGTTACTATCAGACTTAATCCCAACCAATCTTTTGAGTTGGACGAAATTTCAAAGATGTATGATTGTTCTAAATCACAGCTAATAAGAGCTGCACTAGAACTAATATTGAACAGGTATGAAGAAAAACGTAAACTGGGATTCATTTAAACGATAGCAAGTAAACATAGAAAAAGGAGTTAGTAATAATAAAGTCTGCCAATTGCTAAATCTCCACTATCAGACACTACATAGAAAACTTGTTATCACTAATGAAGATGAAGAGATTTTTAATGACACATTTATTAAGATTACTTATAAGTATAATGAAGATGAAGACTTCGTAGAGTAGTACATATATTACTTTAATCTACTTAAAGGAGCATATAAGAGAGATAATAAAGTTTATAACTATTTAAAAAAAGAAACATTATGGAAAAATTAATTCACGGATTTAATAATTATGTAATTGACGAGAATGGAATCGTAAGAAACATTAACACACTTAGAAAACTCAAATAGGCAAAGTCAAAAGACGGATATTTGTTTGTAATACTTTATGATAAAGACACACATAAAAAACAATGTAAGTACATTCACAAATTGGTAGCCGAAACATTTATACCAAATGAAGATAATTTGCCAGTAGTTGACCATATTAATACAATAACAACAGATAATAGAGTAGAAAATCTCAGATGGACTACAGTTAAAGGTAACTGCAATAATGAGGTTTCAAAAATAAATAAATCACAGGCAGCTAAAAGACGCACATCTTACTTTGTAAAGGAACCTCTTATAGCTATTAACGCAAATAATGTTACTATTACGTTCGACAGTATGAAAGAAGCTGAAAAAGCTGGATTTACCAGAAGCCTTATATATAAAGTATTGAAGAACCAAAGAAACACACATAAAGGTTTTAAATTCTATGCCTTGGATTAATAAAGCACAAAAGCCAAAACAAATTAAACGCTACTTCTCAAATAGAGAAGGTAGATAGGAGATTTATAATACGGTTACTTGGAGAAACCTTAGAAAAGCACATCTATAGTATCATCCACTGTGCTATATGTGCAAACAAAAAGGAATCATTAAAGGCGGAGATTAGGTACACCATCTAATCTCTCCTTTTCAGTTCCAAGGGCTAAAGAGAAATGAACTAGCGTATGACGCAGATAATCTTATAACGCTATGTTCAAAATGTCACTCAGAATTACACGGACAAGGAAAAGAAGCAACACTACAGAATATATACTATCAGAGAAAATAGGCCAAAAATAGCCCATAAAGTTAAAAAATCTTAAAAGAGTGCATAAAAACTTGAAAATTTTCTATTACATACTATAATTAGTGTAATTGCATAAAAATGACATAATGGTAGTTGTAAACTAAAACAAAAATAAGGCTCGTTGGGATAACGGGCTTTATTTTCCAATTAAGTGTCTATTTTGTACAAAAAAAAGATAGTTGGTCATAACTTTCACACGCAATTGGTCATAAACTTCACACACAAATGGGTAAAAGTTGGTCATAAACTTCACACTATATAAGATATATACTATAATAAGATATTTATAAGATAATAGATTTCGTGTTTCTCGAAACACTCAACCGTTCAACTTAACAAGAAAGAGCTATGTTTTACTTTAAACCGACAAAACAGAAATTCAGAAACAGACTAGAAGCAAAGGTTGCTTTAGGTTCTGGCAGATTTAACAGATTAAACAGAGAGAATATAGATTTATTTTACAGTAACGAATCATTAGCAGGCTATGAGTACGTATTTGAAAATCCCATCATTAATACAAGAGATAAACAGTAAGGATAGACTAAACATTATCCTTACTTATAGCATTATTAAAAGCCAAATAACCGATTCATCTTTAACTGCTAGTATTAGTGAAGAGAGACTATCAGAGATAACTAATATATCCAGAAGGACTATAATAAAGTATATACAAACTCTTGAACCTTACTTTCTGGCTATTACACAGAATAAGACAGATAATAAGTTTCCTTATAATGTATATCACTTTGCAGACATTAAGAAAGACTACTCTATAGTTAATAGCGAACTCTTAACCGATACTAATATAAGTAGCACACTAAAAGGACTTCTTATAGTAATGAAGATGAACTGTGAATATGGTACAGATTATTTAAGGCATAACAGTATATCAGACTTAGCAAAAAGACTAAAGGTTAATAGACATAAGTTAGCTGAGGATATAAAAGAACTTCTAGATAAAGGATATATAAAGCTTATGGGTAAAGCTATTCTTCTACCAAGAAAGTACTTTCCACTATATACTAAACAGAATCTTCATAATTTGGCCTATAACGCGATATATTCCTATTGCCTATACAAAGATACCTTACCGCCATTAAAGGCCGCAGATGACGCTAATTTGGGCATAATATTAGCTCAATATCCAACTATGAAGATGTTACTTAAAGCACTATTCAAAAGATGTCCTAACTTACCAGATAATGTTACACTTGAATATTTCACTAAAGCATTAAGAAATATTGAGGTGGAAAAAGTCAAATATGAACCAATAAAATTTTGAATTATGAATGAACAAATGTATAATGAAATCAATAGCCACTTTAGTAACGCATACAGAATAAGCACAAAGGAACTTAAAGGTTACTTGCAGTCAGTATATGCCAAATATAACTATATGAAAACTGCAAAAGGATTAGATATAAGGAATTTCGGATTTAACGTGATTCCTGCTAAACTCAGAGATAAACACTATAATAGAATTAACGGATTTATACTTATTAAACTATGAAAACATTATTACTACTGCCATTTTTATCATTAGCAATTATATATAGTAAAGATACTATTGAATACTAGAAAAAGATTATTATGAATGTCTATAACACTTTAAAAACGATATACTATGAACTCACTGATATGGTTAAATGAATTAATTGGAAGAGGTTCGTTTGCTTCGTTCCTTAAATAGTTAAACGTAGATGATTGTTATTTCCCCTAGGAAATCGGCTGTCCTTTTGATTGTGTCTTCTTCTTTAAAGGGAAAAAGTACCTAGTAGAGATAAAAGTTAGAGAGAAACTATATAATGACTTTGTACTAGAGAAGAAAAAGTATGAAGCAGTCCTTAATAAGGAAAAAGAAGAGTAGGCAGATGGTTCTTTCTACGCTGTGTTTTATGGTAATAAGCTATTCCTGTATAATCTACATAAAATCACGGCCAAAACACAAATGATGATGTTAAACGAAAAAACGTTTCAAAGCAGAGAAAAGAAGGTTAATAAAGAAGTGTTCCTGTTACCACAAAAAGACGCTGTCTAGTTTCAATTATTAGACAAATGGGTCACGGTGAAATAACTTTCGCGGAAAAAAGAG
>Ga0247611_10005667_pt1 | contig 16352 bp, 9 predicted proteins | sample 177DNAGHGhighgp2_FD_192422 | JGI IMG/M metagenome (GOLD analysis project Ga0247611, IMG submission 192422) | Sheep rumen microbial communities from Palmerston North, Manawatu-Wanganui, New Zealand - 1770 DNA GHGhigh gp2 | ecosystem: Host-associated > Mammals > Digestive system > Stomach > Rumen ... | reverse complement strand
GCGGGTAGTTCAGGCGGTGGCGGTGGTGCAGTCGCCGGCTGGGCAGGCGATTGGGATGAGCAAGCAGCCGCAGCAGACGCCTCAAGAGGAAAAAAAATATTTTCACGTACTACAGCCCAAACAAATATATTGGGAATGCTATTTACCGGTGAAGACAGTTCTGTATTTCTTGACAGTGATATTGTTAAAGTTCCTCCAAGAATTTGGCAGTATTTTCCTCCAAGTATAGTTATGCCTACTATTTCATTTCCCGTAAATCCATGGGAAGAGGAAGAGGCGTGGGTAGATCCATCATTAGGTAAAGCCATAAAAAAGAAAGTAAAAAGAAAATTAGAAGCAGAAGAAAAGAGAAAGAAAAAAGAAGAAAAGAAAAAGGAAAGCGATCCAAAAAAGATCGCTGAAAATGAAAATAAAGATCAAGAAGAAAAATCAGCAGAATCAAAGAAAAAAGATCAGGCACAAAGAGCAAAAGATAAAAAGAAAGAAGCTTCCGAAGAAGATGAATTAAAAGATGAATATAAAAGAGGTACAGGTGAGCAAGCAAGATTAACCCATGAAAAATGGGCACAAGGAGAATCATTAGCAGGATATAAAGTAAAAGAAGCTAATTATTCTGTTAAGGCGGATTTGAAAAAAGATTTAGGTAGATCATTCCCCATTGTCTATATTAATGATCATATGTTTGCAGAAGATGAAATAGTCTACATGAAAATCGATTGCATGGGCTTTTTACCTACAATAGAATTACATGTTTCATCACACTCTAAAAACATTGTAAAAGAAAATCTTCCGAAAGAAGGTGATACAATAGGGGTATTCATTCAATATACGCATACATTGATACGCCCATTAAGATGCGACTTCCAGATTAACGCGGCTATTACAAAAAGTATATCCCAGGAACATCAGACAGAATATATGTCTATGATTCTTTATGGAGATTTAAAAGTTCCTGATTTATATAATAGTAATATTGCATTTGAATATATGGGAAGTTCAAGAAATGCATTAATAGATATTGCTCAGAAACTTAAGCTTGGTTTTTGCTTTAATGATAATGAAGATACTATGGATGCGCAATGTTGGTATTGTACGCCTGAACAATCTGGAGATCCAGCGACATATATGGAAGATTTAATAACTCATTTATATAAAGATTCTTCATCATTTTATAGCGGATGGATTGATCCAAGATATAATTTAACAGTTCTTAATGTACGTCAGATGCTTGGTACAACAGCAGATTGCGATGAGGGATTAGACATTACTAAAATGGTTTCTGTAATTAATAATAATTATTTTGATGGAAATAGACAAGAAAAAAATAAATCTATAATCACTCCTAAAATTTTTAATAACTTTATGGGTGATCAGGCGGCAGATACTTATTATGTATATGATTATAAATTAATTAATCAGGCATCAGAAATTTCAAATAAGATGGGACTTTTAGTTCATTCTAATTTTGGTATAAATGCTACAGGATTGCCGGCATCATTAACAATAGAAATTAATCCTCAATTATGTCTTAATTGGGAAAAAATTGACGGAGTAACGGCAAAAGGTATTCCGACAAACGCAAGGTATTTAGCATTAGTCGGTCCAGGCATAAATAGGAATCAGAATGATAATCCTCCAGAGAATGGAAAATATACCGAATCAAAAACTAAAAAGAATGCATTAGTTGATGTGAATGTTCAATCAGATGATGATGCAGAAATGGCTAAAAATTCACCAAGTAATAAACAGTTTGATATTAAACCTCCATTATTGGCAGCAGAAAATCCTCCAGAAAAAATAACATTAGAAGATATAAAGCAAGAAAATCAAGGAGAATCTGCATGGACTGGAGAAGGATGGAGAAATCTTCCAGGATTTGAAAATGTAACTGTAGATAATGGAGGAAATATGTCTATTTCAGCATATGAATATGATGAGATGATAGAAGATGAAGCGATGAGATCTGAGAGTAGAGCAAAAATTGCAGGATTAGAAGATGGAATAAATGGCGGCGGTACAGAATCTAATCCAATTCAATTAGATAAAGTAGTTGTTACGGCAACATTTAATAAGAGTGATGTATTAAATGATTCTACAGATTTAGATCATTTAATGTTAGAGGATATGCCTAATTGGATGATGCGTCCATTAGAGGAATAATTAAAATTTAATTATATAATAAAATACATGGCTTGGAAAATTACAGCAGGAGTAAAGGCTGCGGTTGTACAGTCTGAAGGCTGGAAAAATAGTGGATATGTTTTAGGAAAAGAAGGTGCACCAAGTGTGGGAGTTGGTCATTTTTGTTCTGGAAGTACACCGTCATATATCAGTAGTAAAAATATAGCCGGTACAAACGGAGATTTATATGGATATGTCAAAGGAGGCGGAACATTATCTGATGATCAGGTTATTAAATTATTAGATGCAGACCTTGAACATAATATGCAAACTGTTTGGTCATCATGTCAAAATAAAAATTATTCAGCACCTCAGGTGGCTGTGCTAGTAATGTTTTCGCATTGGAGTCCTAAATTCGCTAAAGAAGTTGCCGGATATTTAGCAAAAGATGATATGGCCGGAGCAAAATCGTGTTATCTTAGCAAATATAGTTGTAAAGACCCACAATTTAATGCCACTCATAAAAGAAGGAGAGAAAATGAATGGCAGATGTTTGAAACAGGTAAATGGCATGATCCATATGGTAAATTATCGGATGATCAATATGTTGAAAAATTAAAGAAGATATTAAAAGAACATTTCGGCGGAGCAGACCTAGATGCAGAAGGAGGCGGATTTAGTACAGGAGGATCATTTGATTCTTCAGGAGGACAACAAGCTGGCGGCGGCGTTTCCAAATTTTGGTATCTTGGAGCTGCCCATAATATTCTTAATAATGCCCAAATGGAAAAACTTTATGTTGAATGTAAATTAAGGGGATGTAACTTATCTCTTCTTAGAGGTGAAAAAGTTCCTGTTTTAATGATAGATAAACAGCATAAAGTGAATGTCGCAGAGCAAGATAATGCATTTATAGACCCTACAACAATGATGGATACATGGGCATCAGGTTGGTTTATGATAGGTGGTTTATCATATATATATGATCCTATTGAAAATCCTGCTGCTAATAAATGGACAACAATAATGAAACTTCAAAGAATGGAATGGCCTACTCCAACTGAAGTAACGGATCCATCGGCCAGAAATGTTCGTTCAATTCGATATAATATCGGTATGGGGGATTTTAAAGTTGATGAAATTGCGGGTATTGATGATTTTTCATTGGTAGATTCAACAGAAGCAATTATAGGAGTTAATAATTGTACCCAAAGAATTCAAAAACTTGTTAAATTAATGGATAAAGTCGGAGTAAAATACAGAATTGTTTCAGGTAGAAGATATCCCATTAATGAAAACGGAGAAATAGTAAAATCAAAAGCAGGAACTACAAATAGTTTTGCGACAGTTACATTCGGTGGAGCTTATGCTTTTAAATGTGCCAATGGTATACGTTTCTTTAGAAATCCCATATCTGACCATTCAATAGGAGACGCCATAGATATAATCCAGCAAGACGGCGAAAATTTTAATAGAGTCCTTTCAGATATTATATCATCAGATGAAATATTAATTCATATGTATGAGACAGGATTAGTATTATATGAAGAAACCGCTATTGATGATTTAGGCGCGGCTACATCACATTTTCATATAGGAACTAATGTAAATTTTAGAGATTCAGAAAGAGCTACTATTGCCAAGAATTGGTGGGATGCAGTAATGAAAGTCAGAGAAACAAAAAGCATTAAAGGATACTTATTGACTTTAGCGGCATCTAAAGCTAAATCATTAGGTGGCGCGTCTATAGATATAGAGCATCATTCAAAAGCAAATGATTGGGTATTGAGAAAATTATTTACTACTGATAATGATTGGCAAAATCAATCATTTAATAGGAGAGAGCTCTCTTATGATGATTGGGTAGAAAAGGCCCAAAAGAATCTTCAGATGAATCTCAAAGAGTCAAAGTCTAAATATTTTGCTACAACTGATCCAAGTACAGGTAAAGTAACTCTTTATACTGAAGATGATGGCAAGAAACAAAGCGGAAAAGATAATGAACCAATTAGAACATTATATTCAGAAAATACAGGAGTTGATATTACAAATGCCGAAGCTAAAAAACTTTCGGCAGTTGAATTGCAGAATATAGATTTATGGGATAGATATGCGCAAGATTGTATGACTGCGTATAATACATTAAATTTATATTATAATTCATGTATGAATAATCAAATGAAGCCATCAGAAACAAAAGTGCTGATTGCAATGAAGGATTTAAAAAATGCGGCGGCGAATATTAAAGTTATTCTTGATGCTAACCCATCATCAGAAATAATAAATTCAGGTAATGATGAAAGATTAATTAAACGTAATCTTTTAGATACCAAATACAGAAATGCTTTGACATTACTCCAAAGAATGGAAGCATTAATTAAAAAGGGAAATGTTGATATAATCAAAGATGCATATGCCGCCGGAGAAACAGGAGTAATTTTACAGACAGGAAATGATGAAGGCTCTACTCATAGTGACAGTTCAACAAATGACAGCTCAACAAATGACAGCTCAAGCGGTTCCTCATTTAACGCAAAAATAGTTAATATTGTTACAAATAGTGATAATATACCTGAATCGGAATTATATGTGTTTCTTAATGACTGTATCAATAAAGCCGCGGATTTATATAGTAAGTGTGTTAATTATACAAAAAATTATTATTATGATCCTGTTTATATGTTAACTGATACTATAGAAAGCAAGATTAATTCTGGGGACACTCCTATAGCTAATTTAGGAAATGATGCATTAGATATATTACCAATTGAAGCTGTAACAAATGCATCAGAATTTGGAGGATGGTCATATTTATCATTTGTGGATTATTTGTTTAATAAAATAGGAACTAATAAAATAATAATTTGTCATATTCCTCCTATTAGATATGATGCTCCAGATAGAGATATAATTGTATATAATCCTATATATAATCAACAGGGAACAGTAGAATACGAAGATTTAATAGATGATGGACATTTAGTTCTTATTATAAGAAAGGAGCAATCTGTATGGACTCAATATATAGCAGCAATAAAAGGTTTATTTGCTAATACAGGATCATATAGTTTGGAAACTGGTACTTTGGATTATTTTATTCAGGGAGCTGGTTCAATTGAAGAAATATTTGAGAAAAAAGTTTACGCGGCTATTAAGAAATATGTTTCATCTGATATTAGGTTTATGTGGGAATATATAACTGATTATGAATCCGCTAAATCTAATGGAGTTCTTGACAATATTTCTGTAGAGGAATATAATAAATTAAATAGTCCATTAAAAACTCTTATTCTGTCTTATCAAAAAGCTGAACAAGTTATGGAAATTATTGAAAGAGCTAATTCTTAAAAAATTAAAACCAGAAAACTAAATTTCTGGTTTTAATTTTATACTAAACTTGCTTCTACTCCTGGAGGAACAATTTTACCATATGTAAATTGTATTGTAGGGACAATTCCTTTCATTAATCCCTGCATATACCAGATATTTGAAACTTTTAAATCCTTATATTCTGGTAATAATACAGGCTCTCCTAATAATAAGTCAAATATTTTTTCAATATTTTTTGCGATTGCTTTAAAATTCTGATCTGAAAATATTAACCTTATCGCAAATGCTTGAGGATCTAGTAAGTATTCAAATTCATGAATAGGAGGAAAAGAATATTCAACTATTTTATCCACCAATTTTTTAATTTTATCCAATTTGGGCCTAGACGCGCCCTGCTTTCCGGAGAATTTATATAATTTTATTTTTTCGGGTAAAGTATAATTAACAGATGCGGGACATGAAATATCCACATAATACGGCCACATAGGATTTTTTACTGTTGCCCTGTTTGTAGCCATAAACCCTAAAGAATCAGATGGAATGACTTTTGTTATATCATTATTTAAATATTGATAAACTTGTTCATAGATTTCTTCAAATTTATCTTTATATTTTAATATAGTTTCAATGTTTTTTGTGATAGAACTTAATTCATTTAATGTCCCCATAATATGAGAATTTTCAATAAATTTTTGTCCCATTGCATCTATATTTGAATTAAGGAACTCTTCAGTTTGTCCTAATCCGTTATTTACAGTTTCTGGGATATTATTTGTATCTGAAGATGCTTCTCCCGTTTTATTTTCTGTAGATTCTTTAGGTGTCGGGGTTGCGACTACTTCTACTTCAGGTAATTCTATAGGGTTTTCTTCTGATCCCAGCGGAGCATCAGGATTAGTCGCATTATTATCAGTTGCTTCAGGAGAAGAAGATTCAGAAGGTTTATTTTCATCAGATGTTCCCTCAGGCTGTTTAACATTATTATCTGTATCTTCAGGAGTTTTGCCAGGTTCAGGATCTTTTCTGGCAATTCCATTCATATATTCTGTTAACCAAGAAATTAATAGTTTATTTTTCCATATTAATACTTTATTAATAAAATATTTTTGAACCTGTGCTAGATAATTATATCTTACTTGAACATATTCTTGAATATCTTCATTGAACCAATCCATGTCTTTCATAGCTTCTGGTAAATCATTCATTACGCCTAAAACCATTTGGACATAATTTTTAACAACATTTAAATTTGATTCTGTAAAATCTTTAAGTTGTGTCGTCGTGCTTTTGGCGGTAGATATTAAACTGCTTTTCATGTCTGACAAAAAACAGTTTAATGAACAATATCCATTAACAGGAATATATTTTACTTTTTTGCCGCATACAGGGCAGGTAAATCCAAAAGCTTCTAATATACCAGTATACTTGTCTTTATCCCATAATGATTTAAAATTTAGTGCACTGCGTTCTAATAAATTTGTATAATCATTTGGATTTATATTGCCTGATGCTAAAGTAGTGAACATATCATTTGTAAGACTAGATACAGCTTCAGTTGCAGAAGTTATATCTGTTGACACTATTGCAGTTGTAGAGGCAATACTTTCATTAATTGCATCATTTTGTATTTTTATATGTTTAAAATTTGTTTCTGAAGGTTCAGCAGTTGTAATAGTTTCTGTTTTTTCAGACACATTTCTAAATGTTTCTAATGATGCATAAGGATCATAGTGCGCAGATCTAGTAGAACCTTTAACTTCCCATCCCTGTGTTGTTAATTTAGTGCCAGCGGGATAATCGGCACCAGACATCGCGCCTCCCCAATTTACTTTTAATTTAACAATACCGTTACCCGGCCCGGATGGAGCACTGCTTCCACCAGTATCACCAGTATTACTTGTGCCACTACCACCATCAAGAGACCCGCCGTTAATAACACCAGTATATCTATAAAAATGACTTGTTCCTGCGCCCCCTCGTACACCATACCAAGTTTGTCTAAAATCAGAAATCCATTGGGATCCAGTATACATGCATATATGACCATAAGGAATATTAGGAGGATATACCTGTACTTCTATGTCTCCTTTTTGAGCATTAGTTACTACTTTTCCGTTCAGTTGCGGTTGATATTCTTGAAATCCATAACTTTTTAATCCATTTGGGCTTTCATGCCACAGTTTAGCACAACTTAATCCTTTTAGATTTAATCCTCCAGCTCTTACAGCTCTTACAACATAGGCTGCGCATAAATGTACAGAAGAGGCTTTAGCATTTGCTTCTAAATGCTGAATAGCGGCATCGACATTCCATGGCCCACCAGAATTACTAGATGATGCAGATGAATTTGAAGAACTATCTTTCTTTGATGGCATATAATTAATAATTATTTTTTAAGATATACAATATTAGGACGATCTTTCCAGTCTTCTTTTTTAGTTTCTTGTCTTTTATTTTTTTTATTTGTTTTTATATTAGTATCGAATTTATCGCCTGAACCATTAACAATATTTCCGGCTGGAACAGCATTGCCAATTCCTAAAGTATTTAAACCTGTATTATAACACATAATAAAAAATAGATTGTATATTTTTACAATCTATTTACTGTTATATATATTATTATATAATTTTTTTAATATTTTATACCATTAATATATCTTCCGTTTTTACATGTGGTTTTTTTCATTCTATTTTTACCACCTTTTTTATAGCTTATATGTATCCAATTAGGATTTCCTTTAGAATCTGGATACTCACATATAACCTGATCCCATATTATTCCAGAAGTCATGAGACACTTTAAAAGTTTCATATTATCTTCAGGTTTATCAGATACAGTTCTTATATCCGCAGCTTCTCCTTTCATATGTTGACTTCCTGATGCCCCACCGACAGCTTTATTAAGAGCTGGACATCTGTAACCAGATGTTACAATTATCGGCACACCCCATTTCTCACGGAGAGGATCAAGAACATTATTTATTAATGCCTCTAATCTTTCTTTAATAAGTGCTGAAGGCGTATTATCAATACCCTTTCTATTAGCTGTAGCGCTTTTTGTTAATTCATTAATAGTAAAATATTTCATATATAATTATATTATTTTTAGTCTTTACAAAGCCTGAAAATATAGATATACTTATATATTGTTTCCATAAATCCAGAACAAATATTACGAATACCTTCATATTCAGGAGATTCTGTAACCTTTGATGAATTTAAATAACTACTTACACAGTCTTTTAGATTATTAATACATTCTAATGGATCTGTACAACCTGGAATATTAATTTTTGTTATTACATCAGATTCAAATTGTCCAGATATTCCTTGTATATTCTCAGCAAAATCATCTTTGAATTTTTCAAGGTCTTTATAAAAATCGTCTATCTGTTCATGCATTGCATGATTAACAGCACTCCAATGGAATAATTTAAATTTATCCACAAATCCGAATATTTTAGTGATAAATTCAATATCACTTAATGCCATATTATTTTTACCTGCATTCTTAATGATATTTTGTTGATATAAAGTATTATTCATATCTGTTACATATTGTATCTCATCATCATCGAGATATTCCAATAATACTTTGGCTTCTTTAGAATTAAATTTGCTCATTATTAATTATTATGCTTTATTTTCTAATTCTTGAATACGTTCTTCAAGAGCTTCTATTTTATTTTGAAGTTTTTTAATTGTTAAACTTAGTGTAGCTATATAATCAACTGTAAGTTTATTATCTTCTTTTTCAGTGACCAGCTCGGGATATATTTTTTGTAAATCTTGAGCTATAACTCCATAAGATTTACTGTTTTTATTTTTCCATGTAAATTCTACGATTTCAGGAATATCATCATATCCTTTTATTGGTGTAATATTTTCTTTTAAAGATTTATCAGACAACGAATAAAACGCGTTAGCTGTTATAGAACTATCAGCAGTAATTCCATTATTTTTAATAGTTACTCCGCCTACAGTTAAATTACCGCTGCTAATAATTGCACCAACAGCGCTTCTTAACCTAAATGTTTTAGTTGATGAAGTATTAGTAATTTCAAATATATTATTATCTAACCGAATTCCTGTATTAGTATTATATTTTTCAATACCATTACTTACGGCTATATCAGCTAAAGAAATTTCGCTAGAACTTCCAGGCCCTATAACATGTAATTTGCCTCGAAGATTAACATCAGAATAATCATGAGGATAAAAATCTATTGTTGTACCATCACACATTACGGTACCAGCTAAATCCCCTCCTGAACTATAATATAATCGAAGGCCATCATATGCATTATGTGTAGCACCAGGATCTCCATATGCAGCATGAGAATTCCAGCTACTTATACGTGTTGAAATTTGTTTATTACTGATTTTTATACCATTGCCTGCCGTATAAGTTCCGCTAGATTGAGATATATTTCTTATACTAGTACTGACATCATTATATAATTTAGCCAAATCTGATAAATAAGCGATATCTTCAATACGTCTTGGGCCTTCCACTTGACCAATATGTGTAACATGACCGTCCACAGGATCGGTATTAATTTCTTCAACTTTAACTTTTATACGGTGTACATTATTATTATATATTGCAGAAGGTGTATTTTCTGGATAATTTATATCTTTTGCACCAATAATTAAATTATATATTTTTGAATTTTGTGCATTAACTTTTGATGTATATGTAGATAATATAGAACATGCTAATATACTCCCATTATTATGTATTATTTTAGATTCCCAGCCAATCCACCTTGGATTAATTATAACTCCATTTTCATTTTCAGGATCTGGTGATGTAATAGGGGATGGCCATTTAGATGGATTATTTGGATTATTTGACCATAATGATGCACTTTTTAATTGAGATATACTTAATTCAGGCCTAACATTATTATGATTATTATTTAATAATGAAAAATAATTATTTCGTTCAAGAATATATGATTCTAAAATTGAAGCCCAGTCAATAGGTGAAATTTTACTTAATAATTCTACAACAGAAAGTGTACCGATAGTTATATCTTGCAATGGTCCATTATTTATAGATGAACTGGCAAGATGATCATTATTAGACGTGGTAAAAGGAATATAGAGATTTCTGGCTGTATTAGATTCATCAGGCAGAACAACTCCCGCGTTTAATGTTATGGTACTTACTATTTCTGGACGAATTCTGCTTTCTCCATCAGCCTTATATAATGAATTAACATTCACCAACGGTGAATATTGATTATCAAAAGTATCTACTAATTGAACATTGTAAGCCTTCTTATTTTCGGCCATATTAAATAGTATATTATAATTTTATATATTTACTAATAAATAAATAAGAAAATAATAAATTATTGAGATGGATAAAATAGGATCAGAAAATTATAAGGTTCCCGATCATCCTTTTTATGTTCCGAAAGAGAATATGAAATTTTTAATGGGAATGGAGAAATTGAAAGCGCAAAGAGAAGTTTCGACTATCAATCCAGGCTCAATATATTCAAAGAAAAAGAAATAAATCAAAATATATAACATGAAGGTTCAAAAAAAGAAAACAAGAGTTCCTGCTTATTTAGTAAAGGAAAATTATAATGGCAGGAGAGTAAAAGTTAGAGGAGAGATTTTATCTTTGAACGAATCGGAAATGACAGCCGATATGATGTTGATGGGTAAAATCTATAGAGATATTCCTTCTACTAATATTCAAATCAATGAGGCTTTTATGGATGATTTAAAAAGTCTTGCTGGTAAAGGAAAAGCTGCATTGAAAAAAGGTATTGAAGGAAGTAAGAAGCTTTTAAATAATATGTTTACTGTTATTAAAAAAGTAAAAGGTAAACTTGTCGCATTATTTGGAAACCAGGTACGATCAAATTCTCCACTACTTATTGCTCAGCAGTTTAAAAATGAAGAAGGCTTTGGTATTTGGCTTCCTGAATCTGAATTACAGTTAGCACAGGAATACGGTATACGTGTTCAGAATCCAGATGTTGATGAAGTTGTACAGGAATCAGCAGAATCTATTCAAGAGATTAATGACTTTTTAAGAATGTTCACTAAAAATTATAGAGGTTCTGAAATGAGTATTGAGGAATCTTGGGGTTCTGAGAAAGCTAAATTGAAAAGAATTGATGAGGCTTGGGGCAAAACTGTAAGAATGGTAGAATTCAATACAAGATTGAATACAGGTAAATGGCCAGCATATCCAGCTACAAAATGGTCTAGAAGAGAAGCATTGAATGAAGCTGAAAGAGAGAGTGAAGAAGATGCTGAATGGGCACAATTAGTAAGCAGGGGAGGTTCACCAGAATCAGCTAAAGTTGAGAATGTATCTCTTGACGAAGCTGTAGATATGATTTATAGTAATCTTACAAAACTTTTAAATGGTGCAGATCCTGCAGCAAATAATTGTTTGCCTTTATGTATTTGGGGGCCTCCGGGCATTGGTAAAACAGTAGGTATTAGATCTTTAATAAAATCTATGCGTAGATTTGCTGGCAAAGCTATAGGAGCATTATCAAATATTGATGGTGGTATTTCTGGGGATTTTGCTGAAGAGATTAAAAAACTTGAACAAGAGAAAAAAGATATTTTAAGAAGTAAAGGCGGTTATAAATCTAAAGCAACAAGAGAAAAGCTTGAAGCAATTGATGATAAAATTAAATTATTGAAAACTGGGAAGCCCACTAATCCATCTATACTTTATAATATAAATGATGAAACTTTTGATGAAGCTTTTGATAAATTAGGTTATGAATTAGCTAAGTATACAACATGGGATGAAGGATGGAATACAAATATAGTTTTAAATCCTGCTGAGATTTATACTCCTTTGACAAATCTGACTAAAGATTCTTTTTCATTACCAAGTTTTACAAATGAAGGAGATATTCCCAAGAAAGAAGAATTAATTGCAAACCTTGAAAAGAAATTTAAACCATTTAATATTGATATTCAATCTAAGATTAATGGAGAAAATGGTGATAAATTCTTAGGCCAACTTGATAGATCATTCTCCAGTAAAACCGTTCTGGAAATCCCTAAAGCATGGCTTCCAATGTATATGCCCACAGGAGATGAAGAAATAGATAGAATCCTTGATGAAGAGACTTATACCATGAGAGGCGCTGCTGGAGCTGAAACCTGTAATTGCGGTATTCTATTTCTTGACGAGTTAAGCCGTGTACCCCCAGGAGGCGAGGTAATGAATATATTAATGCAGCTTATCCAGCAAAGAACATATGAAGGTGGCTGGACATTAGGTCGTAAATGGTATATTGTATTTGCTTCTAATCGTAAAGGTGATATGGATAAACATATAGCTCAAGCATTTTCTTGGGAACCTGCATTTGGTAGACGTTTAATACACTGTAATGTTTTACCAAAGAGATCTGAATGGATAAAATGGGCGCGGAGTATAAATCCAAATACTGGTAAACCCAATATTGAGATTGAATGGATTATTCAATTATTAGATGGTCCAGATGACGATGAACAAAAGAATAAATTATGGTTAAATCTTAATGATATAGATCCTATTACTGGTGAAAACTTATCAGGTAAAGGTAATAAGGGTATTAGATTTACTGGTGCAGCAAATCCAGCTTCATGGACATCAATATCTGATATGTTGGCATATGTTAATATGTTTAAAGAAATGTATAATGATCCAGAGGGATTCAGATATCCAAATGGAGAGCCTTTGTCAAATATGGATAAGAAAAAAATGATACTATTTAAACAACACGGAGAAATACCACCACAAATAAGAGGGTTAGTTAGTAGAGATAGTTTACGCGGCGGTAAATTAGATCCTAAGAATTTTAAAGATATTAGGTTAATAGTTCAAAGTATTATAGGTACTGATAAGTATATTATTGATGCTATCGAAGAACTTCTGGATTATAAATCTTTCTGGACTCCAAAACGCTGTCAAGAGGTATGTAAGAAAGGTAAGACATCTGATCCTGAAGATAACCAATATAAGAATCTTCCAACCTGGAAAAAGAATCTTGAATATATCGATGAGATATTTAACTTGATTCTTAATGAGGGAGCCAAACCATTAATGGATATGACTAGCGGTATGGAAGAAGTTCGTGATTTGGCAATCGATTATATTAAAGAGCTTGTAGACGCACAGGCACAACCGGGAGGTATTTCACAGAATAGTTCTACATATAAAGCATATTTAGCAGATAATTCAATTGATTATGCAGGTTTAGGATTCAAAAGAAATCATGGTAAACTTGGAAGATCTAAGGATCCTTATAGCCCAAGTATGGCATATTACCTCTTATCTTCAAAGATGCTGGGTAAGAATAAGACAGCTCTTAATGATATTAATACTATATTCCAGAATATCATTAATTATGCTATTATGGTTGCTGAGCAGATACAGAAGAATGCCGGTGCAAGTGAAATAAATACACAGTTACTTGGTAAGTTAATCGGTGATGCGGCTTCTAACTATACTAACGGTACAATTTATCAGGCATTTAATGATTGGTTCTTACGTCCGGCTAATAAGTATATGTCAGAAATTTCATTTGAAGATGTAGATTTACATGGACATGATGAAGATGCATGGTTAGAAGATATTCGTGACTTCGCTGCTCTATTGTTAACTGTATATATGAATTACTTTGTATATGAAAAACCTAATGCTTTATATAAAGAAGTTTTAGGTAAAAATGAGATTTAATAGTTAAATAATCATAATATTAAAGAGACAGATCTAACTTATTTGGATCTGCCTCTTTTAATATATTGATAATAATAAATAAAATAAAATATTTTTAAAAAATATTTGTATGAAAATTAAATTAAATAAAAAAGTAAAAACTATATTAGAATCTAATACAGGTGCAAACCGCTCATATGATATTCTTAAAAAATGGGGGTTAGGTACAGATTCTAAATATGGTAGATATTCAGCTAAGGCAATTTTCGGTGACAATATAGAAGATTTGCATGATGAATATGCGGAAGATTCTAAAGCCATGATTCAAGAAGATGGATGGTCTAAACCCTGTCCAGATATTGTATGGCGTGACTGTCCGGGTTTGCATGATTATGTAGGTAAAAGATATCCTATTAATCAATGGAAATATATGCTTAATCAGATATTCGGTATTAAGTCTACAGATATTGATTGGAAACCTATTGTTAAAATGTATAGAAGAAATCTTGAAATCATTTTTGTATTTTCTCCTAGCATAGCGACTATGTGCACAGATGGATGCACTATAGCCATAAATCCTGTATTTTTCCAGAATCTGTTAGATAAATGTGAAGAGGCTGGGCTTAAAAAAGCCGCCGGTGTAATGTTTGTAATTATTCATGAGATTTATCATGTACTTTTACAGCATGTATATAGACAAAATGCCGGGGGATTTCCAGCTTCTAGAATGACTAATATCGCTGCTGATTATGAGGTTAATGATTCTATTATTCATGATTTAGGTAAAGAATCTTCAATTTTAGGAAAAGTAGAAAATTGGGATTTTGATTTTGTTAAAAATATTATTAATGGATATGCTAAAAAAGAATGGCAGCTTAAGAGTTTTGAAGAAATCTATAATTTAATAGAAAAAGATATGGAAAAAACTCCAGAAGAAAAATGGGATCCAGATACTATAGAAGTTATTAAAGAGGCAATTGAAGCAGCTAAACAGGAAATTAGAGAAGGTCTTCATGGTTAAAAAATAATAAATTATAATAATATGTCAAAAGAATTAGATGCTTTTAAGAAATATAGAGATGCATTATCTCCAGAATTACAAAAAGTTTTTGATGATGCAAAACAAGAAGTTATAGATGCATATAAACAAGGTCCTCTACCTCCTGGCGGCGGTGGTCCTGGTGGTCCTCCACCAAATCCAGAAGGATATACTAATCCAGTTATTCCTGGAGACTCTAATGGCGGCGGTGGTTCACAAATAGATGACAGTAAAGTACAAGCCGATTTATCTGAATTTTTTGATAAGAAGAATAATCAGAATAACCAGCAAGATAATCAAGATTCAGATGGAGGAGAAGGAGGTAGTGATTCTAATTCAAATTCTGATTCTAATTCTAGTTCTGATTCTAATTCTAGTTCAAATGGAACTAATGGAACTTCTGGGGATGAAGAATTATTTGATGATCCATCATATTGGGATGGTTATAATGACGGAGTAAAGTCTGTAATAGAAGGTACAGATAAATCTGGAAATAACCAACAAGGTTCACAATCGGGTTCACAATCAGGATCTCAATCGGGTTCACAATCGGGATCTCAAAGTGGTTTTGGTGATGAAGATGGAATGGATTCTAGTAATTCAAGTTCTCAGAATGGTTCCCAATCAGGTTCCCAATCAGGTTCACAATCGGGATCTCAAAGTGGTTTTGGTGATGAAAACGGAATGGATTCTAATGGAGCTGGATCCCAAGATTCTGCTGCTCAATCAAATAAAGGTAAATTTGGTAATGGATCAAATAGTACATATGAAAGAGGCTATCAAGCAGGTTTAAAAGATGCACAGCAAATGAAAGAGCAGATGAAGAAGAATAGTCAGAATGGAAAGACTGGGGATGATTCTAATTTTGGTAGTTCTGATGGAAATTCTGGAAATAAAAATAATCCGAATAATAAAAATCAGGATCAACAAGGTCCTGGAGGAGATCCAGGAAGTAATCAACAAGGAGGAGATCCAGGAAGTAATCAACAAGGGCCTCAAGGTCCTGGAGTTCCTCCAGGAGGCAAAACTCCTCCACAAATAGATGGAGAGATAATAAGTAAAGATGAGATGGATAAAATCCGTGAACAAAACGGATATGAAAAAAATCCAGATATAAAAAATACAAATCCAACTGAAAATTTAAAAGATATGGAAAAAACTCTCCGTG
>Ga0247611_10005666_pt1 | contig 16352 bp, 13 predicted proteins | sample 177DNAGHGhighgp2_FD_192422 | JGI IMG/M metagenome (GOLD analysis project Ga0247611, IMG submission 192422) | Sheep rumen microbial communities from Palmerston North, Manawatu-Wanganui, New Zealand - 1770 DNA GHGhigh gp2 | ecosystem: Host-associated > Mammals > Digestive system > Stomach > Rumen... | reverse complement strand
ACCAGAAATCGGCCCTCTACGAAATCAACACCGCCACGGGCCAGGCCAGCGTGGTCTATCCCTTCAGCGGCCTCATCCAGATTGTCTGCCTGAACATCAAGCCCTCCGACATTCCCGCCGGGGCACCGGCAGCCGTGAGCAACCTGAAAGCAAGGTTCGAAGGTTCGTCGCTCGAAGGCAAGCTCTCGTTCACCATGCCGTCGGAGACCTTCGACGGCAGTGATCTGCAGGGCAAGCTGACCTATCACGTCCTCATCAATGGCGTGGAGGATTTCTCGGGCGAAGCCAATGCTGGTGAGGATGTCGAGGAAGACATCGAGGTGACCGGCGGACAGACCACCATTCACGTCTTCGTGTCCAACGCCGAGGGCAACGGCCCCCGTGGCGAAGGCATCAGCTTCTGGGCAGGCGACGACGTGCCAGTGGCACCCGCCAATGTCGTGCTCACTGCTGTCGACGACCAGACACTCACCCTGACATGGGAGGAACCCACCAAGGGCATCAACAACGGCTACATGAACCCGGCCGACCTGCGCTACGACATTGTACGCTATCCTGATTCCGTGCTGGTGGCACGCGACCTTCAGGGCAGCTCGTTCACCGACAAGGTGAGTCCCAAGCACCTCACCCCTTACAGCTACGACCTCATTGCCAAGGGCAAGTTCGGACAGGGCGAGACCGCCCGTTCAAACATCGTCAAGGTCGGCGCGCCCTTTACCACGCCTTTTATAGCCCGGTTCGACGACCGCTACGACTTTGACCTCTTCACCGTGTACGACCAGAACGGCGACGGCACCACCTGGCACTACTATCCCTACAGTGCCCGCTACCGTTTCGACAAGACCAACGACGCCAACGACCTCATGGTGTCGCCCCCGGTGACGCTGGGCACCGAACGGCTCTACAACCTCTCGTTCCGCTACCGCACCATGGGCAACCCCGAGCTGATGCGGGTCACCTTCGGCAAGAGCAGCGACGATCCCGGCCAGTATGTCACCGAGCTGATGCCGCTCACCACGCTGACCAACCGCAACAACATCGTTGTCACGCAGCGGATGCGTGTCAGCGAAGCCGGTGAATACAGCATGGCCTTCCTCGTGAAGAGCACCACTGACGGCTTCCATCTCTTCATTGACGATGTGGCTGTCACCGACGGTCCCATGCTCTCGGCCCCCGACAGCGTCACCAGCCTGACCACGGTAGCTGCACCCAAGGGCGAGCTCACTACTACCATCACCTTTACCACCCCGCAGCTGACCGTCATCGGCGAGCCGCTTGCAGCCATCTCGAAGATCGAGGTCATGCGGGGCGAGAAGCTCATCAAGACCATTGAGACGCCTGCCGTGGGCAAGCAACTCCAGCTGACCGACAATGCGCCGGACAACGGCATCAACACCTACACCGTCATTGCCTACGACGCTCAGGGTAATCCCGGCCTTGAGGCTACGAGCAAGGTCTACGTAGGCAAAGATGTGCCCGATGCTCCCACCAACGTGCGCATCGCCGAGGGCGACGACGGCAAGATTACCATTACCTGGGACGCACCGGTCGTGGGCGTCAACGGCGGTTACGTGAACCCCGACGAACTGACCTACGACATCATGCGCGTACTGGCTGGTAAGCAGACCGTGGTCGACTCCTACCTTGACAACGAGCCCTACGTGGACGAGGTCGACCAGACCGGTAACCAGAACGTGCTCTACTATGGCGTATGTGCCCGCAACAGCATGGGCGAGAGCGACTACCAGCAAAGCAACTCGTTGGTGGCCGGCAAGCCCTTCGACTTCCCCTTCTGCGAGTCGTTCCCCAACGGCATCATGTCGCATCCGTTCCTGAGCAGCAACCACAGCGACCAGCTGAACTGGCCCGTTGAGTCGGCCGACGGCGACAACGGCAGCATCTCGTTCATCAAGAACAACTACGACTATCTCTACATCGAGACCGGTAAAATATCGCTCGAGGGCGCTGTCCGCCCCGGACTGGTCTACAGCCTCTACGAGCAACCTGGACAGGGCAAGCTCTATGTGCAGGTTTCAGCCAACACGGGCGAGCGCATCACCCTGGAGACCGTAGACTTCTCCCAGGTCAGCGGCGAGGCCAGGTGGGCATCGCACACGGTGATGCTCGACCAGTTCAAGGATAAGAAATATGTACGCGTGCGTTTCCTCTTTGAGAACGACCGGCAAAGCGTCTACATGCTCGACAATATCAACGTGCGCGACGTGTTGCCCGTCAACATGGCCCTGACCCAGTTGGCTGTTCCCGCCAAGGCATCGGCCGGTGTCGACACCCCCGTTCAGGTCTGCGTGGCCAATGCCGGATCCGAGGCGGCCGCCAACGTCAGCCTGAACCTCTATGTCAACGGCGAGTTGCAGCAGTCGGCCAGCATGGGCACGGTGGCGCTGAACGCTGAGGTACAGCAGACGCTGACCGCCCGTTTCAATGCCGGACAGGAAGGCCAGGCCACCATTCGCGTGGAGGTAACTGCCGACGGCGACCAGCAGGAGTCCGACAACATGAAGGAGGCCACGCTCCAGGTAGTGGTCGAGCAGTATCCGCTTGTGGCCAACCTCCAAGGCACCATCGACGACCAGAAGAAGGTGTCGCTCAGCTGGGCCGCTCCCTCGCTCGAGGGATTCGCACCCACCTGGACCGACGATGTGGAAGGCTACCAGGCCTACATCATCGACGGCATTGGCGACTGGACCGTCTACGACGGCGACGGCGCCCCCAGCTACACCATTCCCAACTCGCAGCTGCAGTTCCCCAACCTGGGCACGGAGTTTGCCGTGATGGTGCTCAACCCCTACACCGTGTTCCGTCGCGATCCCGGCAATCCCTACACGCACTCGGGCGACCAGTGCTTCGCCTTCTTCGATGCCCAGGCACAGAAAGCCACCGAGACCAACGGGCGCAGCGATGACTGGCTCATCTCGCCCCGGCTGTCGGAACTGAAACAGACCGTCACCTTCTGGGCACGCTCCATGACCACGACCGACTATGCCGAGGACTTTGAGGTGCTCTACTCCACGGGTGGCAACCTGGTCAGCGACTTCCGCGGCAACGTGGTGCTCAAGGTCGAGAAGGCATCGGCCGTCTGGACGGAGTACAAGGCCGAACTGCCCGCAGGTGCCAAGTACTTCGCCATCCACATGAACTCCTTCGATCAGTTTGCACTGCTTGTCGACGACATCACCTTCCAGCCGGAGATTCCCGGAGGAAAGATTGAGATTGCAGGCTACAACGTCTACCGCGATGGCAGCAAGATTGCAGCCACCGACGCTGCCACCACCCAGTACAGCGAGACCATGGAGGGCGAAGGAGCCGTCTATCAGGTGTCGGTGGTCTACAAGACTGCCGAGTCGCCCCTGTCGCAGAAGCTGGGCTTTGGCACCGAGGGCATTGCCGACGCCATGTCGGACCGCAGGGCCGGCCATGCCGTCTACGATCTGCAGGGCCGCAAGGTGCAGCAGGGTGCAGCCATGTCCAAGGGCATCTACATCATGCAGGGCCGGAAAGTAGTCAAGTAACCAAATAAATAATCAACCGATATACAACAATGACAACAAAAAGAATCAAGCTCCTTCTGGCCACCCTGCTCATGCTGTGTGCCAGTGCGGGAGCCACCGAAATCACCGAGGACTGGAATCTTGAGGGTACCGTCAGCCAGCAGCAGCCCAACTGGGCTGCCGTCAACCCGGCCATCAGCCAGTATGTTACCGTCACGGGTGCACAGGGTGAAGGCTCGCAGCCACCCTCGCTGGGCAGCACCCGCCTGCGCCTGTTCAGCAAGAACACGCTGACCATCACCGCCAAGGACGCGTCGACCAGTCTGAAGAGCCTGACATTTACCTTCTACAGCTCCTCCAACACCCCGAAGGACAACACCGAGTGGACGGTGTCGGCAGGCAGCTTCGACTATGAGAAAGGTGTGTGGAGTGCTGGCGACGAGACCGTGACCACACTGACTATCACCAACACCAAAAGTTCGCAACTCAGCTTCACGGCCGTGAAGGCCGTCTACGAGGTGTCCGGCAGTGGACCTGTCACCATCGCCAAGCCTTCGTTCTCGCCCACGGGCGTCACCCCCGGCAAGCAGCCTGCCGCCAACCATGCCGACGGCCAGCTGTCGGTAGAGCTGTCTTCGTTGCAAGATGTGAGCATCTACTACACGCTCGACGGGTCGGTGCCTACTGCCCAGAGCACCCTCTATAGCACGCCCATCGTGCTGAAGGCCACCACCACCGTCAGCGCCATTGCCATCGATGCCAACGGCAACGAGAGCGACGTGGCTGCCTATCGCTACTACATTCATAAGAACGACGACCAGGCCTTCTTCTACGAGTCGTTCGACAACACCCTGTACTGGGGCGGCAACGACGGCGACTTCAACCCCGACTTCACTTATTCTTCGAGCACCCTTCTGCTCGACAACGACAATGCTTCCTACCAGGGCTGCTTGGCAGTCGAGCAGTGTACGTTCCTGAACAACGGCCAGTTCCTCACCTCGATGTTCGCCAAGCCCGTCACCAAGGGCACGCTGACCTTCCGCGCAGCCAGCCTCAGTTCCGGCCCCTGCACCATGAACCTGGCCATCAGCAGCGGACAGCTGAGTCTGACCAGCGTGCAGTGCAAAGCCGGACAGTGGACCGACTACACCGTCGACATCACCAACGCCGCCTCGGGAGCCTACATCACCTTCAGCGGCTACGGGTTCCTTGACGAGGTGAAGGTGGTCAGGGAAGAGGTGTCGGCCACAGCCGAGACCGTTACCATCGGCACCGACGGCTACGCCACCTACGTGAACGACATTCCGCTCGACCTCTCCACCGTCGACGGCCTGACGGCCTACATCGTCAGCAGCGAGGGCTATGTGGAGTACGAGGTCGAGAATGGAAAGGACCTTCTGGGCAATCCCAAGATGGAGAAGCGGAAGGTCTATCATGCCAACCTGCTGGAAGTGAAGCAGATTCCTGCCGCTACTCCCTTCATCCTGAAGGGCCAGGCTGGCAAGAGGTACGACATCCCCGTCTGCCAGGTGGCCACCGAGAACGTGTCGGCCAACCTGCTGGAGGGCACCGTCGAGGGCTTCACCGTCAACAACCGCGAGGTGTTCCTGCTGCGCGGCGGCGAGAATGGCGTGGGCTTCTACTATGCCAGGACCAACGATGTGGTGGGTGCCCACAAAGCCTATCTGCCTGCTTCTAAGACCAGCAGCGAGACCGACTTCATCTATTTGGACAAGGCCGCTGCCGAACTGGCCACCGCCATTCAGGCACCAGTTGCCGGGAGCACGACCCAGGAACGCCCTGCCTACAACCTGCAGGGACAGCGTTCCGCCAGCCACCACAGGGGCGTGACCGTGAGCAACGGGCGTAAAGTCATCGTCAGGTAAGAGCCAGCGCCATGAAGAAGAGCATTGCCTTTACCGTTATCAGCCTGTGCCTCAGCCTCTATGCTGGGGCACAGACCACTTTCCAGCGCATCAGCGTGGTCGAGGAACTCACGGGCACGCGCTGCGGCTGGTGTCCCCGCGGCCTTGTCGGCATGCAGAAGCTGCGCCAGGAGTATGGCGACCGCTTCATCGGCATCGGCGTTCACAACTTCAGCACAGCCGACCCCATGTATAGCCGCCCCTACGCTGCTGCGGGCGTGTTCGATGCCAGTCCCGGTGCCCCCACCTGCACCATCGACCGCCACGGGTTCTGCGATCCGCTCCACGGCACTACGGGCGACGTGTGCGCCGATTTCCTCCAGCAGCTCAATCAGCCCTGCTACGTGGGCGTCAGCGTGAGCGGCAGCTATAATGCCGACTCCACACTGGTCGAGTCGAAGGCCACCATCACGGCCGGACGCGACATGCAGGGGCTGAGCGTGGTGTTCGTGCTTGTGGCCGACTCGGTGTTCAGCGACGACAACGCCTTCTTGCAGTACAACGCCTACGCCACGAAGCAGGCTGCCGACCTGCCCAACGACCCCGAACTGCATCCCTTCTGCAAAGGGGGCACCTACGGATACTCGCCCTTCAAATGGGCGTTCGACGACGTGTGCATCGGCGTGAGCTACAACAATAACGGCAAGAACCAGGCCGAGGCCGTCCCCGCCCTGAAGGAAGGACAGACCTTCGAAACGGCCTACCGCATGCAGATGCCCACGAAGGCTGTGCTGAAACGCACCTTCAGCCGCGACAGGGTCAGCATCGTGGCCATGGTCATAGCTGCCGACGGCACCGTGGCCAACGCCGCAAGGCAACCGGTCACGGGCTTCCAGACTGCGGGCATCGTCATGCCTGCCACACACCACCAGGGTGCGGCGGCCGTCTATGACCTCACAGGACGGCGCGATGACGCAGCCAATCGATATGGTCTCAGGATCCTAATCCTGCCCGATGGGCAGGTCAGAAAGGTGTTGCGATAGGCCTTTCGAAGCAAAAATGCGGCAAAACGTTCTGCGTTTTGCCGCATTTTGCGTTGCATTATGCCGCAAAACGTGTTGCAATTTGCCGCAAAACGCGTTGCATTATGCCGCAAAATGCAGCGTATTATGCCGCAAAATAGGGGGACGTTTTGCCGCAAAACAGACTGCTATTTTGCGGCAAAACGGATGTCAATGTGACTGAAGCCCATGGCCGTGAACAACTGCCGGAACTGCGCTTCGGCATTCATGCGGGCACTCTGTAGGTTCTGTGCCGACAAGCCATGATGCTTCATGCGGCTACGGGCACGCTGATACATGGCCTCACGGTCCAGGGCCGACCACTTGCCCGACTCATGGAACGACTGCGTGCGGGCCTCGTCAATGAAACGCTCGTCGAGCAGACCTACCGGCGGCAGCGTGAGCACGACGCTGTCGCCATGCACCTGTATCCAGTTTTCCTGCAACTTGTTCATGTCAATGCCTATGCGCATGGTTCCATAGTAGATGCGCGATAGCTGATCGCGCCCCAGCAGGGTGCGACGCATGGTGTCGACAAGCTCCTCGTCGCTGATGGCCAGAAACTCCCATTGTCCTATATCCCGAATGCTCTGTATCTGCTGAGGGGTGAGGTCTATGCGCTGATCGGGCTCCATGGTCAGCGTGTTCTCGGTGTTGCGCCACAACAGCCATAGTGCAGCGACGATAGCCAGGGCGACGGCCACGGCCAATAGCCAGGTGTAGACGGTTCTCTTCATGGTTCCATGTTTGTTTGATCCAGCAACCTGCGCAGGTCGCCCTGATTGAAGTCGCTACTGAACGATATGGTGATGTCCTGTTCGCGATAGCCCATCTGCACGAAAAGGGGGATGAGCAGCCGTGCCGCACTCTGGCGCGCCGACTCCACGATGCCCATCTGCGGTATGGCGCGGACAATGGCTTCGCGCCCCTGGCGCTCGTACTCGCTCAGCTCGGCATCGGAGAAGTGCGAGCGGGTCAGCGCCACATATTCGCGTATGCCTTTCTGGTCGATCTTCGACGAGGTCAGCACCACGCGCGGGTCAGGCAGCGTAACCTGCACCTGACGGCCGGAGATGTGCACCTGCTCGGCCTTGAAGTTGCTAAAGTCAACATATCCCTTCAGTGTCGCTTCCATGGGAATGGCCACCTTGCGGTCGCCTAACGGCAGCTGCACATTGTAGTTCTGCGAGAACAGCTGTCCGCGCATGCTTACCACGTCGCTATGGGTCACGATCTTGCGGATGCGATACTCGGTGGTGTAAAGCCGGGAACACTTCTGTATCTGCATCACCAGCATGGGGATGGTGTCTACCTGCTGCGCGTCGTCGGAACGACTGCAGCGCCAACTGCCTGTGGCTACCCATGCAACGACAAGCACCACACCTATTAATAATATATAGTTTCTCTTTTTCATCAGTTGTCTGCTGCAAAAATAAAAAAAAAATGGCATACAGATGATAAAATGCAGGAAAATTTGTCGGTTGATTAAACTTTTCCCCCCTACAACGCGTCAGAATGATAGTTGCAACTCAAAAAAACATAACAATTAATTATCAAACAACAAAAAAGGAACCAACATGAAAACTTCAATCATAACAATGGCAGCCGCACTTTTGCTGAGCATGAGTGCCATGGCACAGGAGAACAAACAAGACGGACAGCAGGGACGCCGACAGTTTAATGCCGAGGAATTCGCACAGCAGCGCACAGATGCCACCGCGAAGAAATACGGGCTCAACGAGGAGCAGACAGCCAAGCTACTGGTACTGAACAAGAAGTACATTGGCAACATGAGGCGAGGCTTCGGCGGACAGGGCCGTGGCAGGGGAATGGGGCGCAACCACGGTGCCAAGGACTCGGTAGATGCCACCACCGCTGCCACTACCGCTGCTACCCCGCGTCATCACGCCATCAACCCCGGCGACACTACCCGCTTCAGCCGCGACACTACCCGCTTCAGCCGCGGCGCACACCAAGGCCGGGGACAATCGGCAGGCAGGGGCTTCATGGCCGAATATGATGCCGAGCTGAAGACCATCATGACCGAAGAGCAATACAACGCCTATCAGGCCGACAGGAAAAATGCTGGCCAACATCGTGGCGGCAGAAACGGTGGACGACGTGATTAGGCCGTTACATATCTATTGACATGGAGAGCCGGGGCACAGCAGCCCCGGCTTTTTTCGTAAAAAAACAAGATAATCTCCGTAAATTGTACGTTATTCTGGCTCACCAGTAAATCCCTGTGTTTATCCATAGATCTAACCTGTAGAGAAAGAAGTCCACATCTATAACATCTCTGAGCTGTGCACGGAATTGTTTGATCTTTGAGTTCAAGGACTCTGCAGAAGCATTGGTAGCACGATTAAGGAAGTAGTTGAGCACCTCATCTTCTCTGTCACGTATGGTATCTGCAGCAGTATTGAAGGCATCGTTTCCAAACTCATAGCTCATGAAATGAATGTGGTATCTTTTGTGGCACCTGCCAGAAAGGTGCGTATTAGGTAAGAGGCTACGTCCCTCTACCGTAATGACATGTCGATTATCTCACTCTATTACTATCCAACTACCGTGACCTGTAGATCCGTCACGGTCAATGAATCTCAATGATTTAAGTTTATTGATATGCTTTTGGACTGCTGTTACAGATATTCCGATTCTATTCGCAATATCACTTCTTGTGATATAATTATCTGCATATATCATCTTATATATGTTAGCGGCAGTTTCAGATAACCCTTTAGATAACTCTTTAGATAACCTTATAGACAACCCTTCAGGCAACTCTATGGATAACTCATTAGACAACTCGGTCGTGCTTGACTTAGCCGATGGTACAGGCAGCACCAGTTCCACCTCGTCAACATCCAATTTGTTCATCAGTTGTGGCTCACCCCAGTTGGTTTCTTTCCATGCTGCAATAATCTTGGGGAATCCAGAGCCGACATTCTCACCAAAGCCAATCATACGGAGCATATTCTGAATCTTTGGATTACGAGCCTTTGAGTTACCATCTTCATAGAACTGCTCTATGGGCAATCTCAGCAATACTAATTCCCCAAAGTCCATTTCTGTAGTCTGTACTTATTCCCTCAGTTATTCCCTCAGTTATTCCCTCAGTTATTCCCTCAGTTATTCCCTCAGTTATTCCCTCAAAATATGGTCTGACAGATAATATCCACCAGTATTCTTCCCACCAGAATAGTAAATTACACCCGCTTTCTTTAATAAATCCACATAACGCTCTATACTTTTAGTTGGTATATTGGTCCACTCCCCTATCGCATTTGTCCTAAGTCCAGGCTGTTCATATAACACGCAAAGGATTGTAACCAACTTGGGCTTTATATCATTTCTTTTCCCCTCAGTTATTCCCTCAACTATTCCCTCAAAATAATGCTTCATATCATATTTCTTATTATTTCCTTCACGAAGATGTATGATATTAGGGAAGGTAACCTTTACAATATCATTAGCTACACTAAATTCTGGAATATCAAAACCATTTGTTTTGCTATCTTGTATCATCCGCGGAATTCCTGTTCCCATCATCTCTATTAAATGGCGAAAATAGCAATGATGAGCAATATCAGGATTACGTAATACCGAATAACCTGCTGACATAAGATTTCCTGTCAGATTAACTAAAGGCTTACCATAACAAGCGATTTCCATACGTTTCGGAAATATCGAAACATTCATAAAGCCATTTATCGCATTATAATCTCTGTGCACAATAGCATTCATAATGCCCTCGCGGACAGCAACTCTTGGATAATTCCATCTTTCTGTTCTAAACAAACCATCAATCTTTACGCTTTTTGAATAAGTCATGTCTATGAACTGAAAGAGGGCACCAACATTTCTAAAGATACAGCCATCGAACACATGAGCATCTATCAAATCAGCAGGCGAATCAGAAGAATAGACAGATAGTCTTATTCCTGCCTGAGGTATGAAACGTACAGGGTTCTTAGCATAGAGTAAAATGCATGCATTTGTCAAATTGCCATTCCGAAGCAGTCCTTCATTCATCAAGAATTCTTCTTCATCTTGCATCCTGCTACCTTTAAGTCTATTACATTCATCCATCGTCTTACGGACTTCTGCCATATCCAAATCTTCAATTTCTGCACTCAGAACAGACATCCTCTCCCAATTATAGTCAGATTCTATCCTGTCTGCCAGCATTTTACTAATAGACTCTGGTGTCGCTATGCTTCCTTCTGCCCCAATCTTTTGATATATTGAGCCATCGTACAAATATGGTTTCTGAGCACCTTCCCATGCGCTAATTAGGATAACTTTCTTGGCATCATATTCAGCAGATTGCACATCAATAGGAGCAGATGGCCGTATCTTATTCATCAATGAATATAACAACTTCTTGGTGTCTGTATCGGGAGAGACACCAACGACAGATTTTTCTTCATTTACTCCTATAAGAATAGTTCCGCCACGCCCGTTAAGCATAGCTGTCACATTTTTTGCGATAACATCTTCGTCTAAATGAGCCTTAAACTCTAATTGCTCACTCTCGCTCTGCATAAGCAGATTATCTATAATGAATTTATTATCCATAGCCTATTCCTCCTGTTTCAAAATAGATTCAACAAAACTCTTATCTCCAAACTGTGTATTAATAAACGTAAAGATGTCATTGATACTATAAAATTCTTGTGCCCAATTTCCTGTACGTTCTGTTATTGCAGTGCCAGCTTTTATTACATATTCATAAACATCCAAGCAACGTTTGTCGAAGAAATCGTTTCTATGTATTTCAATTTTATCGGCTCCTTTTATCTTCCCGAATAGTTTTCTGGCAAAGACGACATCCCGATGCACCATAAACCAATAAGGTTTACGCTGTTCCATGGCTCTTTTAATTTCTTCAAATGCAATGTTCTTGTCACCTATAATTCCAGTACCATAATGAGTTCTAATGATGCCCAGGAATATGTCGCATTCGTCAACGGCATTCAGGCAGTTCTCCAAATTTGACAAATTAGGATTTACCTTAATTGTCCCCACATGCGAATTTAGTACCTCATAGCCCATAGACTGCAATAGTCCTACTATCTGATATAGTTCATTTTCAAAACCATATACAGTCGAGCCTACCATTATCTTTATCTTTCTATCCATATAGTTTGCAAAGATACAAATTTTACTTCATATTTCGTTTGCCGCTCGACCCTAAGGTCGCTTTGTTTTACAAAGAAAGTTACAAATAAAACTTAAGGATGCACTAATAGACCTCTATATTCAAGGTCATGTTTCATAATTTCTTCCGTATGATGAATGTCAATATCTATTTGCTTCAGACGCTTTTCCTTATCTTCATCAGTATGACTATTGTCTTGCAGTACACTCAACTTCATTTTGGCTTTGATGTATTCCAAACCATTGTGAATAGCCAATGCATTGACGGATGCATTAGAATTGAATAAGTTAACGAAGCATTGCCCAGCAAGCAGGTTTCCCGACTTTTCATATTTCTGCATGTCGTTTAGACATTGCTCTGTTCTATAATCTTTTTGATGTTCCATTCTTGTAATTTTTAAGTACCATTTATGATGCAATCATAATTATATCTTTAACCTTTTGTTCATCAGATTTTTCGGACTCAATTATATTCAATATATCTTCTTTATATTGTGGAATAGCACAAAACAGATTAAAGAATGAATGAAGTGTTTTCTTCTTACCTTCGATATTGTTTATGTTCAATTCAACATTTGCATAGACCGATAAAAAAGCTTTAACTATCAAAGCTTTTGAAACAGTATCTCGTTGAAAGACCTCTTCATATAGTTTTTCTGATAATTCTATAATCAGCATTTCGTCTTTACTAATTCTTCTGAACCCAGTGCCGACCAAAGTCAACATATACTGATTTATCCTTTTCATAGACTCAACAATCTCTTCCCCCAAGAATGATTCAGGAGTATCATATTTCTTACAGAAATTATATGAATTCATAGCGTATGGAGTAATAATAGCATGACCAAAATACTTTGATTTGTACGGTTGTGGCTTTGGGTAAGAATGTCTTATTATGGAAATGCACATGTCAATACCCTTGCAACCAGAGTAGACAATGTCAGAATAGCTGTCAGGTGTTGTAAATCTTGCAAGATTAATATTTTTGTTTTTGAGGAAAAACAACACATAATATGTTCCGTCTTCATTGAATAATTCTTCATTTTTACAAACATAATTTACGATATTGTCTTTTTCTTCTAATGATGAGGGGGTGTAAATATTCACTCTTCTTATGCAAATATAGAAAATAGGTTGAACTTCTGCAATATCACATGGCGGAGTCCATCTTACGTCTTTTCCATGAGGATTTGTGTATATTTTACCAGAAGGATTATCTGGAGTTTTCTTCAGCATACTACCATCTTTGTGGTACGTTAATTCACTACGCCTACTAAAAAAAGATTTGGCAAAATTATCTTCACTCATTACACCGTCAGGTGACAATGAAGTTGGCTCATCGTTGATAATAACGAAGTCCGAAAACCCCGAAAACTTGAATTCGGGCAATCCCTCTGTTACGAAATAGAGCGTATTAAACAATTGATAATAATTTTCTTTAATTTGGAAGTACACTCTTATTTCCTTTTCTTTTTTCATATGAGCCATGCCTCAAAGAATTTATAAATCCATATTATTGTGTCTTTTTTTAATCCACTTTATACAAATCCTCATCCCCTTGCTTCTGCAACTGTTCGCGCCGTTCCTTTGGGGAGCACTTGAAATCGCGCTTGTAGGCGAAATAGAGATTGGTGCGCGAGCCGAGGCCGCTGCGGTGGGCGACATCGGCGACGGGCAGGGAGGTGTAGCGCAACAGGTCATCGGCCATGCGCATCTGATAGGCCTGGCGGAAATCAACGCCACGCATGCCAGTGAGCAGGAATACGAGCGAGTCAATGTCACCGACGCGGGCACCGTAGCGCTTGCTGAAAGAGGTGATGTCGGAATGCCCGGCAGACAAATAGCGCAGGTAATCGTCCATCACCTTGATGCCTGTCGGTTTCAGATTGCACTCCACGGGAACATACGACACCCGCCCTTCCTCGCTGTATCGGCGACGGTGGGTGAATGGTGTGATGTAGAGGTCTTCAAGCATGAACTGCGGCTCACCCACGAACTCGCGGGGGCTGAAATCGCGTCCGAACCTCATTTTGTGCTCTCCGTACCAGCGGTCTTTCACCTTCGGAGCCTTTCCTTTCCTATCGTATGCCATACTTTTGTCGTTTATAGTCTTTCCTTATGCCACTTTTGTTATCCGCTTAGTCAAGCGGTAAACGTCTACGACGCGCATTGTTATCCGCTTAGTGAGACGGTTAACACTATCATGGCGAGTGGTTATCCGCTTGGTTAGGTGGTTAACGTCTCTCGTGCATGGCGTTAACCCTTTGGCCAGGCGGATAACATCTGCACCCCGCATTGCCATATCTCTGCGTTCGTTGGTCATATTTCTTCCTGTTTTTCGTATTCCTCTCGTGTAATTGGAGTCTCTGGGTCTACGATGAGGACTTCATCGTAGGTCAGGCCGTAGAGATGATAGATGAGATGTTGAATGACATTGAATCTTTATTGATTTTCAATTTTTTGTATAATTAAAATTCATACATATTAAGCAATTTCATTTCCTCTTTCTTAAGAAAATACCGAGAAGAAAAAGAATAAGTAATAACCCAACTACAATCCATATTATAATTCCATTTGTGTCAGAGTTGTCTTCGCTCCCAATTGCAACAATGTCTTTAAAGGAGTATTTCCACTTGTTGTCATTTTTGTAACTATCTACCAAAGATGGTTGTACATGCAAAACAATTTCACGTGAACAATATTCAAAAACTTCTTCACCTATACCTAACTTATATGGAGAATGAAAATAAACATCCGTTAGTTGTGGGCATGAGGCAAAAGCCCATTTGTCCAAATACACTTCATTTCCATAGATAGTTACAGACTTCAAACTGTCACATCCAGAAAAGGCAACTTCATCTATTTTAATAACACTCTCTGGAATTGTTACAGAAATCATACTATTGCAACTTTGAAAAGCAAATTCCCCTATTTGCTCTATACTATTTGGTAAATCTATTGATTTTAATCCACTCCACGTAAATGCACCTTTCTCAATAAACTTAACGCTATTAGGAATGTTAATGGATGACAAACCAGAGCAACCATCAAATGCAGATTCGCCAATAGAAATAATATTGGTTGGAATAATACTATTTAAACAACCTACGACCAATATGTTCGTATTCGATTCAATAATTGCATTGCAACCATTTCTTGAATCATATTTTGTATTAAGAGAGTCTATAGATATTTCCAGTAAACCATTGCAGCCTCGAAAGGCGCGATATGCAACGTGTCGAACATTTTTAGGAATAAACAAAGATTTAATACTTTCACAACCATAGAATGCACTCCTGCCTATTTCGAGAAGAGATTCGGGAAACACTAATGACTCGATTTTTGCACATCCGCCAAATGCTTCATTTCTAATTTCTTTTAGTTTGTTTGGTAATTTTAGTAAGCGGATGTTGTTACAATCTAAGAAGGCTGCATCGCCTATTATTGTAATATTATCAGGCAGAGAAATAGAATTAAGTCCACTGCAACCTCTAAATGCTTGCTTGCTAACATATGTTATACTATTAGGTAACAATATGGATTTCATATTAGGACATTCATAGAAAGCGTCATCTCCTATACCAACAACTTTATATGTAATTCCGTTATATTGAATTGTTTCAGGAATTGTAACATCTCCAATATATTTAGTGGGACTATTCACAACCTCAACACTTCCTTTATCTAAGACTTTGTAATACACCCCTTCAACCTTGATAGTTTCAGCTGATGATACTAGCGAAATAATGGCAAAAGTAAAAAACAGAATAGTTCTTTTCATACTAATCGGTAAATAATTATTCATATGTAAGATTCATTTGTATTAATACAAAATTTGTTAATCTCTAATTAGAAAATCTATTGCCAAATTAACCATTAAAGCAGAAACGGCAACACTTCGTTTCGCATTTATATCAGTGAGAGAATCCTTCACGTTTGATGCCAAAAAATCTGTGGCAACATGAAGTGTATGATTAGTCAATTCTGTTTTTGAACTATTGCTAAACAAATGGTATAACGATTGTAATGCTAATATGGATGCACTGGCATTAGAAAACCTTTTGTCGTCAGGTTTGATAATCTCAGCGATAGAAATGGCGTATTTGAGTACCTTTAAGAAATTACCTACAGTCAATAGGTTGTTGTTCTGTGAATACAAAACATCGCTATCTTTATATTGCTTAGGCTGCGCAAGTGTCTGATAAGTATAGTGGCAATTATACATGATGCTATGTAACTGTTCGTTAAAAAGAACATTCATGCATGCCTGAGCATAAACCATCAAAACATTATCTGGCATTACTTCTAATGAGCATAGCACAGGAATAGTCCTAACCCCTATAGATGAGTACATGCGCTCTGCCTCCTTGTTAGCTTTTTCATGAAATTGATCGATTTCAAGTGTCTCGCAATTGTAGCAATAATACTCAATGGCTTTTCGATCGTGTCTCATAAAGGCAGAATAAAGATTGTCGTATGCAGCTTTTATACTATTTGTATTAAAATTATCTATTGTCATAATAGGTATTTTGAAACAGACTCCATGAACTTCTTGTTAAATAGTTCCTCTACACTAACATCTAATAGTTTTGAGATTTTTGCTAATGTCTCGATGTCTGGTTGGGACGAATTTGTGCACCATTTGGAAACGGTGGATGGATTTACCCCCAATGCCTCTGATAACCATTTGCTGGTTTTCTTCTGTTCTACGAGCACAATTTTTAGGCGATTTACGTCTTGCATATCTTTCAGAT
>Ga0247611_10005665_pt1 | contig 16353 bp, 12 predicted proteins | sample 177DNAGHGhighgp2_FD_192422 | JGI IMG/M metagenome (GOLD analysis project Ga0247611, IMG submission 192422) | Sheep rumen microbial communities from Palmerston North, Manawatu-Wanganui, New Zealand - 1770 DNA GHGhigh gp2 | ecosystem: Host-associated > Mammals > Digestive system > Stomach > Rumen... | reverse complement strand
CCTTGGCTGATTTAAGCTTAAACGAACGTGGCTCGTATTTCCTGCTCCAACCACCGCTTATGGAGTAGTTAACCATCTGATTCAATACTGAGCCGTCGTTAATAAGTATATACTCGAAGTTTACAGGACGGTCCCAGTCCATGTTGAAATTGCGCGGAGTGTAATCCTGATTGGCGGTCTTACCATTTTTACCACTTACATATACACCAATCTCATCGTCATATAAGTTCTTTGGGTCTGTAACCACTGAAACTATCGGAAGATAGTAGTCGCGGTCTTTCATTATATATGAACGAGTCGCAACATTGCTTGGTAAATAACCCTCCTTGTAGAGGCGGAATCGGTAGCATGTCGTGTTTGTCACAGTAAACAAGCCTGTCTCGGAAGTCTCGCCGTTTTCAAGGGTTGGGGTAGTGCCGTCTGTTGTATAACGCAATATAGCTCCCTCTGGTATATTCACACATACCTGTAGACTCCCTTCAAACAACTGACCGGACTTGTCCACTACAGGATCGTCAAGACGTTCTGAGGCAAAGTAGCTGCCGGCATTCGAGGAGCCTGGGGTAGGAGTGTATGTTAGCCCCCAACTGTTGCTTCCGTCAGTTGTACGTGCGTAAGCTATCCGCATCATCGATTTTGGATATTCTTGAGAGGCTATCAGATTGCCGTTCTCATCGGAAATGTAGATAGTGCCACCGTCGGCATTAAGCTTGAAGCCAATCTGAGTGTTTACATACCCCACCTTGATGTCCTTAACTGTTTCTATATGGTCAAACCATAATACCTTATAACCATGGGCTGGGATTGCTCCCACCTCTGTTTTTATACGGCATTTGGTCAGATTCTGAGGATCATTGCTTATGTAATAGTTGCCAATTCCGGCTGCTTTGTCGGTTGGGTTATATAATTCTATCCAACCTCCATAGTTCCATGATGGATCGATGAACATATCTGTATTGGCAGTCATAATCTCGTTGATTATCAGCGATTCTGAAGTACCACCATTTTGAACTACTGTCACCTCACATTCTGCAGTCTTGTTCTTGCCATCGGTAGAGGTTACTATGATTGTGGCATTTCCCGTTCCTAAAGCTGTTAAATTACCTGCATTGTCTACTTTAACTACCGATTCATCTGAACTCGACCAAGTCACTTTTGGATAAGTGGTATTAGATGGCTCTATTGTATATGTCAGTTGGAGAGACTCGCCAAGACTCATTTCTATTGTGCTTTCTGATAAATTTATAGAACTTACGTATGTAGGCTCGCCCCAATATTGAATCTTCCAATCGTCTAAGCATGTCCAGTCGCCTGAAATCGTTTGACTTTTACGAATACCTATGGTTAATGTTTGATCATCACCAACTTCTATTGATACAGAGTTGTCGTAGTAGCCGGCATTAAACCAATAATAGGCGGCTTCCATGTTGTTGGGAATATAATAGATGGTGCCGCCCCAGCCGCCCCAGTTTCCTACGGTGCTGGCATCACCACCCAATGATGTAGTCGAACGACCGGATGAAGCCGGCTCTATCTTTCTCACATATTCACCAAGAGAACTGACGGCATATAGCTCTGCATATTGGTAGTCGCTATAATCGCCCGAAGTGTATAGGTTATAGTCGTTATTCGAACTGCCCATACGATAGAATGCCTTCAGACTTAGTACGTATCTGCCTGCCGGAATTCCATTTATCACTTGATAGGCGTTGAAATTCTTGTTATAAAACTCTGCATTTTCTTTTGGATTGGCTGTCTCGAATGGTGAACCTTCCCAACCTGTGCGTACATCGTTTCCATCAAAATGAGGGTTGATGATATACATGTCGGTTGCGTCAATCCACTGACTTTGAGCATTAATTAATGTGTATAACAAACTCAAAGATAATAGCGTTAGGCTTCGTTTCAACATAATGTGTTATTTAGATAAACTTGCAGTTGATATTTCTTTTTAGCTCAAACTACGGGTTTAGGTTTTTAATTCTTTTAACGTAAGAAACTGAATAATTCATACTTACTCAATTCGCAAATTTACAACTTTATTTCATATAAATGAATTTTTTATAACCCTTTTTTCCAACATAAATCAAAAATGCACAGAAATAATGAAATATATCACATTCCCATGCATTTAATGCCTTATTTATTAAAGTACTAAAAACTACAATCAACACGTCAACTAAAATAAATTCCTTATTTCAACACAATCCAATCCTCTGTGCAGCTTGCCTTTCTACATCATACCACAATATAATTCCCGAAGGTTTTGGCGCATCCTTGCGTCACAGCCTAATACCTTGCACATCTACACACTCCGAATGGCTCATGGCTCTTATTTCTCATTCCTCATTCCTCATTCCTAATTCCTCATTCCTAATTTCTCATTCCTCATTTCTCATTTCTCATTCCTCATTCCTCATTCCTAATTCCTAATTTCTAATTTCTCATTCCTCATTCCTCATTTCTCATTCCTAATTCCTAATTCCTCATTCCTAATTCCTCATTCCTAATTCCTCATTTCTCATTCCTCATTCCTCATTCCTCATTCCTCATTCCTAATTTCTCATTCCTAATTCCTCATTCCTAATTCCTCATTCCTAATTATTAACATACTGATAGCATCCGGCGTCTGGATTAGTCAATGGACGATTTACTCCATTGCGGTCGATAGGACAGTATTCCACGTACTTGCCATCGCCTAATCCTCGTGCACGTGATTTCTCGGTCAAACCAAAGTCATATACATAAACTCCATCACCACTCTTTAAAAAATTCCTGCTGCCCCATACGTATTCATCTGAATAAGCCCCTTCTGAATCTTTCTTCCAGTCTTCATATCCTTCTACTTCATTGAGCGAAGTTGTAAACATAGATTTTACGGATTCTGATTCCTTTCCGGTCATCTTTATATTGATTAAGCAATGATTAAAACTTGCATTGAAATCAGCTTCTTCGTTCTCTATCCGGTTGCCAACGATTTCATCTATTCGTGAGCCAGTAATAAGACAATTATAGAAATTCGCTTGATGCAATGGATAAATGGTGTCGTTCTCTACATTCGTGAAATACAACGCACTGCCTCTGTCTGCACTGAATGGATATAACTGGCCAATTGTCGTATGAACAATATTATGGCTGCCACCTATCAAACTCACGCAATTCCCTCCACTATTCGTGATTTGGCTGTTCAAGACCTGACCTACGCAGTAGTATGCTCTGAGGCAGTCGCTCGACATATTATGAATCGATGAGTTCTGAATAAAATATTTATATTCCGTAGTTGTTGACAATGGACAATATATACCATATTTGCCTCCATGAATGTCTACGTTGTCAAACAAGTTGTTTTCACTTTCTGGGTGTAGTATGATTCCCTCCCATTCGGCAGACATACGGTCGTAAGGCAAGTATGGGAATATCTTGTCGGTTCGGTCACAACGAAATACAACGGGGTTCTCAATGCTTCCATTGCAAACCAGCCTACCATGAACGCCTACGTATGTACCACTGTGGAAATACAGATTTACACCTTCGTTTATGGTAAGAGTGGCGTCTTTGTCTACTATCAAACTGTCGTATATCACGTATGGCTTCCCTGCCGACCATTCTGTGTCGTTGCTGATGCGTGGTGCATACATGAAGATGGCATCCTGTCCTAAGGCTTCAAGAACAATCTCCTGCTGAACACCACTCTCTAACGTAAATAATATCTTGTCTCTTACCAACACAGGCTTGTCTGAAGATTGTTCTTTCAATGTCACTTCCGCAAATATGAAGATGCTGTCCTTCTTCAGTATCTCTAAGTCTGAAAGAATACTGCCGGAATGACCGTCTACGTTTATTCTGAAACCACTCTCTCCACCGCTTGCCAGCGACACCGTTCTTATACGCAGACCGTCGCTGTTTCGGTTATAAACCTTAAAGCGTTTTGTCGATGAACCGACGGTCGTTATAACTGTGTCAAAACGAACTGTGTCCATCTCAAAACTTAATCTCGAACTCGCATTTGTTGTGAATGAATCATCAGAGCTGCATGAACCTAACATAATGCTCAACAGCAAGAATCCTGTAAATATGGTGATATAATCCTTAAGTTTCATTAATCTCTTTTATTAGATTAACGTTTAGAAAGACAATATATTTTATAACTTTTTATAAAAATCGCTTATATACACAGCTTATATTCGCTTGCACGAAATAAACAGCCTGTTAACGACAATTCTCTCTCAGTAAGAACAACTTGATGGTGGTCGGAGGGAGGCGAAGCATTCCTACGTCGTTGCCAGAGATGTTGTAACAGATAAAAAGAACTTTTATGGCGGTGCTTATAGTTGATTGTGATTGTAGGTAGACTGGAGCGCGGGCGTCCCGCCCGCTTCAATAATGTAAATTCTTATTTCCATAGCAGGTTGAAGTTTGCTAAACTTGAATGTATATCATATACACTCATCTGCATAAGATTTTCCATGTGTCTGTCCTGCCATTAAGCACTATCTTCAATATATACACTCCGTCAGGTTGATGCCTCAGATCTATGTCTGTTATTTCTCCGATGGCATCCAGTTCTGCAATGCTCATTCCTGATGAAGCGAACACAGATATTATACAATGGTCTATTTCCCTATAGTCAATGATTTCCACCTTAACCGACGATGTCCCTGAATCAGCAGTAACCTTTATCTTGCTCGTCAGGTCCTTCTCAATATCCTCAGCATCCGTCGTTTCTCTCTCCTTTATATGGCTCACTGATATCGCACGGCCAATGCGGTTGCCGGTACTGTCATAGGTGTATGATATGGCAGTCTGGGCATCGGCAGTATTTGTTATTGCCATCATAACTAATACACATATTATTTTAAAAATCATCATGTTGGATAGCTTTTACTTTAAAATGACCAACTATAGCCAATTGCTGTTGCTAGTTGCGAATAACTGTCCACATCCATTATGCTGGGATGAAACTGATAACCGATTTCAAACGAAAGAGTGTTTTTGCCAAAGCGATAATCCATGCCTATTGCCGGTTTTATGAACATCCCGACTTTGGTGTTATCATAATTATAGATAATAAAACCGCCCTCCAGTCCCATGTAAGGAAGCCAGTGGACTTTATTGCCCCAATTATACTTCCCTGATACGAATATGGGATAGCAACCGACGTTTTTGTATTGCTTAAAGTCATAGGGGCTGAAAGCCTTGCCTTCAGGAAATATGTGTTTTGCTTCGTAATACCCCACACCGAGGCCAACCCATGACTGTTCTGAAGTGCGTATTCCGCCTATAAGTGTTGCACCAATGCTTTTTACCTCATGTTTATCAAATCCGTAAGCTCCGAACACTTTCAGCTGAGGCTCAAAACCGTTAGTTCTCTGAGCATTTGAAGTATATACATTCAGTAACAAGGGCAAAATAAATAATATGCGTTTCATAAGTCTGTGATAATTATTGTTTGAGTAATTTAAAATGTGGCTAATGCTCTTCAAATTATTGTTTATTTCTCATATATTCTTTTCTTAGATTCTTATACTGTTTCCATTCTTCAAAGTCTTTCCACATCCACTTGTATTTTTTCTCCTTTACAACCAATGAACTTGGAATATTATGCGCAGGAACGAAGTGGAAAGTTGCTACAGTGTCTATTTGAATGATTGAATCGTCTCTGACTAATTGGAATGTCTCCCTGAGTAATGTCCTACGGTCTATAATCTTGAAGATGTTTCTGCAGATAACTCTCTTGCTATAATAATCAAATAATACAGGTTGCTCCAAAATAAGTCTGTTGTCTTCTATTGTATATGCTCCGCCTTCAAGTTTTCTCATACTGGAAAATTCATATCCCATGAATTTAATGTTTTCAAAAAGATCTACGTCTTGAGTGTTGTTCAATGAATCTTCATATTCGATTTGTTGTTTCCATGGCCTTAAACTATATATGGATGGACAGTCGTGGTTGTCCCAATCGAAAAAAACAAAAGACTGGTCGTCATAGATTAACAGATTTTTTTTCACATACCATGAGTATAAGTCTGAATCACAGCGGTAATAGCCGTCTGTTTCAATATAATCTTTGATATTTCCTGGTGAAAGACTGAAAAAAGCTTTCTGGCTTTTCGCCGTGAAAACTTTGGAAACACAAGATATGCCTCCCATCGTTAACACCATTATACATACTATGGGTAATAATATGATTTTCTTGCCTCTTATCATTTATTCTTCCTTTTATTATTTTTATACTCTCTGCGTTGTGCTTTGTGGTTTTTCCAACTACGTCGGTCGCTCCATCTGTATCTCAGGTTCTTATTATACATGTCAATCGAAGACGGAAGGTCTTGTGCTGGAACAAAATAGTATGTTCTGTGCGACTCAGGGACATCATCATAAGACACTGTTCTAGACCCCTCATTTATGTCATAAAAGAACTCCTCGCTTAATAAAACTATTGAATTTCTGTCCTTCACCTTAAATATGTGTCTTTCTGTATCAAGCCAATCAACATCCATGTGTTCAGTTATAATTGTGTCGTTTTTAAACACATATACACCACCCTCCAATCCGTATATATTATTCAAAAGGCCTTGTAGGAGATACCCCAATATTGTCCTTCTGTAACGATATTTTTGCAGATGTTCATTAAGGTTTATATTTGGTACACCCATAAATATTGGCGGTTCCTCTTTCCAATATAAAATACTGAAACTGCCATCATTAAAAAATATAAAGGATTTTTGGGTCACGTTTGGACTCTTAACCGCATAATACCCCCCTATGTTTATAAGTTTGTCTATACCGCCTTCTGCCTTGTCAAAACATTCTAGTTGATTATTCTTAAAATACGTTTTTTCAGGATGAAATACTAAAGACAAACATCCTTCTGTAATGACAAGTGTTAACAAAAGAAGAAAAAAATATGTTTTTGAAAAAGACATTTTCATATTTGTAAAAAATTATCTGTTCCACAAAGAATAAGGACCATAAAAACCCCTATATGAATACAATCCTTTATACATTTCTGAATAATCGAGAAAATATTTAGCTTTACCAGTGTGAGTTTCGTGCATTAAATAGTGAAGTCCATTTTGAAAAAAATCTTGAAATATACTGCTACTTACACCCATTCTTGTTATTTGGTAGCCTGAATGAATACCTATCCAAAGTGGAGCAATATAAACGAAATCCTTTTCCCATTTTTCATAATTACCCCACATTGATTCGTCTGTCGGAGTCCCTTTTTCCCCCGAATCTTCTTTTCCATTATTAGTACCTGTCAATGTTCCAATTGACAGATTACCTATCATCAATTCTGCAGCAAAAGACCTCCACCGGTCTTTTCCATCTCCCAATTTGTCATTTGAAAACGTAAAGCTACCGTCATTATTTGTATATTTTATCGCACCCACAATTTGAGAACCAATATTGTTTCCAAAGAAATTGCCAGATGAATAAACTGTTCCTGTATAACTTAACGACCAATCACTTCCTCCAGCACCTATTAAAGCAGAAACATAATTTGAACCGATTCCCTTGCCTGCACTGTCATAGGTGTATGATATGGCAGTCTGGGCATTACATATACCAGACAATAAAAACAAAACTAATATGATAAATCTGCATTTCATTATAACAGAATAAATTTTATATGATTTTAAAATAAAAGATTGTATTAAAAATAGTATGATAATTCCAGCCACGACTCTTTGAATCTGCGTGTTCCATTGTTGATCCCGTTGTAATCTTTGTTCATATCCGACAGGCAGAGATTTCCAATTATGCCGAATTGAAAATGTTTTATACGATATGAAACACCCAATTGAACTCCCATTCCAAGTGCTTTGATTTTTCTTTTACCATCTAATTCTTCACGGCGTAATGAATAATAACTTCCTGGCTCTTCAAAAACAGTCCACTCACCATCACAGTATTTATATTTCTCAGACTTAACATTAATATAAAGTGAAGGACCAATACCTACTATAATTTTATGTTTTTTACTCTTCCATGGTTTAAAAATATACTGACCTAATACAGACATATAAATATAGTCGGAATTATCAGATTCTTCATTGTTCATAATTTTTCCACCGTCATGAATGTCATTAATGTAAAAATCATCATGAAATAAATACCCCAGTTCTGGCTCTATTGCCCAATTCTTTTTTATATAGTATCTTAAGCCTATTCCTAAAAATATACTATGTGTCTCGTTGTTCAGTTTGTTATAGCCATCATAATAATTTTTCTCAAAATTACTACCAACAAGCATTCTGACATTTAATTCACATTGCTTTTCCTGAGAATATGAGCACATTGTTATTAATAGCATTGCGTAAAGACATATTCTCCTTATATGTTTGTTATTCGATAGCATTGATTTAATTATTAATTTAGTATTATTTATAATCAAAAATAGTATATATTAATTTTGTTGTTGACCATATCTTCATTCTTGTATATATAATGCTTAAGGATATATTCGTCTTTTTGTTCTTCCAACCACTTTTTAATATCATCTTCGCTATGAGATATGGCAATTTCTACATAATCTAAAAAATTGGGATTTTCCGTGGAATTGTTAACTATATTGTATGACCAACCTGATTGTCCTGGTTCAACATAGTTGATTGTTGGAGAATATACTATGGTATTGTCTTTTTCATCTTTTGGGTTCTTTACTCCCACTACATAAACCCAGACAGTTTCTTTAGACATGTTTTGGACGTTTATTTGATAATAATGCCGCATACCGTACTTATTTAAATCAACGTCTTCATCACAATCAAAAGAAGGAAAAATTAGCAAAAGTGAGATAAGTGATAAATATGCAAAATAATATTTTATTCTCATAGACGTTCTTTTTATTAGTTAAATAATTACCCTATTCCTTTAAAGAAACCAACTATTGTGCAAGTCCAAACAATTACCCGCACGGGTCGGTGTATTTATACGCACATTTTATAAAATTATATTGCAGTTTTCATCTGCACATGATTTTCCATGTGTCTTCTTTGTCATTAAGCACTATCTTCAATATATAGACTCCGTTGGGTTGATGACTCAAATCTATATCTGTTATTTCTCCGATGGCATCCAGTTCTGCAATGCTCATTCCTGATGAACCGAACACAGATATTTTACAATGGTCTGTTTCCTTATAGTCAATGATTTCCACCTTAATCGACGATGTCCCTGTTAATATCTTATTTGGTTGGTGATGCAAATATATCATTTATTAATCTTTATTTCAAATATTTTCTGTTCCAACTTGTTCCATTTTTGAAAAAAATATCCCAAATTAGAGAATGTGGAACAACATGGAACGAATAACGGATGAAGATGGCTTGTTTATTCTTGATTATCTCACATTATTGAATTATATTTGCGAATGAATTTTCAGAAAAATCAACAATTATGACAAAATTATCAAATGCATTAATTGCCATTTCTCTCATTTTTCTATTTTATAGTTGCGGGGTTAAGTCTGATGTTATAGAAAGGATGGAAGAAATAAAGTGTGTGGGAGACAAGAATCCAGAGATGGCACTGAATATGATTGATTCTTTGAATATACAAATCAGAGAAGAGTCAGAGTATACACAGAGAAAATATGACTTGTTAAAAACAAGATTGAAAGACAAAGCGTACATTAAACACACAAATGATATAACAATAATAAAAATACTACATTATTTTGAGGATAACGGAAGTATAAATGAAAAACAAGAAGCATATTATTATGCAGGTAGTGTCTATCGCGATTTGCAGGACACACCAAGAGCTTTGGACTATTTCCATCTTGCAGAAGAAGTAGCCGAAAACAATCCTGAATGTGATTCTGTAATTCTTAGAAACACATATTCACAAATCCACGTATTGATGTATTCTGTTCAAGACTATAAAAAAGCATACGAATATGCCCTTAAAGAATATGGTATATCGGCAAAAATAAACAAGGTAGACCTGACTTCCCTGAATCATGTCGGCATATCATATTTATGCCTTGACAGTATTTCAAAAGCAAAAATGTGGTTTGACATAGAATTGGATTCTATATCAAAACAAACGGATTTGTCAAAATATGCAGATAACATATATTCTCTTTTATATAACTATTCCTTAATGAGGGATAAAGAAAGGTCAACTGTATGTTATAATCTGTCTAAGACATTAGATAGTGAAGGCGTTTATACTGATAAATACATAGCACTGGGCGAATACTATCTTTTACAAGGCAAGACGGATTCTGCAATAATTTGCTATAATTATAGAATCACACATAACAATAATTTGACAAACAAATATGATGTTTCTAAATCTCTTTTTAAGATTTATGCCGCGAAAGGAACTTTGGATAAAGCTATACATTATGCATCTATGTACGTTGATGCTTGCGATTCTCTTGACTTAGGCAGACGTCAAGAACTTGCGTCAACGGTCAACAATCAGTTCCAATATCATTTCGACAAGGAAAAAGAGATAAAGATACAAGAGGAAAAAGATAAGTTTCGTTTTATGGTCATTATCGTCTCAGTCGTTTCGATATTGTGCATAACCTTCCTTGGATTATTGTTGCTTTATAGGAAAAACCGTTATATGAAAAGATTATTGAAACTTTCAAAGGAACTTGACGGTATAGGAAACACTCAAGAGGAAGTGGAAGAAATGATTTCAGAAAAAAAGATAGAACTAAACTCGTCACGAAAGACATATAAAAAAACTGAAGAAGAGTTTGAGACATTAATGAAAAAAATCCACCAAATATCCATTGAAATAGAGGAACAGAATAAAGAGCTGAAAAATAATGAAAAAATACTGAGAGAAAGAATTGAACAGAACAAGTCACTCTTTAGCCTTATTCATAAAGCTAAATTAGAGACTGATTCCAAAGATGTAGTTGATGTAGTGAGGAAATCATCATTAGGAGTAAAGGACATGACATCATCGCAGTGGGAACAACTATATGTTGCTATTGATGAACTATATCCAGATTTCAAACAACTCATGACAGACAAATTGGGACGTTTCTCCGAGCTACAAATGCAAGTATGTTATTTGCTTAAAATTGGACTTTCAAACACAAAAATCATGAACATGACCGGTGTTGCGAAAACTACTCTTTGGCGATGGGTAAAGAGATATAATTGGGTTTTGACTAATGACATGCAATAACTTAGTCATTCTCGGAATCTTCTATAATCCTTGTTATTTCTTGTTTTTAGTGTTCACTACAATCACTGTCTGTATCCTATGTGGATAGCAATTATGTGGATTCTACATCTTTTCGTCCTAATGACCGATTTGGGTTAATATATTCTATCTCACCATTATCATCTCCAATATGCCTCCATCCATTATCATGTCATGTGGAAGCGTGTAGTTATTCATATTTTTACCATTGTATTTAATGCTTTTCACATATATGTTTTCTTTTGATAAATTATGTGCGATAATTGTGAATGTTTTTCCGTTTTCCAAATGGATTGACGCACGAGAGAATAGGGGAGTGCCTATCTCATATTCTGGTTTCCCGGGGCATACAGGATAAAAACCCAGAGATGAAAACACATACCAAGCCGACATCTGTCCTGCATCATCATTTCCTGATAAACCGCCAGGTCCTGTTCCGTATTCCGTTGAACGTATATAATTTACTGCCTTTTGGGTTTTATATGAATCGCCTGCATAATTATACATGTATGCCACTTGATGACATGGCTCATTACCATGCCAATAACGATTATATGAAAACATCGAATCCAAGCGATTTAAATAGCATTCTCTACCACCCATCAACCCCATTAATCCTATAGGATCGTGAGGTACATACCACGAATAATGACAGGGAGCACCCTCTGTAATAAAAGACACACGCTCCGTTATATTATTATCTATTAGAAACTCACCATTATTATGCCGACCTTGAACATATCCGGTTTGAGGATCAAAGACATTCTTGAAATTCTGACTTCTTTTTTGTAATATCTCATATTCCTTTTTATATCCTAATTCTTTAGATATAACAGAGAGGCAATAATCATCGTATGCATATTCAAGTGTACGTGATACCTGCTCATGTGTGTGATATGCATCACTTACTGGGTCTTCCAATGGAATATATCCATACTTGAGATAACTCTTTAGCGCTCTCCGACCTTTCCCTTCTTTATAATCTTTCTTACTGGCGGTCTTGAAAGCATTCTGACACATTGCCTTATAGGCGGTTTCAACATCAAAATTCCTTACACCCTTCACGTAAGCATCTGTCAATGCAGAAATACAATGATCGCCAATCATAGCACATGTATAACTGTTCCAGCAAGGGAAGATTGGCAACCAACCTCCTTCATTATACATATCAACCAAACTCTGCATCATCTTTCCGTTATGCTTGCGGTCTATGAGATTGTATAATGGATGGACTGCTCTATAAGTGTCCCACATACTGAAATCTGTATAGAATTCTGAATCGCCTCTCACTATTATGCTTTCAGTTTTTCCAGCGTTGTCAAAACGTGGACGCCTGCCATCTACATCACTTATATTTCTTGGTAAGAATGAGCAGTGATAAAGTGCTGTATAGAATTTTGTCATATCGTCAGCCTCGCCATCAACTTCTATCCTTGATAGATATGATTCCCATTCTTCTCTTAATTCTTCTTGAACTCTCTGAAAATTCCAGTCAGGAATCTCTCGATCCATGTTTCTACGTGCTCCTGATATGTCGCAAAAAGAAGATGAAGCCTTCAATATGATGGTGTCACCGGATTCTACATCAAAGCTAAACCATACTCCTTGGGAATAACTGCCACTTTCTACGGGCTTGTCTTTGAACTCTACAACGAAATGACCGGAGAATCCTGCCAATTCGCCTTTGCTCTGGTAAATTCTATGAACTGGATTATCTCCGTATATAATATTTTTTTCTTTATCAATCTTTATGTCTCCCTCACCATAGTCGTTGTTGCTTTGAACGAGTATATATGCTTTACCTGATTGTTTATATATAAATCGGAAAATAGCCGATCGGGATTTCCCTGTCATCTCTGCTTTTATATGTTCTTTAGGAAGTACAACTGAGTAATAATCAGGCTGGCTAATCTCATCGTCGTGACTGAACATACTCCCTTTGGTATCATTGCCTGTACGCAATACATCAAATTGAGGTGTTATGGTCATACTTCCGTAATCTTGTGTGCAACCTCCAGATATCCAGTGACTATTGCGGAAACCTAAGAATATGCTGTCGGTATAGTAATATGGCGCTATGCATTTCTTCTCTGTATTTCGGGTTTGGGGAGTCCAGAAATTCATTCCATGTGGCACCAGGACCGCAGGAATCGTCTGACCACATTCCTCACTTCCTTTGCCAAACATACCGGCACTTTTCAATGTGCTATAACTCGTGCCTATCAAAGGATCAACAAAACCCACCTTTGATTTTATTACTTGGGAGTGAGCATTCATCCCAATGAATAGAAGTATCGTCCCTATTAATCTGAACATCTTTTAGAAAATCCTTATTAATTTGTTTAATCCTGTTAATCTCATTAATATATAAATAATTCGTATAATTAGCTTATTTTGTGGTAAAATATAACCCTTTAATATCGTCAATCTCGTTAAAAAAAAAACTTCGTTTCATTCGTGTTTAAAAAATCATTTAAATCCCGTCAATCTCGTTAAAATAAGTCTTTGTTTAATTCGTTTCATTCGTGTTTAAAAAAACATTTAAATCCCGTCAATCTCGTTAAAATAAGTCTTCGTTTCATTCTTTTAATTCGTGTTTAAAAAATCATTTAAATCCTGTCAATCTCGTTAAAATAAGTCTTCGTTTCATTCGTTTAATTCGTGGTTAAAAATCATTTAAATCCTGTCAATCTCGTTAAAAAAAATCTTCGTTTCATTCGTTTAATTCGTGTTTAAAAAAACATTTAAATCCCGTCAATCTCGTTAAAAAAAAATCTTCGTTTCATTCGTTTAATTCGTGTTTAAAAAAACATTTAAATCCCGTCAATCTCGTTAAAAAAATCTTCGTTTAATTCATGTTTAAAAAAACATTTAAATCTCGTCAATCTCGTTAAAAAAAATTCGTTTAATTCGTTTAATTTGTGTTTAAAAAAACATTTAAATCCCGTCAATCTCGTTTAAAAAAAATCTTCGTTTAATTCGTTTAATTCGTGGTTAATAAATCCTTTTAATCCTACTAATCCTCGTTCTTAAGAATTTGCGTAATTCCCGTTAAAAAGAATCCCAGCGAGCAAAACTGCCCGCTGGGACAAATAATCATATTTCGGTCTTTAAAGCATTGATTTTACCTGGTTGTACACGTTTTCTGCTGTATAACCCAGCTTCTCGTCAAGTACTTTATATGGAGCAGAGAATCCGAAGGATTCCAGACCCCATATCTTGCCTTCGGCCTCAGGCACAAGACCAAGAAGGTTAACAGGCAAACCAGCTGTCATACCAAACTTCTTAACTCCTGTTGGGAGTACAGATTGCTGGTATTCCTTGCTCTGACTGCGGAACAAACCTTCTGAAGGAACGCTCACGATGCGTATCTTAATGCCGTCTTTACGTAGTAGTTCTGCACCAGCTACCAATGTGCTCACTTCTGAACCGGTAGCGACCAAGATAATGTCTGGATTCTCGTCCGAACCGGCTACTATATAGCCTCCCTTTGCAACTTGGCTATAGTCATTGCCTTCTGGAAGGTTATTAATGTTCTGACGGCTAAGAATCAAGGCTGAAGGAGTGGATACGTTTGCCATAGCAAGTGCCCATGCTTCTGTGGTTTCCTTGGCATCGGCTGGGCGGAGAACAAGCATGGATGGCTTGCCGCTGTGATTCTTCAGTTTCTCCATTAATCGAATCTGAGCTTCTTGTTCTACTGGCTCATGAGTAGGACCATCTTCGCCTACACGGAATGCATCGTGAGTCCAGATGAACTTAACTGGCAGTTCCATCAACGCTGCCATTCTCACTGCTGGCTTCATATAATCGCTGAATACGAAGAATGTGCCGCATGCTGGAATCACACCACCATGTAGAGCCATACCAATGCAGCAGCATGCCATAGTCAGCTCGGCTACACCGGCCTGGAAGAAAGCTCCGCTGAAATCTCCCTTAGTCAATGCATGTGTCTTCTTCAGGAAACCATCTGTCTTGTCGGAATTCGACAAATCGGCGGAAGCACATATCATGTTTGGAACTTGCTCTGCCAATGCGCTCAGACATGCTGCAGAAGCGGAACGAGTGGCGTCGTTGTCCTTTTGAACCACCTTGCTCCAATCTATCTTAGGAGCAGTGCCACTGAACCATTCTGCCAGCTGAGCGGCCTTCTCTGGATTGGCTTTTGCCCAGGCTTCTTCTTCTGCATAACGCTCGGCAACGATGCCTTCAAGCTCTTTTGCTCGATTTGCATACAATTCCTGTACCTCTGGGAATATCTGGAACGGATTCTCTGGGTCGCCGCCAAGATTCTTGATGGTGTTAACAAATGCATCACCACCAAGTGGAGCACCGTGCGTCTTGCAGTTGGCTTCGTATGATGTGCCGTCGGCCTTCAGAGCACCCTTACCCATTATACATTTACCAATAATCAACGTTGGCTTGCCTTTAACTGTCTTGGCTTTGTCCAAAGCACTGCGAATCTGTGATGCATCGTTTCCAACGATTTCAATCACTTCCCAACCGAGTGCACGGTATTTGGCAGCTGTGTCTTCGTTCATCACGTCCTTCGTCTCCGTAGACAACTGGATGTCATTGGAGTCATAGAACATAATCAGGTTGTCAAGTCCTAAGATCGAAGCTATACGGGCACCACCCTGGCTGATCTCTTCCTGAACGCCGCCATCTGAAATGTATGCGTAAATCGTTTCTTTTGCAAATGTAGGGTTGCCGGTATGAGCTGCAAGGAATTTAGCTGCTATGGCTGCACCTATTGCAAACACATGACCTTGACCTAATGGACCCGAAGTGTTTTCTATGCCACGGGCAATCTCAAATTCTGGGTGACCTGTGGTTGGTGAACCCCATTGACGAAGATTTGCAAGCTCATCCAATGTGAACTTACCAATTAGGCATAGCTGGGAATACAGCATTGGGGCCATGTGGCCTGGATCAAGGAAGAAACGGTCACGACCTACCCATTCGGGTTTCTTTGGGTCGTATTGCAAATATTCTGAATACAACACATTGATAAAGTCGGCACCGCCCATAGCACCGCCTGGGTGACCTGATTTGGCTTTCTCTACGGCTGAAGCTGCCAATATTCGGATATTGTCAGCTGCTTTGTTTAATACTTTAATATCGTTCATTATTAATCTTGTTTTTTGAATTTTACTGCTGCTTCTTCTATTG
>Ga0247611_10005664_pt1 | contig 16361 bp, 36 predicted proteins | sample 177DNAGHGhighgp2_FD_192422 | JGI IMG/M metagenome (GOLD analysis project Ga0247611, IMG submission 192422) | Sheep rumen microbial communities from Palmerston North, Manawatu-Wanganui, New Zealand - 1770 DNA GHGhigh gp2 | ecosystem: Host-associated > Mammals > Digestive system > Stomach > Rumen... | reverse complement strand
ATAAGGGAGGGGGTGTGTTATTTAAGGGGGGAGGGGGAGGGTCAGCACAGCCGGTTTAAGGGTATATAGGTGTGTATTCCTTAAACAATCTTTTGAAGACAATCTCAATAATTTCAGAGACTTCTTTGTACAAATTGTCTGAAGGATTTTACCGGTTATGCTGTAACTTCAGCCGTTTCAGGTTCGTCAGGGACATAAACCTTCTTTGTAACTTTTCTATAAATTCCAAGCGGATCATACTCGACTATCTTGTCAACACATCTCTCAACTTCCTGTGCGTACTCAACATCGGAGAGCGAATCAGAAGTGTGAGTAAGTCGAGCAAGATACTGACTCGAATAATAACCTTTGTCACAGTCGTAACGATACCAAGCGTCGAACTCGTCAATCGGATCAAACGGATTGTCAATCGTTGTTATTGCTGCGCAATTGTAAGTCATTCGATTTCGCTTCCTTTCTTCGTCATTTGTGTTCGCTTTGCTTTCGGCGCGCAACTCGCCAATCATTTGCTGTACTTAGCAACAGTTGAAGTTGAGACACCAAACATTTCAGCTATTTGCTGTTGTTCGTAGCCATTAGCCGCCAGATTCTTAATTCTTGCAATGTCAGCTGTACTTAAAGTTCCCTTGTCATGGGGAGTAGCTCTCTGCTTAAGTTCTTCATCGTCTACAAAGTTCATGATCTCTCTAAGAGTTGTGTCATGAATTGCGCCGTTCTGAATAGCTTCCCATTCTCTGTCTGTAAAAGTTATGGGGGTTCTCTTAGCGCCTACATCGGCACGAGCCTTTGTGATCCACTGCTGACGGAACTTCTTAAGTTCTTTAGAATCTTTACGAAGGTCTTCATCATTCTTAAGAGCCTCCTGCTCCATAGTATCTGCTATGAACTGGGCCTGTCTCTCAAGGGGCTTGTTCATCTTAGAAACTTTGAGTTTGGACTTTAAAGAATTAACCTCGTCTTCGTAGGCAAGGGCGGCCTCTTTATTATACTTAAGGCCGGGGGTATTAAGAACTTCCAGACGAGCGGTATTAGCCATGTGTTTCAGATAATTTGCATAATCAGCATAGGCCTTTTCTTTCGGATGCTGATACTCAGACATTAAATCATAAGCATCAGAATACTGTGACATGCGTGTCGCTTTCTGGGTACGGGGGGTCAATGTAAAGTCGCGGGTGGGGGTGCCTTTATAGAGAACTTCCTTAGTGTCTTCCTTAATAATAGTCTCTTCATAATAAGTGGACTTTGTTTCTTTGTCATACTTTTCATTGATTATAGAAACGGTACCGTCTTTCTTATTAGGCTTAGGCTTTACATAAGTCTCCCCACTCTCTGCAAACTTCTTTTCACCTGTAACGGGGTCAGTCCATCCTGAACCACGAGTCTTAGGAATGTCAATCTTTGCATTTGCTCTCGAAATTAATGTGGACACCCCGGTACTTTCCTTACCCTCTGGTGTGGTATGAAGCTGCCACTTTCTCTTAAGAGCCATATAGTCATTGTCTATTGCACTCTGCTGATAATCAAGACCATGTTTTTCAGCGTCGATAATTACCATAGAATGTTTAACAGCCTTTGCAAGATCTTCATCTTCTGCACCAAGTATGGTCATATCGGTAATAAGATTAGATACTTTGCCCATTTCATTCTGGGTCTGATCTTTAGTCATTCTCTTATAGGTACCTTCTTTTTTACCGCCATACATAAGCTTAGTGTCAAAACCCTCAAGTTCTTTTAAAGCTGGACGGTGGGCTATGTTTACACCATTAGACCCAGTGGGTAACACAAGAACCGTATCTCCATCGAAATCTGCACCAGAAAGCTGGTCAGCAACTTTCTTTGTAATACCGACCGCATCCATCGCGTCTTTTGTAATTACAGACCTACCTTCCTTGTTTCTGTTATTAACAGTAAGGTAAGGTATTTCAAAAGTTCCTCCATGAGGAAAACGAACAAGACATACTTTTTCGCCATCTTTATAGCCGGGAGCATAAATCTCGTCATCTTTTAAAGTTGTCAGAGGAAGAATGACTTTGTAATGCTGACGGGGGAGGGAAGCGGCTTTCAAAGTTTCGGCTCCCTTATCACAAGAATCTGCGAACTTCTCAAGCATAACTTTCTTGACTGTTGGGTTATCAAGATCCATAATGCTGTCATACTCGCTCTTTTTAAGATCCTCAGATATCTTTAACTGACGATTAATAAGCGGTATGTTCTGTTTAGAAAGGAACTGTGCGGGGAGTTTATCTGCCCAGTCATCCCAATCACCTTCATCCGCTCTCTTGTTTATTAAAGAGAGTTTCTTCTTACCGTCATCGTCATAATAATATGACTGGCCTCCGGTAGTTCTTGTAGGATCATCAGGATCGTTGACACCAGCCTTGATAAGAGAACCAAACGGATCATCTTTCGGAGTACCGTCTTTATTTCTCTTAATAGGCTTGAGTACAGAGTTGTCCTTGCTACCAAGAGCAGGAACATCAGCAGTCTTGTTTGTGTTAAATCGAATATCAATACCGTCAGGGAGGTCATCGGCATATACAGCCATTCCTTTGAGGTAATGTGTACCGTCAACAAGGATTCGCACCTGTGCATAGTGTGAACCTCCAAGATCAAGATCCTTAACGCCTCTGCGCAGCTCAATGACACCATCCTTAGCAACACCACCCGAAAGAGTGCCGTCTTCGTTAAGGGTGGAATAATTTATCATGAGACGCTTACTGTCCATTGAGCTCGGGTACTGGTATCTCTTATCAAATGTAACACCATCATCGTGAGACACATATTCAGAAGCAGGGAAGTAAATATCATCCGGTGTAAGATCTTTAGAATAGACTTCCTTGTATTCGGTGCCCGGTTTACAAAGAATGGTAAATGTTGTCATCTTACCGGGATTTGTCTTCTGAGGGAATCGTCTCGGGTATTCTTCATAGCCCTCAAGCTTAAGGAATTCAATAGCCTGATCAAACTTGACTTCTGAAATATCAAGGTTAAGAGCAGTACCTTTTCCGACCTCAACCATTCCATGTTCATCAACCATCTGCTTAAGCTTAGCAGCAGTCTCTTTAGTGACGGACTTTCTTCTTGCAACATCGTCATCAAGAAGTGCTCTTACTGAAGAGTCATTCTTATATCCAAGCTCTTTGGCAATAGTCATAAGAGATGCACCTTCATCACGTCTCTGAAGAGCATAAGAACGTTCTTTACTTCTTACTTCTTCTTCTGCAATGGTGACTGCCGCTCTGAACTGCCCGGTTGAAAGGCCCATGTAGTGAGCGATCGCAGTATCGCCTGTAAATATCTTTCCTTACCCTGACCCCAGATGCCGTCATCGTCAGTCCAAGTAAAGTCTTTCTTTTCACGAAGGTTAAGAACTCGGTCAAGAAAATCTGTACCTTCGTCTCCGGGTATGACATCATTACGACGAAGCTTATGTCGCTTTTCATGCTGATACGGATTGTCGCCAGAGCCATAAGGATAACGCCCGGAACGGAACTTAACTCCGATATGCTGCAAAATATCTTTTGACTTGTCGTTGCCGCTATAATGTTCTGCTATCGCTGCCGCGACGTAGTTCATATCGCTCACTCCATTTCTTTGAGTTTGTTTATGAGTTTGTCATAATGAACACCCTTGTCCATAATCGGTAAAATATCTTCCGCGGTAGGGTTACAAATGATAATGTCATTATTCTGGTAGATGCGAAGTTCCATCTGAAGATCACCCGGCTTCTGACGATACTCAAGACAAAAGAGAGCAGCATAAATCATAAGCTGTTCCATATGAGCTGGGGTCTGTCCGGTCTTCAAGTCATGAATACGAAGTCTTCCATTTCTGAAAGATATGCTGTCTGCGGTTCCAAAGAAATTATCGGAATAGTAAAGAACTACTTCTGGATCCATCTTGTAACCGATAGCATCATTGACGTACATATTGAGTGTCTGATGACTTCCTTTAAGCGGTATGCCCAAAGATATCAATTCGGCAGCAAGAGCATGAAGTCGTGTTCCTCGATAAATTGCCTGTTGATTTGAATAAGCTTCAATGAACTTCTCGTCATCATAGTTAAGCCAACTATATTTACTTGCTCCGAGAAAAGCATGAGCGCCTTCAAATCGAGAATGCTTGTTCCAATTCATCTAAAACCTCCTCTTTGTTTTCCGGATAGATAAACCGACTGAATGACATTGTGTTCATTCGATCGACATAAATATCCTGATTTGGCTGATGAGGAGCTTTCTTTGATCGCTTGCATTCGAGAGTTGCCCAGTGTTGATTGTATAGAACGATCCAGTCAGGGACACCCTGCAAATATCCAGAATCATTCTTCAGCACAAAGCAACCAGGGAACCGTGCTTTAATCTCTTTTACAAGCTTTGCCTGAAAGTTCCTTTCCAGCTTCTTGGTGTTTCTTGACATAAATATCAATCCTCCTAAAAGCCACTTTGGGGCAAAAGCATAAGAGAGTGTTCAATAAATTTGACATTTATTTCCTTCTCTCCTCATAAAAGGGGCTGTTTTTTTCGCGTGCCCGTAAAAAAGAGGATAAATTGTGTGTTTTGCGAGAATATTCATAGTGCAGAATGACAGAAAGAAAGACCGTTTGTCTATACGGTCTCTTCCTTTGTTTTGGTTCGTGTATCATGCCAAATCCTAAATATCCAAGATGACACTGTGCATAATACCATACCTGCTACTCCTATACCAGTCATTCTGTCCTCTGTTATTAAGAATGCCGATACAGAAAGTACCAGCGTATTTATTACCACGAATATCAATGTTGCTATTTTGTTTGTCATACCAAACACCATCCTTTCCATATAAGCAGATGTTAAATTTGCGCATGACAAAAAGAGAAGCCGCTGTTTAAGCGGTCTCTTTTGTTTTGTTGTTTGTGCTTCTCAATGCCATCATTGTAAAGTTTATGTTTGCCAGTGTCCCAAATACCAGAAATCCTATCAGTATAATCCAGAACCCTACAACTATCCGCTCATGAGAATATCCATACCTCATGTATGTATCCACATAACCGAATGCCGTAAGTATCCCAATTATTGTAATAGCTCCTTCTGCTATCATTGCTACTAATGCAATTACTAATCTCTTAATGCGTGTCATATTAAACACCTTCCTTTCATAATACCCCTTGTGTTATTTGCGTATAACGGCATAAGACAAATATCCATAAAAAGAAGAACGGACTGATTAGTCCGCTTCCTCATCATTCTTGGCAGTCTTCATATACAACCAGAAGAAAACACTTGATATTCCTGAGAATATCAATGACCCCGCTCCGGAAATGATGAACATTATAGCCAGCCAATCAACCTTCATCGCGTTGACTCCCACAATGATCCATAATAATCCTAAAAGCGCAGTCACCAATACTGTCATGCAAAATATCAATGTTGCCTTTATTCTTGTTTTCATAGTAAGACCTCCTTTCGTCTCATAATAGGATTTGTAATGTTAGCGTAAAAAGAGAAGCCGCTGTTTAAGCGGTCTCTTTTTTATTGTGTTTTCTCAATGCATCCACAAACCATACTGTTTCATATCTGATTTGCATACCTACCAGCATAAATATCAATATCGCTATAAGCCATGCTCCGCATACAATCATATTCAATTCTGTACCCTGTGTAAGTCCGTAATACCGTACTGGCTGCCACTCGTAGTTGTTTAAGTGAGTTTCATCGCTCACATCGACACACTCACGTTCGCAAAGCCATACGACGTTTCCGTCCTTAGCCGTGTCTACAAATCTTGAAATCTGTATCGCACTCTGAAGCATTGGTAATCCTATAAATATCAATATTACTACCGCTGCTATGCTTATTGTTTTCAGTATGAATGTTTTAATATTGTGTTTCATTATTAACACCTTCCTTTCATAAAACCCATTGTACTGTTTGCGCGGTCTGTAAATATCCATGACAAAAAGAAGACCGGCTGTTAAGCCTGCGTCTCCTCCTCATAAATTTCCGCTAATTGTTGGTCAAATCTGCAACCTATTTTATAAGTACATACCATAATGCCAACCATCATGGGCGCCCACCAAACGGCAGCCAGTATAGTTTCCATAGTCATGCCTAATTCTCCCCAGCGAGCGTAAATTTCGCTGCCATATAGAGCATATACAAGCATAGTCATATGTATAAAGCTGCCTAATGCTAAAAGCCCTCCGACAATTGATATCATTATTGCCCTTACCCATAACATAGTTTTCTTCATAATAAGACCTCCTTTCGTCTCATAATACCCCTTGCATCATCTGCGCCTCTCAATACCACACTTTTAGAACAATCACCAAATTGTCAAAACGAAGAGGGACTGTTCTGTCCGTTCTTCGTTTTCTGAATTACCTCACTTTGTTTTTAATTGTCCTAAAATGTCACGTTTGATGTCACATATTGATTTGGTCATGAGCGCGGCCGTATTGATGTCCTCAAGAGTGTACTTTCCTGTTCCTTTTAGGAAATTACTCATTTCCCTACGAATATCCTCGGTACACCTCTCGAAGCAATCATCAAAAGCTGCCTCAATTTCCTCAATTGTGTAAGTCTTCTTTTCGTTCATTTTAAAACTCCTTTCAAGTCTCAAATGCCGGTTCTTCCATAATACCCCTTGTACCGTTTGCGAAGTCCCAAACCTACCAAAATATCCATAACCATCAACTAACCAAAAATTCGTCAATTTCTACTAATTTCAACCAAAATTTTGCCGAACCTAAAAACTCGTCTCAAACACCTAAAAATTCGCGATTTTTATGTTTCGGGACAAAAGCCCACTTTTTTTCTAAAACTTTTTTATTTTTTGCAACATTTTTTAAAAAAGTTTTAAGAAAAAAGTGGGTTTTTGGCCACGACCCCTCACAAATGGCTTAACCATGCGGGTTTGAGGCCTGCCCACTTTTTTTTAAAAAGTGGGCAATTGGCCAAAAAAAGTGGGCATTTTGCACATTTTTCACAAATTTTCTCTCATCGCCCTCAAAAATTTCTGACAAAAAGTGGTCACTGCCCACTTTTCTGGCCACTTTTGTCCGCAAAAATGGGCAGAAATTTTGCAATTTCGCACAAGCCAAAATCGCCCCGAAACACTCAAATTTGACCATTTCAAGACCAATTTTGTTCACATTGATGTAAATATCCATAAGACACTTATAAGACCCCATTTAGCATCTCAAAACAGCAAAAAGAGAAGCCACTGTAAGTTCAGTGACCCTCGTCTCAAGAATATCAATCAGTCCTGTTCTCTGGCAGAACTATCATGATAACCGAATATTCCTCAAAGATTTCTCCGGCCGGATGATCAAGATAACTTACGACCCATTTGACCTGATCATCCAAATAGCCATCACCATACAAATCAATGTTTTCGGATGCATAGTCTGCTTTTCCGTAGTAAATTGTTCTTGGTGTAGCGTCTGGATTTTTCTTGTCTGGTACGCAAATATCCACGACCTCTTTTGCCTCGATCACTTCAAGTAAACTCTTAAGTTTCATAATAAACCTCCTTATAGTCCATGTTGTTTATTCCTGCATAATAGCACCTGTCTCATTTGCGTTCAACCTCAAGCCCCATTACAAAATATCTACAAAAAGAGGACAGGCTGTTTAGCCTGCATCCTCCATTTTCTGAGGTATTATACCGTTACTCAACTGTATTAAGTTAATCATTCTCCAAACCATTTCCCCCTCAATGTCTCTGCCAATCCTGAATTTCTCAACCTGCTTTGAAATATCACTAATCACTTTTGGATCAATGCCCTCCTTCGCAATCTTGCGGTATGCCGTCCACAAGAATGTCGAAGCGATCTGCATGTGCTCCATCTTAGCAAATTTCTTTGCAAGTCTAAGCTCCTTGTTAATTGCCATTCTTTCTTTAAGTGTCATAGTTTTATCCTCCTTAAATATCAATAGTCTTCGGAAACGGTATTGTCTCCTCATATTACCGCCTGCAAGATAAGCGTACTTAGATGTAGTTAGAAACAGTTAGATGTAGTACGTGACTCTCACCGTCTCAAAAATATCCACAAAAAGAGAAGCCGCTGTTTAAGCGGTCTCCTCATTCGCATATTCCGATGCCTCCTTAAGTTTTAAATATCTTTCTGCCGAGTTGAATTTGTCAAAGTCATACTTGTGCATAGCCTCAAGGACACCACGCACGCCGTCTTCGTCAAGCTCGTTACGTAGCCACCTTATAAAAGTTTTGTCTACATTAAACGGCTGTCCGATTTTGCCGCCTGCAAATATCCAATTGAAGATATAGTACATTTCTGTTCCTTTAATTAATTCTTTCTTCATATTAATATCCTCCTTAGTTTTAAAGTTTTCGGAATCTCTTCCATAATAGCACCTGTACCATATGCGTCCACCAAAATATCCACAATTTCGCCCACAACCCTTCAAAAACGCTCTCTAAGCTACTTTAATGCTTTATACGACAAACTATATGTCTTTCATAAAAGTGCCTTAAAACGCATTTTTGAGGCCTTCTAGAGCGTTCTATGACACCCTCAAATATCAATTAAAAGCAAAAGAAGAAGCCGCTGTTTAAGCGGTCTCTTCCTTCATTTTTGCCTCCTTACGTTTAAACAATTTGTTCAATATCGTTTTTAACATTTTGAACCACAACTCGCCAAGAAGTCTGCCTATCACCGTGTAATAAGTGCCGCCAGCGCGGAACACTCCATAGGTTACACCCTGCACAAGGATGTGAGTACGTTCTATATAATACTCATCTACCTCCTTATACAGCATACCCCTCATTGTTCCGTCGTCCTTCCGCCAAATATCCACGAACTCCCTCATAACTTCCAAGTCAGTGCTTGCCAGTTCCATTTCCATATACTTCTTTTTGAACATATTGTTCACTCCTTTCTGCATAATAGCACGTGTTTTTCCTGCGCCAATCCCAAACCCCTCAAAATATCAACGTAGAGCCCTCTACAAGCCTCTCTACGCGCTTTTATACCGTAATACGTTATAAACTATACGTCTTTCTTAAAAGTGCCTTAAAACGCGTTCTAGAGGCCGTCTGGAGCGTTCTGTGATGCTATTAAAACCAAGATAGATTGTGATAACTGTCACAAAATATCAAGGTTTTAATGATTATTCTGACTTCTTTACAATCATTACATCATCAAAAGTACCAGAGTTTAAAGCTTCTATTACTTCGTCGTTAGTTACATAACGTTTAAGTCCAAGCTCATCATATAAGTGTCTCAGTCTTAGCGCTACTTCAAACATTCGTAATTGAAGTCGCATATAGTTTTCAAACTCAGAATCTTCACTGATTTGTATATTGTAGTCTAGTGTCATTATTAATCACCTCCATAATAGTATCTGTTCTATATGCGTCTACTAAAATATCCATAAAAAAGAAGACAGACTGTATAGCCTGCTTCTCTGCATTTAGCCTCCTTCAATTTTTAAGTTTTCCGTCCTTAATACACTGTAAAACTGCTCTTGCTTCTTCCAGTATCTCCTCGGTTGTCCATCTCTTATCATCGTCATCACATCCAAATAGCGAAATATCAACGCCGCTCCACGAGTAGTCTCCACAATGTGCGTAGTCCCATCCGAGCCATATACCGTCGATTCCTGTCCAGTCTCCTAAAGTTCCCAAGAATGTAAAACCTCCATGTGGTCCTACAACCTGGTCATCAATCCAAAACTGTTCATAATCATCAGTTATTTTTATGCCCGGATAAGTTACATATGCACAAGGGTGACCACCGCGTATATTGAGTATTGTTACTCCGTACCCGTTGTCTTCCTCATGATACAAAACCTCCGATTTTCCACTTCCGTAAATCATCTGCTTCAGTTCCATATTAAAGTCCTCCTTAAAATATAAATTTAGGCTTTCTTGCCATAATAGCCCCTGTGCCATATGCGTTAAGCCAACCCACTATTTTCAAAAAAGAAAAGGACCTGTAACAATTGCTACAAGTCCCTTTCCATGTCAACGATAGATTTCGCCGGTTTCCTTATCTTTCAGGACAATTCTTTCTGCCAGTTCAAACCCTGCTATATCGCACAGTCGCATAATTATTCCGACTAACTCAAATCTCTTCGACCGTGATGAAAAATAAACCGGAACCGAATCACGCGGCTTGTCCATTCTACGCTGCCTGTTGTCAAAATATCCATCATTACGACGTCTTGCAGCATGATAAGTAGGATCTTTGTAGAATTCCTTGTTCATACCTTTCTTCTGCGCATACTCGTAAGAATCAAGTCTCTCACCATCGCAAGGTACAGGCACAGGCTGCTGGAATGTTCCATTAGGAATATCCATACTGTTGTCAGCACGATACTCATTCATCAGATGCTCCACAACCGGGCTTGCCATAGTCGACTGAACCGCATCAAAGTTTGTTCCGTTGTTTACATTGTTTTCCATAGTTAAGTCCTCCTCAAGACCATTTAGAAATATCAATACCCGCATCTTTTAATTTGCGAGTACATAACCAAGGTATATCAGTATCTTCCATGAGATACCGATCCTGCAAGTTTTTCAGCTCTGTAACAAAGCTGTCATGAAACTGTTTAAGTCTCTTTTCGCCGAAACCAAACTCTTTATGCAAAATATAAAGCACCATCGAGTCTATCTCGGCATCATTCTTGTCATTATACTCCGCCAGTTGTCTCCGGATCTCCATGTCCATAGCCTTCCTCGACACCCCCGGCAGGTTTACTCTGGCTCGCAAATCTCGTTACCTCCTTGTCAAAACTGCTCAACCGCTCACAAATGAGTTCAGTAAATATCTTTGCTATGAACTGTTCACCGTATCGTATCGAGATTTCGTCTTTCGACAAATATTCATCACGAGCACCGTTACGTTCATACATCACGATGGTATCAAATACCCCACTTTCATCATACTTTATAAACTCAAATATTAATCCGCCGAAATTTACTTTTGTAACCAACCCCTCAAAAGCATCATGGACGGCATTCAACACTATTTGGTAATAAACTTTGTGGTCAGTAATGTCGATCATACAACTCTAATCCTTTCTCTTCATTATTTTCAATTCTTTGTAGATGAGCATCTGGAAAATGTGTGCTATGGAAGAGACACTAAGGCCACTATTCAAGGTTATTGTTGCCAGAAGTATTTTCTGTTCAGGATACATGTCTTTGTTATAATCAATCCTGAATAAATTAGCATACCCATAGGCAGTCTCAATTGTGAAAGCAGCATTACAAAGAATGTTATCAAAATAATTAAGCTTAATCACTTTGCACGAATTATTCACAGCCTTTTTAACACATTCTACCAAACAATCCATCATTTCCCAATTCTTAATCTTAGTCATCTGTTTCTGCCCCTTTACTATGTAATTTCTCAATTAGCTTCATGCCCATATAATCATTGCTAATGTCATTAATAATTTCTATAACACACTCATCACAGACATGAACCGTTCTCCTTGTAAACCAGTCTGTCATACAAATTACAGAAGGAAAAGCACGTCCACATCTCACACAATCAAGAAGCATACCCGGTCTTGCCGAAATATAATGTGGTCCATATTTAATCTCAGCCGACATCTCTCATCTTTTCCCTTTCTTTCCGTTCCTTGTTTATTACCTGAATTCGCTTCAAGACATACTCCGTGTAAATATCCACAAGGGTCTTTCTCCCAACGCAGCAACCGACCGTGATACCCTGAAGAAAATCCATAGTAATATCATGCCTTGGGTCCTGCTCTACTTTGAGATTGATACGAATAGGCTGATGTGTCAACTTATCTCGATGCAGCACACACATCTCTATCCACAAGTCGTCATGCTTGATGTAAAATGACTCGCTGTGCAAACCATGGACGTTGAGTAATCGCCCAACACAAACGTCAAGATTTTCGCGCACAATGTCTCGTCTGCTTTTTCTTCCCATAATCAATTTCCTCCATTTTCTTTCTTCATCTTCTCAATCAGTAAATCGCCCATAACTCTGCCATATGCGTCATCAAAAGCCGCTTTTTCGCCCATAGTCATAATAGATTTCAAATCCAACCCAAATGACGTATTACCAAGAACACCAACCGACGTTCCAATTACCTCAGTGTTTTTGGTTAGAATATCATAGAACGTGTCCGACCAAGACACAAGGACGTCATAAAGCTGCTTGTTTGTCTGCAATGACTCAGGAAGAAAACTCATGTCAATCATTTATCAGTCACCCTTTCATTAATAAAGTCACAAATAGCTTTACGGCAGTCTGGACAAAGATCCAGCGTATAGTCATTAGCACTTACACTAATAGTACCTTCTAATTTGTTAGATGTGTTTTTAGAAGGCTTGAAATAATACTGCCTACATCCATACTCATATACCTCATACAACCCGCCACAGATATCACACTTATATGCTCTCATTCTAACTTTTCCTTTCTTTCAATTATCCCATCAACCGCGTCATGGTCTTTCAAAATATCAATCCTCCATTTTAAATACTATTCCGGTTTCATCATAAGACTCAACCTCTTCACAAGAGTCAATCGTGACTTTTACAGCATATTTTTTACCATTACATGTAAATGCCAATGTCATTTTAGAGCCTGGTTTATACCTGCTTTCAATTGATTCGTCCCATTTCATTAGGAAATCCATAAAATATCGATCCTTTCGTTACTTAAATATTGTCACAAATAAAGAGCAGCACATCATTTGTAATGTCCCATATAGAGCCTCGATATTCAAATTCTTTGTATATACTGTTTGCTAATGGCTCGTCTAATGAATTCACAATGTACACCAATAGAGAATGTCCAAATTTAATAAATCGAATTCTTTTTCTATCACCATCGATGTCATAAAAATAATTGGTATATCTGTGAACATCATAATTAAGCAAATTCGTGAAGTCGTCTTGGATAATACTCACAATTTCTTTTCTTAGCTCTGGGTTAATATTACACACAAATATCAATCCTTCCTTTCTGTCACTGTTTAATATCCTCGTATGTGGCCATAAACTTTATAAGCGCTTTATTACAAACAGGGCAATTAACATAATAGCCGTCCGTATAATAGGTGTCTTTATAACCAAATGTAAAGACCGTTCCACAATTGGGGCACACCTTTAGTCTCAACTTTGCATTGTTGAAGTTATAATCGAATACCTTCTCGTCCATAAATATCAATCCTTTCTTTTAAAATGGTCACAATGGTAATCTATACTCATTTTAGCCGGATCAAACTCGATCAAACCTGTTTCGGGGTTAATGTCTCCATAACTAACATTTGACTTTGCAAAATACATACACGTAGCTACGCCAAGAGCATAAACCGGGAATAAATGCTCACAATGTCGACATTGCTCAAATAGTTCTTTCTCGGTCATAAATATCAATCCTTTCTGTCATTAAACTTTTTAGCACAATCCATGCAAATTTTAACGTTTCTAACCCCAAAAGGAATTTTAATGCCTAGATCTTTTACATATTTACAATCCTTTGGAATTGTAAAATATCCAATGTATTCAAGTTCTCTGCCGCATGCATCACACTTTTTCATCTTAATCCTCCATTTTTAAAATCCATTAAGCCCAGGAGTATACGAATGTATAAAACCTTCCAGAAACTCAATTTTCTTTTTAAGCTCCTCATTTTCCTTTTTTAAAGCATCCTCTGAATTAGACTCAGCATCCTTAGACCCGATGATTATTATGTCTTCAACATAAGGCAACTGCTCAATCATCTCGCAAAACGTATGCCAGCAATCAAGCTTGTGGTTCCTTCTGTCAAAATATATGTGGCTCAAGACCTCATAATTAAGCTGCACGGTACGACGTTGATTGTACGAGGAGGGGAGAAGCTGTATCATCTGCCACCAATACTTTTTGTCATTGGTCTGTAAATATAACTTTCGAGCAAGGTTAAGTTCGTGTATTGTCCACCTAAGAGCCTCTCCAAAATCATGCTTACAAGGCTCTTTCTGAGTCTCTTTTAACGGATTAATATCCAGAGTCCCTACATGTTCGCACGAGAAGTCATCAAGTGTGAATTCCTTTGCCTGAATCTTGTGCATCGTGCTGCAAGAGTTACATACAGTCCCGACTTTATATGTATCAAATTCCTTCCACCAGTACAACGGCGCAGTAATGTCCATGGTGACGTTAATCATACGACGGAACTTTGCATGAGTAGCGCCACCTTTAGCAAGACGTTTCATCAGGTCAAGATCATTAGGCCCAAGTTCCCATCCAGGTCCGTCTTCTATGTCTGATTCTGCTATTTTGTCCGGAACCGGTCCAGCATTTCCGCAAATATCATGGTATTCCCAATCATCAAACCATATGCTATCGCTTTTCTCCCACGAATTCATGGGGTTGCGCATACCTCGAATCGCCGCTTCCCAACCTGTTACTTCAATGTTTTCTACTTTAAGCATGCTCTTTCATCCTCCATATAATCCTCCATATAATCTTCAACGTTTTTCTTAATTAAACCAATATTCTTATAAAATTGGCTATAAGTTTCTTTGTACCCACACCATTTGCAGTAAACCCTATATCCTTTTGGTATCGAGTCTATAGGTGTCCTGCATATACATTTCGGGCATACTTGTTCAAGCATCTTTATCCTCCTGAAACTCACAAGTGTCATATGCATCTCTTAGACAATCATATAATCTAGAGTTCTTGTTTCCGCATTTGCCTATCCATCCTTCTTCAGCAGCCTCAACCAAATACTTACAATACTTACATTCTGGTGTATTAACGCCATCAATAGAGCACGATGCATATCCAGTTTCACCTCTGACATAATCCACACTATCATACCCAAATATCAATTCGGGTTTATCATCAGTAGAACGAATCCCACAAGCGCACCAATCCGGATGGATTCTGTCGCATTGCTTAAGGAGCTGGGCGAGAGTCATGTCTGCCGGTGCTTCTGCTGCAAAGGAAATATCACAGCCATCGAGCATAAATCTCAGCATAGGAACTTTAACCTTAGTCTTGCACAAACATTTTTCATCGTCTAATTGGCAACACATAAATTTAAGCCTCCCTCACTCTCCAAATCGTTTTATTCCTGCTTCATCAAGTAACTTTTCATATTCTTCATCAATCCCTTGCATTGATCTTACCGCACCCTCAATTGTTTTAATTATACTATCGTAGCTATTCTCGCTTGTGATAGCTTTACGAATATCTCCATAAAAAGATCTGTATGCGGTCAACAAACTCTCACACTTGCAATAAAGTTTTGAAATATCAGCATAATCTTTTTGAGAGGAACTTATTATCGATTTCAAGGAATCTCGTTCTTCATATAGCTCAACTATTTTCAGAGCTAATGTGGTTCCATTTTCATTCATCATTTTCATCCTCCAAATATCAATCCTTCTGATTTTCCTTAAAGAATTTGTCTAGATCGAACCACTTATCTTTAAGAATATTTCCGATTTTTGTTACGCCGCCGCCCCAACCATTTACTTCGGCACGGACATACTCTCCTTTCAAATCTTCCCATCTGCTAACCCCAACTGTATCCATTATTCTCATCATAGCTTCGAGACCAAGCCCAGTTGCGTCAAATTTTTCTGCTCCCAAATATCCATGACCTATGCAATATCCGCCAACACTTACACCCCATCCGCCGCCATCAAGGGTTACCCAGAATGTAAGGCATCCATGATCAGCCATTGTAATAGATACACTTGTTATTTTAGCATTAAGTATTTCTTTACTCATACAAATATCAATCCTTTCAGTTATTAATGTCTTTTTTCGTCCAACGTGAGCAAGCATGATTATAAGGCATTATCTTTGTGAACATAGGCGACCCATAGCACCCACAAGTATAATCCCAGTTTTCTCCGTCAAACTCATACTTGTCACCCCATTTACACGTCTCACAAGAAGGTTTTTCACAAATATCCGTATCATCACCCTCATACTTGCCGTCTACACCACGAGAGCAGTAATCGTCTTCTGTAAGACCGTCACTCATCCAATAGCTGCACACAATATCATTGGGATTGTATTCACCGTCTTTAGTTGTTACCTTGTATTTGCATTCACGACATTCAGTAATAGTGTACTTATTCATATTGTCCTCCTTAGATTTATCGTGGCAACAAAGTCCGTCATTTTGTCGAAGTCCGTCAAGAAAATTGGTGACAGCCTCTCCAAATTGTTGATTTAGAGTATGGCTATCAATATTTGACTTAAAGTCCTTATACGGATTACCAAATCGCTTATTAATCTCATCTTTTGGATCAATTTTAACGCAGTTGTCGGTGTCAATATATCCATGATAGTCATAGTTAAAAGCGTGTTTCAAATGGTCTATCATCATTTGCCGATAACTGGGGAATTGTCCTTTATCAAGTCGCTCAATT
>Ga0247611_10005662_pt1 | contig 16363 bp, 34 predicted proteins | sample 177DNAGHGhighgp2_FD_192422 | JGI IMG/M metagenome (GOLD analysis project Ga0247611, IMG submission 192422) | Sheep rumen microbial communities from Palmerston North, Manawatu-Wanganui, New Zealand - 1770 DNA GHGhigh gp2 | ecosystem: Host-associated > Mammals > Digestive system > Stomach > Rumen... | reverse complement strand
AATGGGAATTAGAAAACATAATCCTGAATATCTAATTAATAATCATATCAACGAAGAGCTTGATAATTCTTCTATTCGAAGAGAAGTTTTTAGAACTAATAAAATGCAAGATAGATTCGATGAAGTATAAAAATAGATTAAAAAATTTAGACGCAAGAATCAAAGCTTGGGAAGCTCGTGGAGGTCAAAATAAAGAAAGTGGACATCTTCATATGAAACCTGGAAGTGAAAAGAAATGAAGATAGTTGAACCTGACTTTACGATGGAACCAGCTGGTTCAGATAGTGAACGTTATGATTTAACATTCAATAAAAAAGTAAAGAAAAGAGATACAGGTAAATATGAGATAGAACCAGGAAATACATTATATGGATTAACTCTATCTCATTGCTTAAATAAGATAGTTCATCATAGAACTGCTAAAAAGTGGGAAGAAGATAATATTAGCTTAAAAGATTTCCTTAAAGAATTTCAAAAGAATTATAGGGAAATTGTTAAATTGTGTAGAGAAACTCTTCCAGAAAAATTTGATACTGGAGAATGAAAAAGACTAACACTGTTTTACTTATAATAATTACTATATTATTATTTGTAATCTATTTTTATATAATCACAGCAGATTTTTCACCTAAAGATGATAAATTATTACAGAAAATAAATGGACTAGAATTAAAGATTGATTCTATCAATAATAAGAAAGATAGTATCAGAACAGTTATTGATTCTATCCATGTTAAAATTGTTACAAATGAAAAACATTATCAAGAAAGGATTAATACTATTCTTGTTCAATCTGCTTCTTCCGACTCAGGGTTTATCTCAAATTACATTAGACAGTATTCAAGCAAAAACGCTTTGTCTAATATTGAATGAACATGAAAAGTTCAGCATTGAGAATCCTTTATTAAAACAACAAATCACTTCATTAGAGAATTTAAATCAGTTTTATATTCAAACAGATTCTATTCAAAAAATAGAAATTAAAGAATATAATGAGAGAGTTATCTCTGATGATAAAAAAATTAAAAAACTTGAATCCTCTCGAAAGAAACTACTTGTTGGTTCCTCGGTAGGAGGTATTATATTATTTATTATAGGTTTAATTTTATGATACAATATAACTATCCTCAATTTAATATTTATTTTGGAAGTATTGGAAATACTTTAGGAGTTCGTTATCAATTTACAAAAACTTGTAAGAATGAACAAGAGGCTTTAAAAACTGCTGAGGAATCAGCTACTTTAATGTATTATGAGAATGAAGGTAAGTATGGTATTCCTTCATTTTCTAGAATTTCTGAAGATTCTAAACTAACAGGAATAAGTATAGAGGATTTGTATAAAGATTATATAAAATACTATATGCGTTGGTATATTATTCCAACTGATATAGATACTATATCTACTAAAAATCTTAAATTAGTTTGTGACAACTACAACTATACATTGTAAATTGTTAGTAAAGGAACATGATTTTGCAGATTATTATACATTAGTATTTAAAAATTTAGATAATGCTTCTTTTGGACATAATTATATAATGGTAACTGTTTTTCCAAATTGGCAATCTAGGATTCCAGAAGTTGAAGAAAAAGGTTATCTCACATATGATTTTGTAGAAGGAGGAATAGATACTTATTACGATAGAGCCATAGACTCTATCGTAAAATATAATTTTACAAATTTAATATTTAAAAAGTTTGTAAATGAAGTAGATAATTCTAATAAAGATATTATAATATTATAGTTAGAATGAATAACAACGTATTAGGAGATGCTTTACAAAAAGCATTTGATGCTAAGAAAAACGATTATTCCAGTTTTGTTTGGAAAGGAGAAAAGAAGAAGGTCGGAGATAAATATGTACAGAATACAGAAAAGATTGCAGAAATGACTCCTGAGAGACTTAAAGAGTGTTGGAAGCATTGCGAAAAAATGTTGAAAAGTGATGATCCCAAACATCTTGGAAGATATAATGTACTTGATGAAATAAATGATAATATAAACAGATGTAATGTTGAACTGTTCTTAAGATATTTAGAAAATTCTTATATGAAGAGAGAACATTATATTCCAACTCCTAGATTTAAGCTTATGATTGCTGTTAAAGAGTTTATTCTTAATAGTGAGAGAGAAGCTGAGTCTAAAGGAATGACTCTTGATTGGAAGAAGATTTCAATTAATTATCTTAATGGAGAAGAATTTCCACCTGAATTCCAAAGTATAAACATAGCTGATGTTTTAGATGGATGTATTGATAAATTAGGTGCTTTTAATAAGCAACATTTAACAATGACATTTATTACTAAAATGGGATTATGGTTTAATAAGGCAGAAGAGAATGAATTCAAAGGTATCTCTAATAGCGATAGACTTAAGATTGTTAAAGATAAATTACATCTTCCTACTAAATTAATTCTCAAATTTAATGAGAAGGGTCTTTCTTATCACGAAATGAGAGCTATGTTGACTTTACCTAAGAAACAGAAGTATTCTGATATGACAACTGAACAGCTTCTTACTCTTAGAAATAAGGTGTTATTGAGACTCTCTAGAGAGATTGATGGACATATCTTTAGCTGGAGGAGACTTCAGAAACAAATTGAACTTGTTTCTAAAAGCAAAGGAATTGATTTAAATGATTAAGAAAGAATTAATTGAGATGCTTTCAAAAGTTCCTGATGACTCTGAAATACGTATTACGGAAAGTAGACAAGATTTACTTGGTTTAAATACATATACAAGGGAAATTAAGGGATATTATGAAAATAATGGTTATTATGTTTTATGCGGATTAAACGTAAGACCTTATAAAATAGAAAAGCATGACTAGAACTGAACGACAACAAGAAGCTGCTAGATGTTGGATAAGAGCTAAAGGTAAAGGTACAATTGAAGGAGCTACTGGAATAGGTAAAACTAGAATAGGACTAATGATAATTAAAGCTTTATTAAAGAAATTTCCTCATTATAGGATTCTTGTTGTCGTTCCAACAACTGCTCTTAGAGCACAATGGCAAAAACAAATAGACGAATGGGGATTCTCTTTTAATGCTGAAATCTATGTAGTCAATAGTGTAATTAAACATGATTGGAATTGTGACTTATTAGTATTAGATGAATGTCATAGATTTAATTCTAATGATTTTAGTCAAATATTTAATAAAGTTAAATACAAATATATTCTTGGATTAACAGCTACATTTGAAAGATTAGATGGTAAACATTACATAATGAATAAATATTGTCCTATTGTTGATAGAATAACTTTTCTAGAAGCAGTTGCCAATGGATGGGTAGCTGATTATAGAGAGTACATAGTTCTTATTGATGTTGATGATATAGAAACCTATAAGAATTATAATAAAGAATGGATTGAACATTTTGAATTTTTTAATTATGACTTTGATTTAGTCATGAATATGGTTAAACCAAATATTGGATGGAAAAATAAATTAGCTTTTCGAGATTCATTATGTAGACCTGATGATGATGAAGATAAAAGAAAAGAACTTTTAAAAAGTGTAAATTTTCATTGTGACAGATTTATTAGATTAATGCAATATAGAAAAGCATTTATTAATAATCATCCTAAGAAAATTGAAATAGCCAAGAAGATAATAGAAAAACGTTTTGACAAAAAAATTATTACATTTAGTAATAATATTAAAATGGCTGAACAAATTCAAGATGGAAAAAATGTTTATTCTGGAAAAGTTTCTAAAAGTAAAAGTCGAATTATGATTGATGAATTTAATAATCAAGAAACTGGAGTAATAAATACCATTAGAAAAGCTGATGAAGGTCTTGATATACGAGGTTTATCGGTAGCTATTATACTTGGTACTGATTCTTCTGAAACTAAAGCTAGACAAAGAAGAGGACGTACAGTCAGAAAAGAAAATGATAAAATAGCTGAAGTATTCTATATTATTATTAGAAATACTATAGAAGAAAAATGGGTAAATAACAATCATAAAACTGATAAGAATTATATTATCATAGACGAAGAAGGATTAGATAAAGTATTAAATGGAGAAAATCCAATCTCTAATAGAAAACCATATTTAAGAGAAATTATGTTTAGATATTAATATGACTGTTGAAGAATATCTTGAATTTTTAACGATGTTACTCGTTGAAAATAAATGTTTAAAACAAGAAGAATTTCTAGATTATGTTGATAAAAAATGTAATATCAATAAATTTAATAATAGATACGGTGATTTATTAGATAAATTTCTTAACCAATATGTAGTGACTAAAGCAGAGAAATCTGATTAAACATAAGCAGCTAAATGAATAATTTATGCTGTGTTTTCAATTAACAACGAATTATGCTTATTAGAAAAGTATAAATTAACGCCAACAGAATTATTTTTAACAAAGGTAATTCTGTTGGCTCAAATAGAAAAAGAATATGAATGGTTGCAAAGATTTGCAAAAATACAAAAATTAAGACCCATCCTAGAAAGTCTTCAACAAAAGGAAATAATTCTAAAAAGTTGGAAATTTCCAAAAGAAGGGACTAAAGTACAAATTGAAGATATTCCTTTTAATAAGAATTTTCTAAAACAGTTCTTTAGGTCGTCATATGAACTAGGAGAAGAATTATTTAACGCTTATCCTCAGTTTATTACTATTCAAGGTGTCAGTTATAATGCTCGTCGTGTTAGTAAAAAATTCAATGATATAGAAGATGCTTTTGCTAAGTATGGTAAAGCTATTAAATATTCAGATGAATTACATCAACAAATAATTGATAATATTCGTTGGGGTATAGATAATGGATATAATTTTACAACTCTTGATGATTTTATAGCAGACAGAGCTTGGACTGCATTAGAAGCTTTTAGAAAAGGAGAAGGAACAAATATTAATACTGAAGCAGTACAATTAATATGAAACGTTTATGGATTGCTAGAGATATTGATCATTGGTTAAGAATAGGAACTTCTAAACCAGTTAGAGATAAGTATAAAAAAGGATACTGGGCTTTTGGAACTTCTCATTTAAAAGATATTCTTGATTATGATTTATATCCAGAGTTAACTTATGAAAATAGTCCTAAAGAATTATTAATATGAGAATTAAATGTATTGAAACATTTGAGTATGAATTGGAACTTCCAGATGGATTAAATGATACTCAAATATTAAAACAAATATGGAGAATTAGAGATACAGTAGACTGCGCTGCTAGTATGTCTACTCCTTTTTGGGATGGATATCCTTGTCCAGAATCTATGGAAGAAACTTTTAAATATGATAAAATTGAGTGATATAGAAAATACTTTTGAAACTTTAAAGTATAAATCACCTATTATATCATTTGATGATAATTATATTACTATTCAAATAGATACTGGATGGTTAATCATAAAAAGAAAAGAATGTGAAAAAGTATTTAGTAAGGTTCACTACTAAAAGTGGTGACTACGATAAAGAATGGTGTTATGCTAATTCAGAAAAAGAAGCTGCACAAAATATTCAAAACGAACATTGGAATATAGAACACATTAATATGATTAGTGAATTATGAAAAAGGAAGTACGAGAATGGACATCTTCTATAGAAGATATTTCTATGGAAGAAGCAGTAGATGAATTTTTTGACGGAGATTGGGATCCAAAAAGTTGGGAAGATACAGAAAAATGTATAGATTCCTATATAGAAGAATTTGATGAAATTACTTATGAAGAAAAAAATCTTTTAAGACAAGGAATTAAAAAAGAATTTGATGAAGACGTCAATAAAATTCGTCAAGAAGAAACTAATCAACTTAAAGATAGAAAATCTATTTTAAATTGGATTAAAAGTACACAATATGATTTTCCAGATGAAGGAGAAGTAGGATATATGCTCTCTAAAGAAGAAATTCTTGATTTAATTCTACAAAATGGAAATAAATGATTAGAATATTATTAACTTCTGGAAATAAGGCTTATGGTTATAATGTAACTGATTGGGAAACCAAATATTCTAATTGGTACGATAATTTGCTTACTGAAGATTTAGTTGAAAGAGTCGGCAAAGGAGATATATTAATGTATGTTGACTCTAATGAAACTGCTAAAAATTGGTGTAAAGATAATGGATATGAATACGAATTTGTAAACTCAGATGACGATAACTGAATCTCTATTAAAAGAAATTGAATTAGGTAGAGAAGGTGGTTTACATGGATATTCTTTAGGATTGCCAAAACTTGAAGGAGTTGTAGATGGATTAACCAGAGGTACTCTTACAGTAATTGGTAGTAATACTGGTAGTGGTAAGACTTCATTTGTACTCCATTCATATGTTTATCGTCCAATTATGGAACATTTAGATGATGGTAATTTAAAAATATTATATTGTAGCTTAGAGATGAATGCTAATATGATATTTGCTAAATTATTATCTCTATATATATTTGAAACATATGGTAAAAGACTTCCAATTAAATGTCTATTAAGTAGAAAAAAGGATTATATTCTTAGTGATGAAGATTATGAAATAGTACGAAAGTGTATTCCTTGGTTAAAGAAAGTAGAAAATATTATCGAAATTTATGATAAAAAAATAGACGAAGATATTATTTATGCTATCTTAATGAAACGACTTCAGAAATTAGGCACATTTACTGAAATGGAAAGTCGTAAGGTTTACACTCCTAATAATCCAGACTTAATTTATGAAATTGTTATTGATCATATTGGTCTAATTCCTGGTAAAAAACCAGGAATTGACGCTGTAATAGCTAGACTTATTAATCTTAAGAATAGATGTGGAATATCTCCTACTTTAATTCAACAAATTAATAGAAATCAAGGTAGTATAGAAAGATATAAAGCTGGAAAAACTGAAATAACTCTTGATGATTTTAAAGAAACCAGTGATTCTACTGATGCTGCTGAAATAGTTATTGCACTTTGTAATCCTAATAGAGATAGACTTAACACCGCTGATGGCTATGATATTAAGAAATTAAAAGACCATTATAGAGGATGTTTAGTACTTAAATCTAGATATGGAGAGACTGATATTAAAATAGGTCTTAATTTTCATGGAGATGTTTGTGAATTTAAAGAATTACCTTTACCTAATGATATTTATGACTATAGTAAATATTTAACACCAGATTATATAATTAATAACAAAGATGATGAAGAAGAAATAACAGAAGATAATTCACAAAATAATACATTTAAATTGATAATTTAAATATGGCCTGTGAAACTTTATGTATCTATGGTGAGTCAGGTACTGGAAAAAGTACTAGTTTAAGAAATATGAATCCAGAAACTACTTTTATTATAAGTACAACTGGAAAACCACTTCCTTTTAGAGCTTGGAGAAAGAAATACATTCCTTTAGTAATAGATAAGGATGATAAAGGAAAAATTAAATCGGTTACTGGAAATTATTATATAAGTTCTAACTGGGAAGCTATTTTAAAGATATTAAAAATTATTAATAAATTAATGCCTCATATAAAAACTGTTGTTCTTGATGATATGCAGTATATATTGAGTTATGAATTTGTTGATAGAGCTACGGAAGTTGGATATACAAAGTTCTCTGAGTTAGCTCAGCATTTAATGGAAATCTTAAGATATGCTGAACAAATGAGAGAAGATTGTACAATGTGTTTCTTAACTCATAGTGAAAACGTAGGTACTGAAATTGATCCTAAATATGTTATTAAAACTGTAGGTAAGTTGCTTGCAGAAAAAGTAACTCTTGAAGGATTATTTACTTATATATTCTGCACTAAAGTAGAAGAAGGAGATGATGGTAAGATGACATATAAATTAGTTACCAATAATGATGGTAAGTGTCTTGCCAAGACTCCAATGGGAATGTTTGAAGATATTGAAATTGATAATGACTTGAATGAGATACTTGAAACAATTAAACAATATAATGAGGAAGAATAATGCAAATTAATTCAGCTAAACTTATTGTTGAAATCCTGGATGAAACAACAGGTGAATTAATTACAAGAGAAGCTACTCTTGGAGATTTTAAAGAAGTAAAGAAAACTACTTCAACTAGAACACGTAAACCTAAAGATGATGATCCTGTAGCTAAGATTATGCTTCTTGATAATAAGCTACAATTAAATAAAGCTGCTGTTGAACTTACTGGTTATGAGCCAGATAATAAGTATGACGTAGTATTCCAGAAGAATGGAAGAAAGGTTACTCCTATTTTAAAGCCTGATGAGGCTAAGGGTAATCGTTTAACAAAGACATTTACTATAAGTTTTAGAGGTTCAAGACATGATAATCTAATTGTATATGGTGATGTGTTTGAACTAATTCCTTGTGAAGAAAACGATGGTTGGTTTAAGCTTCAAGGTAATGCTCCTGAAAAAGAGGATGATATAGTTGATGTACCTGAAGAAATAGCTAATTTAGACGAAGAAGAAGGAATCGAAGCTGGTGAAGTTGATTTCGATTTAGATATTTAATATATACAAGATAATTTAATCACTTATGTGATTTAAAATTTTTATGTAAATTGATATATGAATAATTTTAATTTTTCAGAAAGTCTTTCTAACAATTCTTTTGTAAACAATGGTCCTCAATATTTGAAGGCAGATGATATTTATGCAGTAAATCTTACTAAGGTTGAAAAGGGTAGTTTAAAAGGTAAGGATGGTACTGATTACAGTATTATAGCTCTTGAGTTTAAGGGATGTGAAGATAATACTGGTGTATTTACTCATAATTTGTTTATTCCTAATAAGGATTCAGACTTTGAAAGAAGAGTTAATCAGACTTCTGGACAGAAATATCCATCGTCATTTGAACAGTTCCAGTATACTCTTATGCAGTTAGTTCAAGTACTTAATCCTACTGGAGCACAGAAGATTATAGATAATAGTTCTAAGATTAAGACTATTGATGATTTTGTAGGACTTGCTATTAAAGCTCTTACCGGAAAAAGTAATATTAAGATATATTTGAAGCTTGTAGGACGTAATGTTAATGGTGTAAGATATGCAGCACTTCCTAATGCGTGTGTATTAGGAAAGGATGCTACTGATCAAACAAAGCCTTCAGCTCTTAACTTTGTATCTTTGGATAAATCTAATCTTCAATTCTCTAACTATGAAATGAGTCAGATGAATAAGGGTGCTAAACCATCCAATATGGATAAAGAGGCTCCAGAAGAAGCTAACAGTGAGTTAGATGATTTAGACGTTTAAATATATTAATTCTTGACTAATTAGATTAGATAATGTATTTTTCATCATTAGAACCAGAGATAACAAAAAATTTTATCTTTTCTAAAATAAATCAAGAATCAATAATGCAATATTATACTGGAATAGATGTGACTAGTAAAAAGTTACATCTATCTCCATTTAGAAATGACCATAAAATTACTTGTGCTTTCTATAAATCCAAATCTGATATATTATATCTTCATGATTTTGCTACTAATGAACATATTAATTGTTTTCAAGTAGTAATGAAAAAATATGGAGTAAACTATTATGAAGCTTTACAAATTATAGCTAGAGATTTTGGATTGATTAAAGGTTCTAATAATTTAAAAGAAGCACCTATAATAGTAAACCCTATAAAGGAAAATATTCCATCAAATATTCAAGTTCAAATTAAAGATTATACAGAACAAGAATTAGAATGGTGGAATCAATTTGGAATTTCTAAAAAACTTCTTAAGAAATATCATGTTTATTCACTTAAATATGTTTTTCTTAATGGAGAATTAAGATTTATTTCTTCTGATAAATGTCCTATTTATGGATATTATTTTGGAAAAGATAAGAATAAAAATGAAAAGTGGAAGATATATTTTCCATTAAAAACAGAATATAGATTTCTAAATAATCTTTCAAAAAAAGTACTTCAAGGTTATCATCAACTTCCTAAAACTGGAGATTTACTAGTTATTACAAAATCTATGAAAGATGTAATAGCAATGTATGGATTTGGAATATCTGCTGTATCTCCTAATTCTGAAACTTTATTTATTGAAGATAAAAAATTAGAAGAATTTAAGCAAAGATTTAAACATATTTTAGTTTTATATGATAATGATAGACCTGGATTACATAATATGTGGCTTATACGTAAGCAACATCCAGAATTAAATTATTATTTTCTTCCTTGGTATTTAGAAAAAGATTTTACTGATACTATAAAAGAAATAGGGGTAAATAATATGAAAGAATATGTTAATGAATTTATGTCTAATTATAAATTTAAATGATTATGGATAAAAGAATTAGTAATTTATGGACTAAATGTCCTGAAGAAGAAGTTCCTATACATATGAGGAATTGGATCGATCTTTATCTAAAAGCTACTAAATTAGGATTTCCATGTAAATCTGGACAAGGACCTAGTAAAGAACAATTAATAGAATTTATTAATAGTAAAGTTAATTAATAATATTATGAAAGTATATATAGCTAAAGATTGGACAGGTTCTAAAGTATTTGCAGAACCTCCAGTACTTATGAAATGTGGAGGTATGCCAGATATTTGGACTGGCCATAAACTTCCATTTAATATTAATGGTTCTCCAACTGAAGATGAAATTCCTAGAGGAAGATATTTAGAAAGAAATATTTGGTGGTCTATAGTACATATAATAAAATGAGGTAGAAAAATTTAAATACAGCTGTAAAAATAACTGATAAAGGTGGTAATACTTACATCTATGATACAATAGAGAAAGCAGCGGAAATGACTACATTATCAGTTCAAGCTCTTAAAATGAGAGCTAATAAGAATAGTATTCCAAAAGATGGAATAAAGGTAGAATGGATGGATGAACATACCAAAAGATCTTTTAAGGCTTCACAAAGTAAGCGTAAAGGAAACGGTTATGAACTGAAGATTATACATGAATTAACAGATTTAGGATTTGAAGGATTAAAATCTTCACGTTCTGAATCTAAGAATTTAGATAATGCTAAGATCGATGTAGCTGATACATTAGGAGTATTAGATTGTTATATACAATGTAAAAGAACTAAAAATACTCCGAATATTGAAACTATATCAGAAGCTTGCCCTTATAAAGATAAACCTTTAGTTATTTTTTGGAATAAAGAAAGTGATAGGCAACAAAACAATGAATATATTTTGATGCCTAAAGAATATTTTTACAAATTATTAGTAAAATGAATAAATATTTGTTTGCTGAGTGTCAAACAGACTATTGGCCTGAGCTTAAAACAATCATGGCCAAATCCTATAATGATGCTGTAGAAAGACTAATTATTAAATATGGAGAAGAATTAGATGATGATGATATTTTAAATACTATTGATAATTGGGAACAATTAAGAGAACATTTAAATAGTAATTATACTATCGCATTGTCAGATTTAGAAATAATTGATGAACTATGAAAAGAGAAACTTATATAAAAAGATTGGTTACTTCTTATAAAAACCTTTCTAAAGAAGAAAAAGAGATATTCCGTTTAGATACTGGTTTAATTATTGAATCTAGTAAAACAGAGAATGACTAAACTACAGATAGGACTAGATATAGATGAGGTTTTAGCTGATTGGTCTGGGCCATTTTTTAAAAGATTTAAACCAAAAAGTGATTCTGATATAACAAGAATATGTGGACAAATACTACATAAAGACAGAAACTTTTGGTTAAATTTACCAGTTATTAGAAAACCAATAGGATTTAAACCTAAACTATATTGTACTAAAAGAAGTTGTCTTAAAACATATTCTAAAGAATGGTTAGATAATAATGGTTTTCCACATAGACCAGTATATCAGGTTTTTTGTCAAACAGACAATAAAGCTAGATATATTAAAGGAAGAATAGATGTTTTTGTTGATGATAGTGTTCATAATGTTATTGAAATGAATAAATCTGGAGTTCCAACTCTATTAATGAATACTAATTATAATGAAAAATTTAGTCCAGTACTAAGAATTTATTCTTTGGATTATGATGAAATTGAAGAAGCCTATTATTTAGCAAAAGAATGTGGAATTTTTGATAACTTTAAACAATGGGAAAGTGAAATTGTATGGAAATAGATAAAGATCTATTAAGTAAAATAAAAATAACTCCTATAATAGAATCTTTAAAGTTAGAAGACATTGATGATGATACATATTTTTCAGAATATAAAGGAGAATATATATCAAATTCTAGACTTGGAAAACTTATTAAAGAAGGAGTAGAAGCATTTTTTAAGAATGAAGATTCTCCTTATAATCCAAGTTTTGAAACTGGAAGTCTTATTCATCAACAAGTATTACAACCAGAAAGTTTTGAAGTTATAGAAGGAATATTTAAACCTACAGCAAAAGCTGGATTAATGGCTGATGCACTTTATAAACCAGACGGAACTACTCCTACTGATAATGAAATAAAAGCACAATCTTATATAATAGGTTATTATAAAGATAAACTTACATCTAATAGAATAAAAGAACTTAGAGATAAGTCTGAAAAATACTGGAGAGATAGATATTTATATGAACAAGCTAATCCTATTAAAAAGGGTGATAAAAAACGTATTTATACTGATGAAAGGAATTTTGAATTATTAACTAATTGTTTAAGAACACTTGGTGAAAACGAAAATATTCAAAAACTACTTCATCCATCTGGAGCTATAGAAGAACCAATAATTGGAAATGAGAAAACTATTTTAATGGATATTAAAATGGAAGTTCCAGATTATGAACCAAAAATATATAAACTAAAAGCTAAACTTGATAATTTTAGTATAGATACGGATGAGAATATTATAACTGTTAATGATTTAAAAACTACTAGTAGACCAGCTAGTATATTTGATCCAAGTTATTATTCTTATGAAAGAGAAATAGCTTTTTATTCTTGGTTACTTAAATTAGTAGCTAAGAAATATTATAATATAGAAAAAGCTACTACTAAAGGAAACTTTTTAGTAGTTTCTACTATTCCAGATTATAATACTTCTGTAGTTCCTATGACATCCAAAATGTTTTTAATGGGATGGAAGGAAGCTTTATATCTTCTAAGATGTGTAGCTTATTTTAATCAGGTTAAAGGATATGAATTTCAACGAACTTAGAAGTTTTTATTCTGAAAACTTTAGTCTTGGAAACTTGAATATTCAAGACAACAAAGAACACACTTCATTTGAAAGAAAACTTATATTAATAAGTTTAATATGTTATGTCTATGAAAAGAATAAACCTAAAAATCCAGATATGACATATTATTCTTTATTATACAAGTTAAATTCTAAACTAGATTTACCAGATAATTTTATAAAAGGACTAGCTATTATATGTGAAGATTTTGGATATAATTGTCACGAATTTCCAACTTTCGGATTAGAAGGTAAAAAAATATTGGAAGAAATAATTTCGTGCTTAAAAACATATATGCCTTTTTAACATTTATTAACTAGCACTTTTTTCGAAACATGATATTTTAAATATGTTCTTCTTACGAAGAAAGATGTTTTTATTTTAAGTAGATAGTTTTTATGTCGGAGTTTCCGAATGAATTTAATGAAAAAACTATTTTTAATATGGAAAATTTAATGATTTTTAAGAAATTTGAGGTTATTGGTACAACTAAGAACGAGGCTAAGGAAAAGGTAGAAGATTTAACACTTATGGTAGATGCAACACAGTCTTATAACAAATGGGCTAAGGAAAATGCAACAAATGAAGATAATGTTAAGGAATGGATGAAGAATTATTTGAAGGCTAAGAAGTATGATAAGCCTGGTATTGGTGCATATATTGTAACTCAATCTGCTGTAACTGATTCTCGTGAGAGACCTTATAAGATTGAGACTATTAAGTATGAAGCTAAGACTCATACTGCTGAACACTTCTATGTACTTCGTGATGAAGCTGGTAATGAAGTAGGTCGTGAAAAGACAAAGAAAGCTGCTGAACAAGCAATGCGTGAATATATCACAGACTTTAAGGAGAACGTATATGGCTACCATGAGTGGGCACCAAAGGAGAAGAATTCTCTTGTATTAAAGGGTATCTATACTCCTTCTAAGGGCACACAGCCTTGTAAGTTACTTGTATTTGGTTATCAAAAGGTTGATTAATCTCAGATCTCTTATATAAAAAGTCCAGTTAAGATTTATTTCTTAACTGGACTTTTTTTCTATTGCACATATACCACAACATTGAAAAATGAATAAAATAAGTGAAAAGAAAGTAAAGGAATTAATTAAAGAACTTAAAGAAATATCCTCTTTAAAGGATAGTAAAAGAAAGATACAATATTGGTACAACCAAAAACAAAATGTTGTAAACTCTGATAATTTATCTACAGATTTGATTAAAGAATTTTTAGATGAATATAATAGAGTTAAAAAGATGACACTTAAAACTGAGTCTGTTGAAACTGATGATAGAGCTATTACAAATTTGGAACGGGATGACGAAGGAAGAATACAATTCTATTCTTTTGAAATCTATAGAAAGGATAATCCCACTCTTACGGGAAAACTCGATAGAAAAGAGATGGAAACCATATATAGATTATACTCAATCTATGGGGCTAGCCTTACCCAAAAAATCGTATCTCGTGAGTTCCCTCAATTCACTTTTGTAGAGTTTAAAAGAATTCTTAGAGCATTTAATATATATAAAGCTAGTTCGGAATTTGCACCTCATATTATAGAAGAGAAATCTGAAGAAGAACTTATAAATCTTCATAACCAACATAAAGAAAATAATGTTCTTAGAAGAATTGAGAAAGATCAATTAGCTGAAGCTAATAAACTTATTAATAAGTTGGCTCAGGAAAATCAGAAACTCTCTAAATCTTCTAAATTATTTGATGATTTACTTAAATATGATCCATTATTTAAGAATGAGAAGTATGATGCAAATATCGTTACTAATAAAGAATCTATCATAATATTTCTTAGTGATTTGCATATTGGTGCATATAATGAGAAATTTGGATTTTATCAGCTTCCTAATTATGATAAGAAAGAAATTAAGAGAAGATTGGATAAGATTCTTGATAGATTTGCTAAGAAGACTTTTGAAAATGTAATAGTAGTAGACTTAGGAGATTCTATTGATCAATATAATAAAGAGACTACTCGAGGTGGACATTTACTTCCAAATAATATGACCGATAAAGAAATGAGTCATCTTTATTTGGATTGTATGGAATATTTCTTTAAAAACTTGAAGTCTGAAACAAGTGCATCAAGCTATTATTATTATAGTATTGGGGAAAGTAATCATTCTGGTGATTTTGGATGGGCACTCAATTTAGCTTTATCTTATAAGCTACAACATTCTGGGTGGAATACTTATGTTAGTGATTATCCAATTGACGATTTTACTGTTGGTATTCACAAGTTTATCTATACTCATGGTAAAGATAATACTAATCAATTTAAGCAATTCCCTCTTACATTAAATCCTCAAACTGAACTATATTTTGCAAATTATATCGCAGAGAAGAATTTAAATCAGAATAATGATAAGATTTATGTAGTTAAAGGTGATCTTCATCAATATGCATATACCTCTGGAAAACAATTTGATTATATTTCAGTAGGTAGTATGTATGCAACTTCTAATTATATTGCTGCAAACTTTGGTAATACTCCATGGAGTATCAATTTTGCTAGTATTACAGGAGATAATATAATGTTTGGAAAAGTAGGAGATTAATGGATAAATTTGATGAACTATTAGAAAAATGTTTTAAATGTAAAGACTATCCTGATAATTGCGGAATATATTTCATGATGGCTTTATGGCAAAAAGAATGTAAATTTTTTAAAGAAAATGGTAACATATAAAGAATTTTTAGAAAAGACTAATGCAATTTCTGAATCTGATTTTGATGAAGTTGCAAGTTTATTTCCATCAGTAAATATAGATTCATTAGATGTACAAGATTATGATCCATTATATTGTGATAAAGATGATTTAGCTAGATTTTTTATAGCAGTTATATTAGAGGATTACAATTGTGTATATCTTGATGAATTATCTTTCGAAAATAAAACCTTAACTTTGGAAGATGTATATGATTTAGAAGATCTTAAATCTATTAAAGAGGAACTTTCTGACTGGACTATTACTAATTATTATGAAATAGAAAAAACTCTTCTTGAAGAAGAAGAGGAAAATAAGGAAGACTCAGAGCATGCAAATAAAATGGAATTTATTGATAATATTCCAATGGAAGACTTAAAAGAATTTGTTAGTAAATATGATAACTAGAAACGATGTTCTTTTACGTGCAGCTGATGACTGTATGAAAGAACTTTATTCTTTAGCACAACCTCATGTTGAATGGGATGATTTAGTATCACAAATAAAATTATATGTTAATCAATATTTAATATGGTCAAAAACAAAA
>Ga0247611_10005661_pt1 | contig 16366 bp, 14 predicted proteins | sample 177DNAGHGhighgp2_FD_192422 | JGI IMG/M metagenome (GOLD analysis project Ga0247611, IMG submission 192422) | Sheep rumen microbial communities from Palmerston North, Manawatu-Wanganui, New Zealand - 1770 DNA GHGhigh gp2 | ecosystem: Host-associated > Mammals > Digestive system > Stomach > Rumen... | reverse complement strand
GCTGTGGTGGCAACGGCATGTGCTGTCACGTCTACTATTCGACAGACAACTTTGAGACACGTACCACGATGTTTGAGATGAAGAAAATGCCTGCCAACAATCCACAGTATGTCGAGGCCAAGCCTGTGCTGACTGTTAAGGACGGTCAGGAATTGCTGGTGCGCGTCTATCCCTGGTACAATGGTGCTGCCACAGGCAAGACCATCTGCCTCTCTGACCTCACCATTCATGGTGTGGCGGTCGATAAAACGACTGGTATCAGGTCACACTCCTCACATATCACTTCTCATCCATCACTTATCTACACCGTTGACGGTCGCAGAAACAGCGAAATGCAGCGTGGCCTGAACATCGTCCGTATGCAGGATGGAAGCATCAAGAAATTCATTTTTTAATAAAACAAACTACTAATTCAAAATGTTATGCAAAACAATTCATTTATGACACGCATGCTACTCGTGCTCTTCGCTTTGCTGCCTATGACGGCAGCGGCCCAGAGCGTAAAGTTGGCTGAATGGAACATGGAAACAAGCGACGATATCGCTGTGACATGGTTTAAGGATGGGATACCCTCGATAGCTCCCGATGAGAATGTTGGCGACAAAGCCGACTATGTGTTAAGTGGATGGAGTGAGGGCCGTTACTGGCAACTCTGCACAGGTTATCAAAACAAGGTGCTGCGTATAGAAAACGCAACCGAGAATGCCATCACCGACTACACCAATGCTTCGCAGCATAATGTGTATTATGAGGTGCAGTTCCCCACAAAGGGTTACAAGAATATCACTGTTGACTTTGCTTGTGCCTATGGCAAAAATGCTGATGCGCCACTCGAAGCTGTCGTGTCAACAGATGGCGGCACAACATGGTTTGATGCTGGTGTCTATAAATGTGCAGCTACTTGGTGGACTTACAACAAGAATACTGTACAGCTCTCAGCCAACAATAAGGATAAGGTCATTCTGCGTCTCATCGCCGGCAATGGCTTTGCCTCGAATTGGAATATGGATTATGTCGTTATCAATGGCGAGGCCATGGAGGAAGCCAAGCCCGTCGATGAAAAAGACTTCACACTCTCTTGGCCTTTAGGAAAGGGTACTGACGATGCTACGGCAGCCGAAGTGAAGACGGCTGGTCTGTTCAGTGTTGCTGAATTCGACTATGGTAAGCTGACAGTCTCTACGCAGCGTGCAGCAGGAACGTCACAGCAGACGCTCTATAAGCCTTCGAACAACAATGCTGGTGCAGCCAATAATGACGATGTTCTCACTTTCACCATCAAACCTAAGAAAGGACTGACGTTCACTCCGAAGTCATTCAGTTTTGAATCATCGAAGTGGGGAACCGGTGGTGGTAAGTTCGACGTGGTGGCTATTGCCGCAGGTCAAGAGACGAAACTTGCCGAGGCTTTCAGTCCTGCACGTAACAATGAGTTCTCTTCTCTTAACTACGACCTGTCTGGCCTGACACTCGATGCCAACGGTCTCGTACTGAAAATCAAGGTCTATGGACTTGCAAATAATAAAGAGTATGGCTTTGGCAACGTCGTTGTAACTGGTGATATCCAGGGGACTCCCGAAGCAGTCCCATCCTATACCATGAGTGTAAAACTGGGTACAGAAGGTGCAGGTACCGTATCTTGCAATCCTGCTGGTGCTGAGTTCGATGAAGGAACCACGCTGACTGTTATGGCCACAGAGAACTTCGGTTACCACTTTGCTGGATGGACGGATGCTGATGGCAATCCTGTTTCCACGGAGAATCCCTACACCTTCGACATCACCGCCAACACCACTTTGGTGGCTACCTATACGAAGAATACTGTCTATGCCCTGAACATGAAGTGGACGGGTGGTGCCAATGAGAACCTGATTCAATTCCTGCCCGTTGGCAACTACGTGGATGGTGTACACTATTATGAAGAAGGAACGGACGTGAAGATTACCGCCCTTAACAATCGCATTCTGACCTTCACGGGTTGGGAAGGCGATGCAACGGGTACAGCCTCTGAATACGACATCAAGATGGATTCTGAGAAGAACGTCATTGCCAATTTCTCGGCTGCAGACTATATCGTGGGGTGGGACCTCTATTACGATGCTCCCAAGAGCGAGCGTGCTGCCGACTATAAGGCCGACTCTGAGAACGCTGGTCTGCTGAGCCTCCGTAATGCTGCCGGCGAAACTACCAGCTGGCTTGCCAACGGCGTATCAGCCGGTAAGATGAACGGCAAGTACGGTGCTCGCGTATGGCGCCCACTCACTGGCAACTATTACTTTGAAATCAGTTTCTCGTCGAAAGGTTATGAGAACCTGAAGCTCTCGGCTTCTGTTGGTGACGACTACAATGCCCACAGCATTATCTTCGCCCAGTACAGCACGGATGGCGGTCAGACCTTCAAGACCTTTGGCACTTACAACCTGCCTAACCGTGGCTGGGACTCGCAGGAGTTCGACCTGCCTGCTGATGCTGCTAACGTAGACCGTCTCTATGTCCGCTTTATGCCTGACTATGACTCACCCTTGACGGGTGTAGAGAGTGCCAACGACGGTACAGCCATTGCCGACATCTTCGTATTGGCAGATGCCACAGGTGCAGCCAGTGAGGTGGCGACCCTCGTCAACAGCAATCCTGTCGACCAAGCTACTGGTGTTTCACGCAACGGTGCGGTTATTCTGAACTTCGACAACAAGGTCAAGGCCGGCAACGGCAAGGCTACTCTGAATGGTGAGGAGATTGCTCCCGTCATCAGTGGCAAGAGCGCCATCTTCAAATATAGCGGGCTGGCCTACAACACGGACTACACATTCTCTATGCCCGAAGGCGTCCTGGTGAGCCGTAGCGGCAAGGCTGTCGCAGCAACAGAGCTCAGCTTTACCACCATGGAGCGTCAGCAGCCAGAGGCAAAACTCTACGATGCTGTAGTGGCACAGGACGGCAGTGGTGACTACAAGACCTTGCAGGAAGCCATCGATGCTGCCCCCGCAGGCCGCGCCAAGCCCTGGCTTATCTTCGTCAAGAACGGTCGTTATAACGAACATATCGACATCCCTGCCACGAAGACCCATCTGCACATCATCGGTCAGCAGCGCGACAAGACCGTCATCTATGACAACCGTCTCAGTGGTGGCGACAATGCCTATTCTGTTGACCCGGGAGCTACCGTTGTGGTGAAGGCTACTGACACCTTCTTCGAGAATATCACGCTGGAGAACAGCTACGGCTATGAGAAGTTGGCCGGTCCGCAGGCTCTGGCATTGAATACTGTTGCCGACCGTGTCTGCATGAACAATGTAGCACTGCTCTCTTATCAGGACACATGGATTACCAGTAGCAGCTCTACGGCCCGCCACTATATCAAGAACTCGCTCATCGAGGGTGCCGTCGACTTCATCTATAACAATGGTGACGTGTATTTGGACGGTGACACCCTGCAGATTAACCGCCCCAGTGGTGGCTATATCGTGGCACCGCGCCATACCGCCGACACCAAGTGGGGCTATGTGTTCCAGAACAACATCATCCGTCCGCGCAAGGGCATCGATGTCACTGACGTGTGGTTGGGTCGCCCCTGGCACGATCAGCCCAAGACTGTGTATATCAACACACAGACCTTCATCAACATCCCTGCCAAGGGCTGGTATAATACGATGGGTGGTCTGCCAGTGCTCTGGGCAGAGTATAACACCGTCGACAAGGATGGCAATCCTGTAGACTTGAGTCAGCGCGAAACCTACTATTATTACTGGGCAGATGCTGAAAAGACCCAAAAGGTGGAGACTTTCAACGTGAAGAATACGCTGACAGCCGAGGAAGCAGCAGAATACACCATCAAGAATGTATGTGGGGGCAACGACAACTGGCAGCCTGAGCTGATGTGCGAGGCCTGTGACGCTCCTGTCGTCAAGGGCGAAGGCAGTAGGCTGTCATGGCAGGCTGTACCCTATGCCATCTGTTATGTCATCACTAAGAATGACGAGGTGGTTGGCTTTACCAAGGAGACTTCCTTCGATGGCTATACCGCTACAGACATATGGCAGGTACAGGCTGTAAATGAGAATGGTGGCTTGAGTGCCTACGGAACAGCCAATGTGACTACTGGCATCACTCCTCACTCCTCACTTCTCACTTCTCACTCCTCACTTCTCTACACCCTCGACGGTCGCCGTGCCGATGGCAGTGCCCGTGGCCTGCTCATTGTCCGCGACAGCAATGGCATTGCCCGCAAGGTCATCAGATAAAAGGATAAAAAATTGGTTTTTCTCTCGCTTATTCGTACCTTTGCAGCGACAACAGAAAAGACAAAATGAAACAAACTGCTAAAAAACTAATCTGTGCGCTGCTTTTCCTGACGATGGGGGTAGCCGCATACGGTGAGAACTACCCCTATCGTTCGGACTATCTGTGGCTGACGATTCCTGACCATGCCGACTGGCTCTACAAGACAGGCGAAAAGGCTAAAGTGGAAGTGACGTTCACACACTACGGCATGCCGCAGGATGTGGAGGCGACCTACGAGATAGGTCCTGACATGATGCCTGCCACGACGAAGGGCACGGTGCGGCTGAAGAACGGACGGGCCGTGATTGACATGGGGACCATGAAGAAACCTGGATTCCAGGACTTGCGACTAAGCATCGACGGCAAGTACCAACACCACGTGAAGGTAGGGTTCTCGCCTGAGTTGCTGAAGCCCTATACGAAGAATCCGTCCGACTTCGACGCATTCTGGAAGGCCGCCATCGACGAGGCGAGACAGACGCCACTACACGTAGATTGTAAAAAGGTGGAGGAATACTCCACAGACGATACGGATATGTATCTGCTGAAAATCAAGACCGACAAGCGCCATAGCGTCTATGGCTATCTGTCGCGCCCAAAGGCTGCAGGTAATTACCCTGTGGTGCTGTGTCCTCCTGGCGCAGGCATCAAGACCATCAAGGAACCCATGCGCAACCTGTATTATGCGCGCAACGGCTTTATCCGCTTGGAGATGGAGATTCACGGACTGAATCCGGAGATGACTGCCGAGCAGTTCAAGGAGATTACCACCGCCTTCGACTACGAGAACGGCTACCTGACGAACGGACTCCACAACCGCGACAACTACTATATGAAGCACGTCTATGTGGCCTGCATCCGTGCTCTCGACTATCTCTGCTCCCTACCCGATTGGGACGGTCAGCACGTATTTGTACAGGGGGGCAGTCAGGGCGGTGCACTGTCGCTGATTACTGCTGGTCTGGACACGAGGGTGACGGCCTGCGTGGCCAACCATCCTGCGCTGGCCGACATGGCAGGTTATCTGGACAACCGTGCGGGTGGCTATCCGCACTTCAACCGACTAAACGGCATGCTGACACCTGAGAAGGTGGAAACGATGGCCTACTACGACGTGGTGAACTTTGCCCGTCGCATCCAATGCCCGGTCTATCTGACCTGGGGCTACAACGACAACGTCTGTCCACCAACCACCAGCTACATCGTGTGGAACCTCATCACGGCACCCAAGGAGTCGTTGATAACGCCCGTCAATGAGCACTGGACGACTACCGACACCAACTATGCCCAGATGCAGTGGCTCAAGAAACAAATCGCAAAATAAACTATAAAAATAGATCTATGACTTCTTTACTAAGACTATTCAGTTGCATATTACTGTTGACAGGAGGTCTGACAGCAACAGCGCAGACAGAGAAACAGATTGCCTTCCCTGGCGCTGCAACTTCAAATCAGCCTTTTTCGACCTCGTCGAATCACAAACTAACAAGAATCAGCCTGATTTGATCTCACAATATGACTTTGCGACCTCAAATCAGCCTTTTTCGACCTCGCCATGCCACAAACTAACGCAAAAAAGACAAATCCGAGCAAACAATGTGGCATTGCTTGCTCGGATTTGACTTATTTGAAACCATCAGCTTACTTAGGCTGCACAGGCGTAACGTCCGGCTCGGGCTGAGGATCGGGTTCCGGCTCGTCCTCGTCCTTGCCCTTCGAGAGGTAGTATTGCTTGGCGTAAAGCTCGAAGCCTTTCAACTGCGTATAGAGTGCCGTCAGCGCGTCGCTCGGCATCAAGTCCATCATGGCATTGATGGTCTTGTAGAGGTCAGCCACGGCGAGGTCAGTAGCGCGGCGGGCGGCCTTCACTTCGCCCTTCACCGTCTCGCCCTTCGTCTTGGCACGCTCGCCCAACAGGTAGCGCACCTGCGTGGCTGCCTGTGCGGCCTTTATATACCACTGCCACGCCCCGATGCCTGTCAGGAATTCCTGCAACGGCTGCAAGTTCTGGCCCATCTGTAGGATTTTGTCAGCCTCGGCACCGTAGCTGTCATTGATGGAGAACACAAAGTCCTTGAACACCTGCTTGGCCGACTGCGCCTGCGCCTTCTGCGCCTCGTCCTCGGGCAGTGAAGCGTAGCCGTTCACGATGCTGTGGAAGCAAGACATGTAATTGTCCTGACGTTTGTCTGCAGCCTGCAACTGCTTCACCACTGGGTCCACCTGCGACTTCTTCCATGCCTCGTCCTCCTTCACGCGGCACTGGTGCAGCGTCTGAGCCTTCCTCAAAAAAACCTGGTTCTCGGTCTCAAAGTTCTTGCTTAGGCAAGCGGCAGAGCCGAGCGGCCGCAGCAGTCGTCCGCTCGGCGACGAAGGAGACGCTTGCTACTGAAAGGACGCAAGAATCTGTTGCGTCGTCCCATCGTGGTGGGCGTTCGACAGCAGTCCAAGATAGCTAAAAGAAAGTTCTTCAAAATCAGCCATAATCTTAATCCTTTCTGTTTTTGGGGTGAATACTATTGTTTGTTGTCCTCTTATTCGTCGCAATTTGATGACAAAATTAGTCAATTTCTCCCTTATTCGAGCAGCCTTGCCAAGAAAACTGCACAAAATCATCACATTTTATGTGATTTTAGCAGTTCAAGGCATCGAAATCGAAGAAATTTGTGTAATTTTGCACACAAAAGAAACGAAATATGTCTCAGTACGATGCATTAAATACAGCATATAGCGTTACGGCATCCTTTGTGGAGTCAATTCCCAAAAAGGAGCGTAAAAAGTATGGGCAATTCTTTACATCCAGGAAAACAGCGGAATTCATGGTTTCGCTTTTCTCAGTAGACTTCATGAAACCAGAATTAAAACTATTAGACGCAGGGGCTGGTACGGGGCTATTGGCCACAGCATTGGTTGAAAGATTGAGAAACAGTGGATACAAGGGCGAGATTATTGTTGTATGCTATGAAAATGATGTGAAAGTTCTGCCTACGCTTGCTGAGAATCTAGAGAATCTGAAGAACACATATGGCATCAAGTATGAGATTCGTATAGACAACTATCTGACCTCGCAGAATTTCGTTTCGGCAGATTTATATAAGAAAGATGCTGAGAAATACGATATGATTATCGGCAACCCTCCATATTTGAAGATTGCCAAAGATGCGCCAGAGGCCATAGCTATGCCTGAGGTTTGTTATGGAGCACCCAATTTGTATTTCCTGTTTTGGGCGATGGGAATTAATAACCTGAAAGATGGAGATGAGTTGGTTTATATTATTCCTCGCTCATGGACTTCTGGAGCCTATTTTGAGCGGTTCCGCAAATATCTGTTTCGCAATTGTGTGATAACCAATATTCATATATTCGGCAGTCGTGACAAAGTGTTTGATGGCGAATCGGTCTTGCAGGAAACGATGATTATCAAAGTAAAGAAAACAAGAACGAAGCCCCAATATGTGGAAATGTCCTCTTCAGAAACTTCTGACTTTGCAGATATTAGATTTTATAAGGTTGATTACAATACCATCGTGGCACCCAATCAATTCGTATTTCTTGTTACAAGCCAAGAAGAAGCAGAGATTCTTTCGAGGGTAAATAGCCAGACTAACACGTTGGAATCGGACGATTTGAAAATGCGCACAGGAATCATTGTGGACTTCCGCACACGTGAAGTCCTTCGAGACAACGAAGTCGATGGTTCCTATCCGTTGTTCTATTCCCAGCACATAAGGAATGGCCGTGTGTCATGGCCTGTCGGTCGAGAGGCAGAATACATCTTAACGGACAGAGTCGGCTATTTGCAAGAAAACACCGATTATCTTTTTGTGAAACGATTCACTTCAAAGGAAGAAAAACGCCGTTTGCAATGCGGTATCTATCTGAAAGCAGACCATAGCCAATATAAGTACATCAGTACTCAGAACAAAATCAACTATATCAAATGTGACAACCCTGAATTGGCTTACGGGCTATTCGTCATCCTCAATTCTACATTGTACGATGCTTATTACAGAATCCTTAACGGTTCTACGCAGGTTAATTCTACAGAAATAAACCTAATGCCTGTACCCTCGAAAGATGCCATACGCCAAATGGGGCGAGAGTTGATTGGGATGGAACTAACAGAACAAAATTGCAATAAAATCATAGACAAATGGATAAGATAGAACAAGTAAGGAAACTTCTAAAAGTTATAGGGCTTCCCCAGTATCAACAATCAAATATTTGTGCTCTCACTATTCTTGGGATGGCCAATCTCAAGGAAGACACCCCATGGGCAAATGCATCCAATGAATGGATAAGAATACACGATATCATTGCATTTGTCAACGAGAACTACAACAAGAGCTATGCGGAAAATTCTCGTGAAACATTCCGCAAACAGGCGATACACCACTTTCGTACTGCTGCCATAGTGGAAGATAACACCAAGGCGACCAATAGCCCAGATTACCGTTATCGCTTAACCGAGGAATTTTTGAAAGTCATCCGCAAGATTGATGTATCAAATAGACCTCTAAAAACATTTGTTAGAAATCATCAAAGTCTTATAGAAATTTATGCTTCAAAGAGGAAGATGACAAAAATGCCAGTTAAAATCAATGGCATAGATTTCACCTTCAGCCCCGGCAAGCATAACCAACTACAGAAGGCCATTATTGAAGAATTTGCACCAAGGTTTGCGCCAAATGCAGAATGCCTTTATGTGGGTGACACTATTCAAAAAGACCTTGTGAAAAACGAAGATCGTCTGAAGGAATTGGGTTTTACAATTACCTTACATGACAAAATGCCAGACGTTGTACTTTATCGGGCTGATAAGGATTGGATTTATTTTATAGAAGCTGTTACATCTGTTGGGCCTATGGATCCCAAGCGAATACAAGAAATAACAGAAATGACAGATGGGGTGAAAGCAGGGAAAATATTTGTTACAGCATTCCTTGACTTCAAGACTTATAAAAAGTTTTCTGAGAAACTTGCATGGGAAACAGAAATCTGGCTAGCCGAAATGCCAGACCACATGATTCATATGAATGGTGACAAATTCTTAGGCCCGAGATAATATTTTATTGAAATGAATGACTGTATAGAGCTGATTGACAGAAATACATATAAATATCGTAGTACGTATAGTTTGCCACATACGCATTTGGATATTGTAGATGAATATGTTTACTTTATTAAAAGGACAGGAGTGCCTAAAGGCTCAAATGAAAGTAACGTATGTGCAGAGATTGGACTTTTAGACATAGAATACCTTTCTCTATATCCATGCAAAGTAAAAATAGGGCGTATATATGTAGATAAAGCAGAAGTTGTGCCTAATAATAATCGGTACAAAACTGGAAGTGTAGATGATACTGTTTATGTATTCTTCTGCAAACTTTTTAACAAATGCTTTTCAGAAAAAAGAGAATTCGAATTTAAAGGAACAGTACATGAGTTTGCTGGATGTTGTCAGATTCTCAATTATTATGTAGAGAATGATTTCTTAATTGATTCGTGCCAATTAGACAGGATACAGAATAGCGAGAGAAGGTATTGGGATCGTTCGGGTACAGAGCCATATAAAGTGTTGGAAATAGCTGACAACATCCAATTTACGGATTATATCAAATTCCTATATTCTGCAGAGAATAGAGCCTATGCTAGCTGCAAGTATAGTTTCCGACATGGAGAGTATGCTCATAATTATTGGGAAACACTTATTTTTAGAACTGACAATCCAGCCTTTGCAGAAATTGTGGGAAGTATTTTGCAACGTCATATAACAGAGAAGGACAAGTATTATTGTATTGAATATGAATTCGAGGAAGATACTGATTATAATGGCGGACTCAGTGTAATGGTGGAAAAAGAAGGCACCGAAGAAATACAGCCCAAAGGAGATTTCAAGAAAGAAACCATTACGAAATTAATCAATGAAAGTTGCAGAGATTTTCCTCCAGAACTATATATAATTTGCAAGCTAATATCAGATAAGCGATAATCCAAAAAAAGTAAGAGCGGGAAGCCGCGCCTACATCCTCGGCCTCCGGTTTCCCCCTTTTTTGTTTCTCCATAATTATTATATCTAGTAGAACTTCCGTCGCGGTGGCCTTTTTGCCCTTAGGCTTACGCCGCTTCCCGATTGACGGGAAGGTTTAGCTCGACGGCCCGAAGGGGAAAGTCAATGCTCAAATGTCGAAGAAGTCATAGCGCTCATTGACGATGCTCTCGTATCTCCTACAACGTAATGCTTCGGCCTTTTTGCGCATGCGGTTGTTGTAGTCCTTCTCGCGCTGCGACTTCGGCTTGGCATAGATGTAGATGCCGAGGCTTTCGTGGCGCATTACCTTCATAGTTGATTCATCACGATAACCTGGATAATAGTCCAGATAGAACGAAAGCTGTTCTCCGCCTTTTATCTTCCGTGTGCGGAGGGTCACGGTCTTGCAAATGTTACTCATATACCTTATTATATTTTAATGAATATTCTTGGTGAAGCGTTTCTTCACGGGGTCAAAATTACCTCATTATTCCCCGATTATCAACATTATTACACATAATGCGTCAATAATTGACAGATAATGTTGGTTAGTGAGGTGCTGACCATGATAACGCTATAGTTTATCACTCATAATTGATGGTTTCACATGAATGCTCATACTATGCTATAACTACCATACTGGGCCAATCTTTCGGCCATTACCCTGTCGAAGTCCACTTTTGGTATCAGGTTCTTCACGCCCACCTTGACAGAGGAGATATTACTCTTCTTGGCAATGATGCCGACATTTGCGGTGCTCATCCCGTACTTCTCGGCAGCTTCCCTGGGCTGTGTAGTAGCTGTCATCATTCACGATGTCGGTGCGTCTCAATTGCTCAAAGTGGTCTTTGGAGTAGTAAGTTTGGCCGAACTCACGCTTTGTCGGAATATGATGGCGATAAGCATTGGAACGGACTGAGGCTGCGCTCATTCCGAATAGTTCCTGAACTTCCTTCATAGTCAATCACTCATTGACGGCCTCCACATCTGCAGACTTGCCAAACAATGCGTCCATGTGCTTGCGACTGTAGTAGTTCATCCCAGCAATCCGGCACACTGGTACTTGGTTCCGCTTCGCTGAGGTATAGAGCCATGACTTCTTGACCTTGTATATTCTCATGACCTCCTCGCCGGAGATGTAGTCCAGCACCTCTGACTCCTGATTGTTCACATCCACAGCCTTACTTCCCGCCATACATGTGGCTTTCTTTGTTGTGGTCAAAATTGCTTTCTTCGGTCTATTCGTTGGCAGCACTCTGTGATACGGATTCCCTGTCAGCATCTTCTCAATATCAGCTTTGCGGATAAAAGCCATCCTGCTGCTAATTCTTGAAGCCGCCAGTTTCCCTTCGTTCACCAGTTTATACACATACTGCCGAGAGCATCCCATCAGTATTGCAGCCTTGGCAAACGTGAGGTACTCCTGATTCTGTAACCCAATAACTGGCTCCACGGCATTCATGAAGTCCTGCTGCCGCTTCTTTCTGGCTTCCTTCGCCTTCGTCTGACACTCCTCGCAACAATACTTCTGCATTCCGCTCCTTGCCACGAACTCCTTTCCACAATACTTGCACTTTCTGACTTGCTTCATTTCCTTGTCACTTTTGATGGTTCAACGTACATTTTCTCTTTCCCTACCGTTGAGTCAACCATGCTTCACGTTCGTCACCCTATGTCCGCTCGACCTATGGTCGCTTGCCTAAGCAAGAACTCCGTCCACACTATGACTTTCTCCGAATCCGTCCGTCCCGTTTTGTCACTCTTTGCATCCCGTCGTAACCCTATGTCAACTGAGTCCGCAGAATGACGATTTTCAGGCTCCGTAAATTCCTCGCGGTAGAAATACGTTGCAAAAATATACTGAAATTCGGTTACCACCAAATTCCAGCTATCAAGTGTTAAAAATCAAAAGTTATTGAAAATGAGTGCTTTATATATAGTTAGTATTAGATATTCCTGGTTGTTTGTACCCGTTTAGATACTGATGTAAAATAGGCAAAAAGCAACTTGATTGTTGTATTTAAGTTTGTAATACTTTTAACTCTTTCAATCCAAATATCCGAATGAAAATTGACAGAAAAAGAAAGCGGCTACATATTGTTTATTTCTTCTGTCGTAAGACCGGTTATCTCAGCGATATCCTCAGCAGCAAAGCCTTTTGACTTCATACGACGGGCATTCTCGCGTCTGGTCTCTTCAATACCTTCTGCACGACCTTCTGCACGACCTTCTGCACGGCCTTCAGCACGGCCTCTGGTGAAGCCGCGGAAGTCGGCAGTACGGATGGCGCCGTCGTTGTCGTAGTAGATCTTCTCGCTCTCGAAATACTTGGCATATTCCTCCTTCGACAGATTCGCGGTCTCGGCCACCTCGAAGAATTTCTTGAAGATGCGCTCCTGCAAGGCCTTTGGGCGTTCCAGCAAACGAGGAAGGTTCTTCAGCGCATAGAGCCACTTGTCGGCCATGGTCACCAGCTCGGCCTCCGTTTTCTTGAACTTCGGCATCTCCAGGTAGATGTAGGTCAGCTTGTCGTAGAACACTTCTTTCTTGTTCACCTCCATCAGCTGAACGGTGTGGTGATAATACTCCTCATCGTCCTTGTCTTCATCAAACACAAAGTCGAGAATGCCAATGGTGTAGACAGCCTTCAGGCCGAAGCGCCACTGTCCCTTCTCACCCTGCTGGCGGATGGGGAACGACGAGTAGTAGACCGAGCGGTCCTTGAACCACTGCTGGTCGGCCTTTTGCATCTCGATGATGATCTTCTCACCACGCTCGTTCTCACAATACACATCGAACACGGAGCGGCGGTCGTCCTTCGTGTCGCCAAGCTGCTCCGTGGGCAGCAGTGTCAGCGACGTGATGACTTCACGCCCCTGAAGCAAGGCGTTGACCAGTTCCAGGGTGATGTCCTTGTTGGGCTCCGTACCGAAAAGCAACTTGAAGCCGTAATCGGTATAGGGGTTGATGTATCTGCTCGCAAACTCTACCATAAATACAAAACACTTAGTCGAGATTGCAAAGATATGCAAAAAAGCCGAAAGCACAAAACTTTCGGCTTAAAATTTATCGGAACGACGCCCCTTACAGGCTCCTTACAGGAGCTCGCGACACTTGAGCAGGGCACAGACAAGCCACACACAGCAGGCAACACGGAGCAGCAGCGGACATGTGGCAGGCATCACCGTGGCGAAGAAAGCCAGCTGCGCATTGAGCAGGGCGAGTGCCTGACGGGTGTTGATGGGCTGTTCAAGGATGCTTGAATAGCTGTCGGCAAGTTTTTGCAACGGCTTTTGCAGGTTAGCGACGATGGCAGCGAAAAGCGCCGAATTGTTGGATTGGCTCAAACGGAGTGACAGATTGTTGTTGTTCATTGTCGTATTGTTTTTAGTTGTTCATGAATTTCGCTGCAAAATAAACAACTTTGTGTGCACAAAAAGTTCACTTTTCGAGGGATGTGTGTTAAAATCGCAAGAATTTAGCATAGTTTAACTAAAAATCCAGTTTTCAGGCAGAAAACATCTCAGCAAGAATGGCTACCTTTGCACATCAGCCTAACAAACGAGGCAAAGAAGAAGATGCTTTCCAGTCACTATTACGACCATCTGATTGAAGCCGGCTGCGACGAGGCCGGTCGCGGCTGTCTGGCCGGCGCGGTGTTCGCTGCAGCCGTTATACTGCCGCCAAACTATGAGAATGAGCTGCTGAACGACTCTAAACAGCTGTCGGAACGACGGCGATACGAGCTGCGGACGGTGGTGGAACGCGATGCTCTGAGCTGGGCGGTGGGCATCGTAGAGCCTGCCGAAATAGACCGCATAAACATTCTGAACGCATCCATCCTGGCCATGCACAGGGCCTTAGACGGGCTGCAGGTGCGCCCCGAGGCAGTGATTGTCGACGGCAACCGCTTCAAGCCCTACGGTCAGTTGCCCTACACCACCATCGTGAAGGGCGACGGAAAGTATCTCTCCATCGCGGCGGCATCGATCCTTGCAAAGACCTACCGCGACGACTACATGCTGCGCATAGCCGAGGAATACCCGCAGTACGGGTGGCAGCAGAACAAGGGCTACCCCACCGAAGCCCACCGCGAGGCCATCCGTGCGTATGGCACCACGCCCTATCACCGCATGAGCTTCAGCATGCTGAAGCCGAAACAACTCACGCTGGAATTCGAATAAACAGACCTACGAAGCTGGTTGTCCTGTTTCTGAAGGCGAAAAATAAAGACCGCTTCCTGTGTTTTTCAACTACACAGGAAGCGGTTGACGTTGTTCTATAATGCGAATAGCAGACAGGAAGTCCCCACAAGGGACTACCCGTTACTCGCGGGTGATGGGAATGTTGCGCAGTTTCACGGTTCCCTTGCCGATAGACCAGTCTTTCACGTTGATGTTCAAGTCGGCCAGGACAATCGAAGAGGCTTTGAGCGAAACCCCCTTGATCATGTACGTGAGCTTTGTGGGCACACCGGCCACAAGTTTGATATCAGTGTTCCAGTCCGTGTACTCTTTGTTGGCCAGTTTCACGCTCACGGTCTCACCCTCATATACGTTGCCCTGGTCATCGTAGATCTTCGTGTCGTAGCGACCACCGCAAACCTGGAAACGCTCAATGTCGTTCTCGCCTTTGTTCAGCACAATGAGTTCGAGCACAACGGTCTTGTCGGCAGCCTCACAGCGGTTCACGCTGATCTTGAAGTCGGGGTGTCCAGTCACAATCTTCACGCCATTGACATCGGTAGTGGCCTGGGCGGTCTTGGCAGCGGTCTGTGTGGGCCTGCGCACCTGGTCGGTGCCAACCTGCTCCACGGCATTATTGCCGGCACGCTGTACGCTCTTGCCCACCTGACTGTTGTTCTTCTTCAGCCCGACGGTGTCGAGGGTAGCATTAAGCACGTTCTTTCCTACTTTTTCGGCAGCTTTGCCTAATTGTTTGAAAAACTGCGCGTCAGCATTCTGCGGGCAGAAGCACGCAGCCGCAAAGGCCATCATGGCCACATAGATGGATTTTCTCATAAGTTTTATGTACGTTTTGGTTAATAATTGTCCTTATAAATCACCTTTCCGGCTCCGCTGGTAATCTTCATGGCTTCCGGGTGCTGACGGATGAAAGAGTCGATGTGGCGCACGCGCTTCTCCTCGAGTATTTCGTCGATGGCAATGAGAATACCTGTTTCCTCTACGTCGCCGAAGCCGTAGTTGATGGCGGTGCCAAAGAGCTTCATCGTGGGCGAAAGGCTCATGTAGGCGTTGACCAGCGGCGGAATGTTGTAGCCCAAACGACGTATTTCCTGATTCAGGATTTTGTAATCGTCCTTGAAGTTGTCCTTGCAGAAAAGCTGTGCCAGGCGTTGCTCGTCAGACTCAATTTTCAGCGGTTTCATCGGTATGACGAGGTTCTCCTTGTCGTCGAAATGCTTCTTGAGAAAGTAAAGAATCATGTCGCGCCCCTCGCGGATGTAGGAGGGATACATGGTCATCTTTCCGAAGAAATAGCGCACGTTGGGCATGATGACCGTAAGTGCTCCCAGGCCGTCCCAGAGGTTGTCGAGCGCAAAGAGGCTCTTGGCGCCCATGCGCGACGACTGATAGGGCAGCGACACGAACGAACGTCCCAGCTCAATGGTGTAGGGCATGTACTCGGCAATGAATTTTTCGGAGAAGTGGAACATGTGGCTGGTAGCCAGGATGGGCTGTCCGCTGGCATCCAGTTCCCACTTTGTTCCCTCAAGATAGCGGTAGCCGCCAATGATTTCCTGTGCATCGGGATTCCAGACAATGAGCTGCTTGTAGCAGTTCTCGCAGATGTCGAACTCGTCGATGTCGGTTTCTTTGCCGGTACCACCACCAGCCTCACGGAAGGCAATCTCGCGCAGGCGTCCTATTTCCCGCATCACGTTGGGTGCGTTGTGGGCAGTGATGATGTAAATCTCGTTGTGGCTCTTGTTGGTGAGTCGCAACTGCCGCTCAGGTGTCAGTTCCTGCCTAAGCACATCTACGGGTACGGGAGGAATGATGGGTTGTTCCATGATTATAGCTTGTAAACTTT
>Ga0247611_10005659_pt1 | contig 16370 bp, 3 predicted proteins | sample 177DNAGHGhighgp2_FD_192422 | JGI IMG/M metagenome (GOLD analysis project Ga0247611, IMG submission 192422) | Sheep rumen microbial communities from Palmerston North, Manawatu-Wanganui, New Zealand - 1770 DNA GHGhigh gp2 | ecosystem: Host-associated > Mammals > Digestive system > Stomach > Rumen ... | reverse complement strand
CCCCGACCCCGGCCGACACACCGGTGCCGACGGATACACCGACTCCGACACCGACGAGCACACCGGTGCCGACGGATACACCGACTCCGACACCAACGAGCACACCGGTGCCGACAGATACACCAACCCCGACACCGACGAGCACACCGGTGCCGACAGATACACCAACTCCGACACCGACAAGCACACCAGTGCCGACAGATACACCAACTCCGACACCGACAAGCACACCGGTGCCGACGGATACACCAACCCCTACGCCGACAAATACGCCTACACCGACGGCAACGAACACACCTACACCAACAGCAACGAACACACCGACACCTACCAATACACCAACTCCGACACCGACGCCAATCGACTTGTCGAAGTACTATACCTTCTCGGAAGGTGATGTAGGCGCGTGCGGATATCAGAATGATTTCGACAGCAAAAACTGGACACTGAACAATGCGCACATGAGCAAGTCTCTGGTTTCCATGTTGAATAATGCAATGGCCGGAGATTCCAACGCAGATTACAAGGGATCCCGTGCTTTCTCGCCTGACTACTCCATGAGCGGTAGATTTACCGTTTCCATGATCAATGGCGATGGCGGCGGACGAATCGGTCTTTATCTCGCTCCGGAAGGAGAAAGCATAAGCAAAAACTCAATCGGCATTTACCTCTGGACTGCTAAGGGTACAATCAGTCTGATCTCTAACAAAGACCTGGATCATCCGCTGGTCACAGCCAATTTCGATGGAATAAAGGGAATGGGCGCATATTCTGATATCTGGTACGAATATGACGGCCAGACCAAAGAATTCAAAGTTTACGCAGCCAAATACGATGAGTACGGAGAGGTCAAGAAACCTGCCACTCCTATCATTACATATGAAATCGATCTTGCGGAGAAGTTCTCCGGTAGTGAAAACTTCACCTGGCATCTGATGGGCCGGGATGGCTGGAATACTGCAACTGTATATGTCCGTGGTGTGGAAGTAGATCCGTATCCGGAACTGAATGAAAAAACACCTACGCCGACTCCGACCCCCACACCGGTTTCTGAAGGCTTCAAGTCCTTTTCACAAGGAAATACGGAATACGGATATAAGACGGCTTTTGTAAAAGAAGATTGGAAATATGAGGGCGAAGCAGCATATGCGAATGAGTCGCTCATCACGGTGCTGAATAACAACGCGAAGCTGTACAACGGATCTGCGTTTACTGCTTTTGCCAATGATGTCGGAGAAGATTATAAATTCTACACGCATTTCTCCTTCTCCAGAACCAATGCATATGAGAATGGATTCGCTTTTGTGATCCAGCCTGTTGACCCGAATCAGGGCTTCTACGGCCGCAACGGATATTCAACACATAAGAACAGCGTGATCGTAGAATTCGACCTGGATCCGCAGAAGGGTTACTATCGCTATAACAGAAACGGCGAGTTCGAATCCTACGATGAGAGCAACGCACATGTTGCTGTTATGTTGGACGGAAGTGAGATCGGCCACTATTCGGTTGCTGATTTCAGAGAGCTTCGTGAGCTTGGACGTAGAATGGATGCGTGGGTCGATTACGACGGAAAAACTCTGTCCGTGTACGCTTTCGCGGCAACGGATCTTGGACGCGTCTATAAGTCTGCGGAACCACTTCTGAAACTCGATATTGATCTTAAAGAAGTTTTCGACGGAAACAGCAATCTCTACATGGGCTTTATCGGCGGAGATTATGACAAGACTTCGAATCTCAACCTGCATGGTTTTGAAATTGCAAAAGAACCGTTCACGGCTCCTATAGACGAGACTCCTATTGAAGATCAGGAAAGATACTCGATCATGTCAATGGGTGATGAGAACTATGGTTATCAGACAAGATTCATCCCTTCCGAATGGGTCGGACAGTGCACGGTAAAACCGAGCATTGTTAATATCGTAAGTGGTGTATGGAATGAGTATGAGACAATTTGTCAGCGTTATCGTGAATTGCCGGAGGACTATTCTTTCTCTGGACGATTTACCGGACGTATTACCGGCGATGATCCGGGAAACTACATGAGTTTCTTCCTTAGTAAGTCGCCTACTACAAGAATTAAATCTGTATCGATTCAGCTTGACGCCGAAGCAACAGAAGACGCAATGTGGAGAAATGCTTTTGGCGAGCCGGTCGAAGATTCCGAGGATGGCTGGTATCACGGTCATGAGCCTTATGATGCCATGGTAGCAGTCTGCCTGAACGGTAATGATCGTAAGGACTATGCTATTGCTGAATATCTGCCACTTCGTATAAGTGGAGCTGTACATGAAGTATGGTTCAATTACGACGGAACAGAAAAGAAACTGTATGTTTATATCGCGACGTATGACGAGAACGGTCATGTGGAGAAACCGGATACTCCGATCATAGTCTGCCCGCTTGACTTAGAAGAAGTTTTCGAAGGCGAGCATAGAGTATATCCGGCCATCTATGGAGAAACCGAAATCTGGCATAACGCTGAGTTTGATATATTTGGTTTCGAACTTGATCCATATCCGGCTATTCATAACGAGTTTGACGGAGTGCTCCAGGTTCTTGCTCCGTTGGATAATAAGATCTATAAGACCGGGGAGAAGATCGATATCTCCGGAAGAAGAGGTCCGAAAGCCGATCCGGATGCTTTGTGTCATGTAAGTCTTCTGGATAAGGATGGAAAAGCTGTTTATCAGGCCGATCAGGAGGTCTTCGATACATTCAAATATATCGACAGGATTCCGACGAATGAGATGATCCCTGGTGATTACAAGATCGTTCTTTCTCTGGCAGATAGAGATGGCGTGGATTTTGTAAAAGAGATCCCGATCAAAGTGGTTTTCGATGTTAAGCTTAATGCAAAACTGACGAAGATCGATGCGGATAAGAATGGGCTTCATGTGAAGGGCACCATTGACTGCAATGAGGATTCTTCTTATGAACTTCAGTTTATTAATCTGGATACAGATGAAAAAACAACGTTTGCTACCGGGACAGGCAACAAGACAGAGGAAGAGCTCGGAACCCTTTCTTTGGATGGTGTAAAAACCGGCACATATGGGGTAAAACTTATTGTAACCAGCAAGTCCGGCATGGTTGCCGAGTCTCAGAAAGACTTCGATTATACTGCTCCGGATGAAGAGATCACCGAAGATGAGCTCTTCGTTGACATCGCAGATGATCAGGAAGGTATGGAAGTGCCGTTCATTACTGACATTAAGGGTAGTGTGTCCGGATCTTATCTGACAGACTATGTATTTGAAGTTTATCCTGTAGGTAGTGATGTAGCTGTATATACTTCTAACGGAACAGAGCCGGTTACAGACGGAACTCTGGGTGTTTTCGATCCGACGCTGCTTCTGAATGGCTATTACAGAATTAAAGTAACAGCACACAGCACGTTGGATGTTGATCTGGATGACGAGATCACAGTACTGGTCTGCGGCAATGCCAAGATCGGTAACTACTCGATGACATTCAATGACCTTACAACGGGTCTTCAGAACTTCCCGATCACGATCTATAGAACTTATGATTCCAGGACCCGCAACATTTCCGGTGACTTCGGTTATGGCTGGGAGATGAGCATCGGCGGTCCGAGAATTTCTATCTCCGGCAATCTGGCGGAAGGATGGACACAGGCAAGAGGTAATGCATTTGTTGCAGGTCCGGCTTATCGTTGGGCAGAACGCCGTTCCCATGAGATCACCATCGATTGGGGAAATGGCAAGATGGAAACTTTTGTCATGAAGCTTTCTCCTGAAATGCAAAACTACATGAGAATCGATCACGGAATTTCAGCTTCGCTTGTGGCAAAAGATAAGAGATGCACATCCAAACTTGAGTTCCTGGATCAGGCAACGGGTCTTTGGTTCCAGTACGACACTCTGACGCATGATATCGAGTGCCAGGAGGTATTCAATCCGCAACGCTTCTTACTGACTGCAAGAGATGGTGTGAAGTATTATTTTGAATTGTCTAAGGGCCTCTATAAGATCGAGGATACTTATGGCAGAACGATTGAGATCACGGATTCCGGTATTACCTATTCTGATGGTATCGGCATGACGATCGAGCGTGATGGCGAAGGCCGCATCACGTCCATTACTGATGGAAAACAGAGTGTATCCTACACTTATGATGATAACGGTGATCTGACAGTCTTTAAAGATCGCGCCGGTAACGATACGAGCTTTAAGTATGAAGAGCACTATCTGACAGAGATCAGCAATAAAGATCATGTTCTCTCGAAGAATTACTATGACGACGATGGAAGACTGGTAGCGATTGAAGACGCTGCAGGCAATGCAATTGATTATTCTCATGACCTGACAGAAAAGTCTGAAATCGTAACAAATCGCCTGGGTAAGTCAACGGTCTACACCTATGACGATTATGGTAATGTATTATCTAAGAAGGATGCTTTAGGAAGAGTGACGGAATACACTTATGATGAGAATCACAACCTCGCATCGAAGAAAGATCCGATGGGAAAAACTACATTTTATGAGTATTCGGCGTACGGAGATCTGCTTTCTGAAACAGATCCTCTTGGGAATAAGGTGGAAGCTAAATACTCTTCAGCGGGTGCAATCACAAACTCAGGAAAGAACAACATTACTTTCTTTTCGATAAGCTACGATAAGCACCAATGTATGAATGAAGTTAGAACATCTAATGGTAATCAAATACAGTATCAGTATGACAAACAGGGCAATGTTATTGGATCTACAGATTTGTACGGCACTGTAGGTTCAGCACAATATACACTAGATGGAACTCTTGAGTCTGTTACGAATGCAGATAATACTAAAATTACATACAAATATGATAATGTAGGAAATCTGATTTCTACCAGACAAGAATCATCAGATTATAACCTTGAGTCTGTATATGAATATGATGACTATGGTAATATTGTTTACAAGAAAAATTACGATGGTAAAACCACAAAGTACTATTATGATGCACTTGGAAATCTTACTAAATGCATCGATTCATTAAATAATGCTACTGAGTATGAGTATGATCTTTTTGGCAATCTGGTTCTCGTAAAGTATCCGGATCAAACTAGTGAGAAGTTTGAATATGATGCGGAAGGTCGGAGAACGAGAATAACTGATAAATTGGGAAATACCACAAATCTGACCTATGACGATGTGGGAAACCTTGTCAGGAAAGAATCCTCTGGACTGGTAGAAACATTTATTTATGATGATTGCGATCGTGTAATTAGTGCTACGTCATCGTTAAGAGGCACAGTTCACTATTCTTATGATGCCAAAGGTAGACAGACGGAATTCAGAGATGAATTTGGGCATACAACTAAGTACTCGTATGATGGAGATAATCTAGAAAGTGTTACAGATGCTAACGGAAACAAGGTGACATTTGGATATGATAGTTTTGGAAACAAGACATCTGAGATGTATCCAGACGGAAACAGTAAACATTGGACATACGATGAGCGCGGAAGAATGGTATCTGAAACGGATTCTTATGGTAATACAACGTACTACGAATATGACTCAATGAACCGAGTGGTTGCAGTTAAGGATCCTAAGGGAAACGCGACTAAATATGCATATGATTCTCTAGGAAATATTTCTCGAGTTGCGGATCTTTCTGGGAATGCAACTGAGTTTACATTTGACGATAAGGGAAGAGTAGTTGAGATTAGAAACGCTAAGGGAAGTCGAGCAGAAATAGCGTACAATGAAGCGGGACAAGTTGTTACCGATTCTGACTATGGAAAGAACAAGTATTATTACACATATGACAAGCTAGGGAGGATAACGACCATAAAGGATAGTTTGGGTAATACAGACTATACATATGATTCTAAAGGTCAGCTTATCAAGGTAGAGGATAGTTCTGGATCAATATCTTACTCATACAATCAGCAAGGTTATATAACAGCCCAAACTGATGCTAGAGGAAAGACTGTATACTACACTTATGATAATTACGGATCATTGACAAGTGTTTCCTGCCCAGATGGATCAATTAATTATGTGTATGATGCCGCAGGAAGGCTTGCGAGTGTAACAGATGGAGAGAATAATACAACCAAGTATTCATATGACTATGTAGGAAATGTTACTGAAATCGAATTGCCGAATGGTATAATGACCTCGTATGAGTATGATTCATTAAATCATCTGATCAAACAAGAATCAAAAGATAGTAATGGTAAGGTATTGGCAAGATATGAATATACTCTGGGTAAGAATGGAGAAGTATTGTCTTGTCAGGAACTGAATCGTAAGGTTACATATACATATGATGAGATTGAAAGACTCGTCTCTGAAACTGTTGAGAGTGACGGAAAAATAACAAAAACATCTTATACTTACGATTCAAATTCCAATAGACTGACCATGAGTAGGGATGGAAAAGTCACATATTATACTTACAATGAGTTGAATCAATTAGTAAAAGAAGGAAGTATTGTATATACATACGATGATGCTGGTAATCTAATGACGAAGAGTGATAATGGAGTGCTACTTGCGTCCTTTGAATACAACTCTCGAAATCAATTAGTAAAGGCGACTATCATCACTGATACTGGCACAAAAGAGGAATCATACACATACAATTATCTTGGTGATAGAACATCAAAGACAAGTAATGGAGCTACAACTTACTATACATTGGATTATAGCAGGGCTTTTTCTCAGAATTTAGTAGTAGAGACTGGCACGCAAACAACATTTTATGTGCGTGGACTTGACTTGATTTCTGGGACTACTAACGACTTGCAGTATTTCTATTTGCATGATGGAGGTAAGAATGTCAGAATTCTAACTGACAAAAATGGTGTTATAACGGATAAGTATGACTTTGATGTTTTTGGAAACACGCTAAATCTAGTTGGAAATTCAGGAAATGAATATAGATTCCAAGGTGAGCAACAAGACGAAACTGGACTTTACTACTTACGAGCTCGGTACATGAATCCTGCAACTTCTGTATTTACCAGTATGGATACTTATATTGGATCCATTGAGGATCCGATTTCCTTCAACAACTACTTATTCGCCAACAGTAATCCTGTGAAGTATTGCGATCCAAGTGGACACATGTCTTTGGAAGAACAAGAGACGACTCTTTTGATTGTGGAGATGTTGTTCAGCGCGGCATATAGCGCATTGGACAAAGCGCTGAAAAAAGACTCTGACGATTTAGGTGGTCGCATTAAAACAGGTGCAACTGAATTCTTCTTTGATCTATCCAAAAGCATTGGATGTGAATTAATCGGTGGACCTTTAGGAAAGTACTTTATGGAAGAAGTTGGAGCTGCAGCGTTTGGTGCCATGATTCTCATATTCCTTTTCCTAACCATTTCAATGTATCTTTTGTCATTTTGCATTCCTGATAAAACAGCTTCAAAGGTAACAAAAGGTCTGGGAGATATGGTTTTGCTAGGCTATATAAGTGAGGGTATAATGAAAGGCGTTTTTGGCGATAGAACAAATCCTTTGGAAAAGATGTCTTTTAAATACGGCTTTGGCCACTTACTCTTGGGTTTCATAATTGGTCAGGCTTATGAATACCTTATGGATCTCATGGATTATTGTAAACCTAAGCAAAGTGCGCAAGCTTAACAGTTAAACGATAGTTTTTTGGAAAACGACCGGTCTTCTTTGAAGCGAACCTCTGAAGTTGGACAACAACTTTGGGGGTTCCTTCATTTGTGGCAGTCACTTTCAAAAAGATGCATTCCCATTCTCTCTTTCTTCTCGCATCATCCCTCCCACCCAATGTTTACACAATATTCTCATACATCGGTTTATACCAGACACTTATTGTGCTATTCTAAAACTGACTAGATATATTCAGTACTTGCATATGCTTGGAAGGTGATAAGCCGACTGGAGGTTGAGTATATATGAAGCGGAAAAGTATAGCAACAACGATAGTTTCGATGTTTCTTGCAGTGTCCCAGATTGCCGGGATGGGGTTCGGAAGAGGACTTCGGGCAGATGTGGGCACGAATGAAACAGCAGGCATGCAGACAGGTTCGGGAGACAGCATCATCGGATTAGAAAGCATTACACCTATTGCTGCTCCTACGGGGGTCAAAGCGGAAAAACCGGCGAACTCGGATACCCGTGTGGTCATTTCCTGGGACGCGGTAGAGAATGCGGCCGGATACCAGGTATGGAGAGCGACATCTTCCAAAGATACATATATCGCGCTTGAATCGGTCACTGCAACGAGCCGGTTGTGTGTAGGCTTGACCGGAGGAACAACATACTACTTTAAAGTCCGCGCATATAAAGAAATCGAAGGCAAAAGGACTTACAGTGATTTCAGTGATGACGTGATTTGGATCGCGCCGACTCCGGGAGAGGATACGCCTGATATAGGCGCTCCTTCTGGGGTTACGGCGGAAGTGTCCGGCAGCAGTGTGATGTTGTCCTGGAATGCGGTCAGTGATGTGACCGGATATCAGGTATATAGAGCGGATGCCGAAACAGGACGATACTATGCATGTGGCACCGTCACTACGACTAGCAGAAGATGCCCCGGATTGCAGGTCGGATCGACATATAGCTTTAAAGTCCGCGCCTATAAGGAAGAAAACGGCACCTGTGTCTATGGCGATTTCAGTTCGCCGGTAACGGTAGACATACTGGAGATCAGCGTACCACGGAATGTGAAAGCCATTGGAAAAACAACGGACAGTATTGAATTAACCTGGGATAAAGCCGACAGTGCCGAAGGATATGAGATATGGATTCCGAAGTATTCCAACACAACCCGCGATCAAGATTTTGTATTATTTCAGAGCACAACTGAATGCAATGCCACGATTGATAAAAATGGAGATGGATATCGTTTAGAACCGAGCCAATACCCATACTATCTCAGAGTTCGTGCTTACGGAACCGTGAACGGCAAGAAGGTGTACAGTGATTTTGTGCAACTGAAGGGCTATACAAAGCCAAACCCACCCTCAGATATAAGTATAGAAAGACGACATAACTCAGATGGTCATCCCGAAGCGATAACAATCAAATGGAGGACGTATTATAACAAAAATTCTGATAACAACCGCGAGATATGGGTAGCTACTTCTATTGATGGTCCGTATGAATTGCTGACGGATAATGTTCATATCATCAGCGTTAGCGGTGTGTATTGGTATTCATTTACTCAGTATCCGACAGAGTTGGGAAATACCTACTATTATAAAGTTCGATGCAGTTTCGCCGGCAACATGAGCGATTTCAGCAAAGTACAGACCATTGCGCCATCGGGCGGGATTCCTCAGAATATCAGAGTGACCCGGGATCCCTATAATACTGATAATGTTCTCGTCTCCTGGGATGCAGTCCCAGGAACTTCACTCTACACTATAAGTCTGAAAGATGATAGCGAGCCGAGAGAGAATATTTATGTTTGGCTTAGTAATACTTCTACAAAAAGCACCAGCCTTGTGATCGAAAGCAAGTATTTCAAATCCCCATCAACATACAGTGTCAGCGTCCGTGCGGATGGTCCTTGGGACAGGAACAAGCTAGTACAAGGAAAGTATTCTGATCCGGTAAGTTTTTTGCCGGCGGATTTGCCTATTCCATCCATTCCGATCGATGAGACAACTTTCCCGGACGAAAAATTCAGAGAGTATATCCTGGACAATATCGACACGGGTGAAAAGGATGGAGCGCTTTCTTACGAAGAGCGGACCAGTGTCCGTGTTATCGATGTAAAGAATATGGGCATCTCTTCTCTGGAAGGTCTGGATTATTTCGAGAATCTGGAGGAACTGGATTGCAGTAATAATTCACTGGAAGAATTACGTTCATATAAAACTAAAAAAATGAAAAAAGTGAACTGCTCCAAGAACCACCTTACAAGTTTGACTTTCAGAAATTCGAAAGCCTTAGAGGTGATTGACTGTTCAGACAACAATCTGAATTCCACGCCGTATAACGCGAGTTTAAAAAGCCTCATCGCGATTAACAATAATATTTTCAAAAGTGACCTGCGCGGAATCAGTGTTTTGACCCAGGCCTGTGAAACCTATGGTATGGAACTTGTTGACGATGGAAAGCATTATATCTGCAGAGATGCTTCGACGGTCTATGTGTATCTGGATAAAACGGCGATCGTCCTCCCGAAATACTTCGAGCCGGATATCGAAGGACCAACTGGAGTGAAGATTGAAAATCCGTGGGACCATGCCTCCAAAGTACGATTCTCATGGGATGCATGTCCCAACTATTGTGAGTATGAGGTCTGGCGTGCGGAAGGCTCGACCGGAAAGTATTACTTGTGCGGAGCAGTAACAACGAAAAATAGCAAAGTTGATTGTTTCAGGGATTGTCCCGGACTCACCAAGTCCGGCGTGACCTACTTCTTTAAGGTCCGCGCTTATTGGAAAGTGAAATATGATTTGTCGCTCACGGATAATCCTGAGAATTATGTAAAGGTCTATTCCAACTTCAGTTCTGCTGTAGGCTGGACAGCTCCGATAAATGAAACCTCTGCGGAGATCGGTGTTCCTGCCAATGTGAGATCGGAACAGATCGCGGAGACGCGTGCCATGATCTCCTGGGATGCAGTAAGTGATATAACCGGTTATGAGGTCTGGAGAGCAACAGATGCTTCCGGCAAATATGATCTGTGTGGAACGGTCACAGATACGAGAAGAGAGTGCATCGGACTTGGTATAGGTAAAACATTCTACTTCAAAGTACGTTCTTATAAGGCCGTGGACGGTGGACGCGTATATAGTGAATTCAGTTCTGTCATAAATGTAAAGACGGAATATGAGAAGGTACTTCCCGCCCCTTCCGGTGTCAATGCGGTTCGCAAAGGGTATAGTATTTTTACCGTGCTTGTAATCTGGAAAGAAGTTGCCGGTGCCGATGGTTATCAGGTATGGAGAGCGAATGGCGATTCTTCTGAGTTCTATGCACTTGACTCAAGCACTATTCACGGAACGCAAAGATTGTGTCAGGGGTCGTGGACACGTGGAGAAACGTACAAGTTCAAAGTGCGTGCATACAAGATCGTAGACGGCAAAAAGCATTATGGCGAGTTCAGTTCCGTAGTAAGTGCTACGATTCCGAATTGATTATAGACCTGTACAATTGTAATCCCGTGGTGCTATTCTTAACTTAAGAGATCAGGCGATTTCAGAAACCATTCATGTGGCTTGATGAGATATTTAACGTTCGGGTGCTTAGAATACCTATTTGGTTGCTGTATAGGAGGTCTTAGGCATATGAAAAGATGGGTCATGGCAATAGTTTTTCTCTCTTCACTGTTAGCGGTGACGTGGGTTGGATCCGGCCTGAAGAACACGATTCGTGCCGAGGAGGGGGATCCGGAGCCTTCGGAAGATGTTGTGATCGATGAGACGAATTTCCCGGATGAGGTTTTTAGATCATACGTCAAAACGAATATCGATAAAAATCAGGATAATGTTCTATCCCAGATAGAAATCGGATATGCCAGAAGTATCGATTTACAATCAGTTTCTTCGATGAAAGGTATAGAATACTTTACTTCATTACGAAAACTGCACTTGACTAGTTGTAAGATGAATGAACTGGATCTAAGTCAGAACCTCGAGTTGGAGGAACTTTGGTGTAATGATTGTCCACTTAAGAGCCTGGATCTAAGTCAGAATACTTCATTAATATATCTACGACTCAGCAAAATCCAATTTGAATGCCTGGATCTAAGCAAGAATACCGAGTTGAGGATACTTTATTGTGCCGGTTGTCCACTAAAGAGTCTGAATTTGAGTCAGAACAAAAAACTTCAGATTCTCGATTGTAGCGCCAATCAGTTGAAAGAATTGGATGTGAGCGAGAATACGGCACTGCGAGAACTTTATTGTAATGGAAATCAACTGACGAGTCTTGATGTGAGCAAGAATGTTTTGCTGACTGACTTGCGTTGTTATGATAATGCGCTGACAACTCTGGATGTCAGAACTGTTCCCTATATTTTAAAGACTGTTTTACGTGGTTCGCGGTACTTGGAAAACGGCTCACGAAGGCGTTATCTGCTGCGGGAGAAAGGGAAAGCGTACGATATCAGGCTTGTTGTGGATTGGCCTGTATATGTCATAACTTCTGACGATTCTGTTGAGCCGAATCCCGGTCCGGGTATAAAGATTGATGAGTCGGTTTTTCCAGATGCATTATTCAGAGAATATGTCCGTAGTCATATGGATTATGATAAGGATAATATACTATCCGAGTTCGAGCGCGAATGGGTAACAGAGATATATGTACCGGACAGTGGGATTTCTTCTCTGAAGGGAATAGAAATCTTTACCTCATTGACTAAGCTTGTATGTAGTAATAACAAATTGGAAAGTTTGGATTTGAGCGAGAATACGGAACTGCGAGAACTTTATTGTAATGGAAATCAGCTGACGAATTTGGATATCAGAACTCTCCCCGGATTTGTGAAGGCTGTATTGTATGGCGAGCGTCGCTACAACGAGGAAACAAAACAATATATTTTCGAACAAACAGTCGATCATGTTAATGTCAGGTATGAAATGTTGGTAGATTCCTCTGTGTATATCATTGTATCTGATGATTCTTTGGACCCACCTACAGGTATAGAGATTAATGAGACGAATTTCCCGGATAACTACTTCAGGTATTTAGTAAGCATTCAGTACGATAGGAATGTGGATAATATACTATCTTCGGAAGAAATCGATAAGATTTTGGAGTTTAAACATGTCGGATACGATAGCCATCCTCAACGTAAGATCTCTTCTCTTAAAGGGATAGAATACTTTACTTCATTGACTACTCTCAATTGTCAGAACAACTATTTGACTAGTCTGGATGTAAGCAAAAATACACAATTGCTTTCACTCGACTGTAGTTTCAATAAGTTGGATAGTCTGGATGTGGGCCAGAATACAAAACTGAAGCTGATTGACTGTCAATCAAATAAACTGGTGAATTTGAATGTGAGCGGAAGTACGTCGCTGACGAATTTGAATTGCAATAAGAATGAACTGACAGCTCTGGATGTGAGCAATTGTAAAAAGTTGACTTCACTTGATTGCAACTACAATCGAATGAGTGTTCTGGATGTAAGCAAGAATACAAAACTGGAAAATCTTTACTGTAATTCTAATCTATTGACAGAGCTGGATGTGAGTAAGAATACGTTATTGACTAAGTTGCGGTGTAATGAGAATCAACTGACGAATCTGGATGTTAGACAGAATACGTTATTGAAGGATTTGCAGTGCAAAGTGAATCAACTGACGGAACTTGATGTGAGTCAGAATGCTTTGGAATATTTGTTATGTTCGTATAACAACCTAAGACAGTTGGATTTGACGAAATGTCAACTTGGCATAGAATACTGCAAAGAGCAAGGTTATGCTGGTTTTTCTAGAGATGGAAAATTATTCTATGCCTATGAATTCTATGAGTATGGAGGTGAAATTCGGCATTTTGAGGTGGATTCTTTTGTAAAAACAAAACCGAAGTATTTTGATCCTAAGCCAACACCTACACCGACTAATACACCAACGCCAACACCTTCGCCGACAAATACGCCTACTCCCACACAGGGACCAACACCTACGCCGAAGGAGCCAACACAGGGGCCAACCGTCACACCTACACCGACAAAGGCTCCGGTGAAAGACCCGACATTCGAGGATTTCGTAGAACGCCTTTATACTGTTGCGCTGGGGCGTGCATCCGAGCCGGAGGGTAAGGCTTTCTGGATTAAGCAGGTCGTGGAAGAAGGGAAGACCGGAGCGGACTGCGCGAGATTCTTCCTTCTGGATGCAGATGAGTTCATGAAGAGAGGACTATCTGTCGAAGACTTTGTGGAAACGTTGTATGCGACATTCTTCGATCGTGAATCCGATGCAGCCGGAAAGAAGGGCTGGGTGGACGCGATCAAGAGTGGAAAGAAGACCCGTGCCGAAGTGGTGAACGATTTCATTGAATCCACCGAATGGTGCAATGTCTGCGCGACCTATGGAGTGAAATCCGGAGCAAAATGGCATAAAGCGACTTTTGCATCGAAGAACGCGAAAGATTTCACGACACGGCTTTACACATGCTGCCTTGGAAGAGATCCGGAGGAAGGCGGTCTGAAGTACTGGTCGTTAGCGCTCACGAATCTTGAACAGACAGGATGTAGCGCGGCTAAACTGTTCTTCACGAGCGATGAGTTCGTTGGTTTCAAACTGAAAGATGAGGAGTACATCAAGAGATTGTACACGACGTTCATGGGACGCGAGCCGGCAGCCAGTGAAGTCAGCTACTGGATGGGTGAGATCAAGAAGGGCACGCAGACAAAATACAGCGTAATGCAGTTCTTCGGCCAGTCGCCGGAGTTCACAGAAATCTGCAAGAAGTACGGGATCGATCGAGGAGAGATCTGAGTAGCGGTAGGATCAAATAGGAGGTCTTAGGCATATGAAAAGATGGGGCATGGCAATATTATTTCTTTCCTCTCTGATATCGGTGACGGTTGTCGGAGCGTGCTTGAACAGCCAGATCCGGGCTGAGGAGGGCGATCCGGAGCCTTCGGAAGATGTTGCGATCGATGAGACGAATTTCCCGGATGATAACTTCCGCCGCTATGTTTTGCTGGAGATTGACGAGAATTATAACAAAATATTGGAACCTCTCGAGGTGAGTTCGACCCAAAACATTTCTATCTCGTATAAATATGGAAGCCTGGACTCTTTGCAAGGAATAGAATTTTTTATTCGCCTGAAATCTCTGAATTGTGAGAATCTTCAACTGAAAAGTCTGGATATAAGTCAGAACACGAATCTGGAGAAACTGTACTGCGCTCATAACGATTTTAAGACAATCGATCTTTCCAATTGTCCTAAGCTCCTAGAAGCGATCAATTCCGGGGAACTCGAACTGGAGAACAATGATGAGCAGTATGTAGTTAAGGATGTGTTCAGAATCGATTCTTTTGTACAGACGACACCGCAACTTTTTGACCCGCTTCCCGAACCGGTAGAAGGGGAAGACATCCCTATAGATGAGTGGCATTTCCCTGATCCTGTTTTCAGATCTTATGTGCAATCTTTGGATAATGACGGGGATAAAACACTTTCAAAAGAGGAACGTTCGAACTTGTTGGATTATCAAAAGTCCATTAAAGTTTACACATTAAGAGGTATCGAATACTTTCCTTCCTTGAAGACTCTGACTATACTTGAATACAGTAGTAAAAAACTCCGGGCACTTGATTTGAGCGCAAATACAGAGTTGACAAAACTCGTATGCACCGGGACTGCGTTAACGGAGCTCGATTTAAGCAACAATACATTACTCAGGCAGATTGATTGTTCCAACAATAGATTACAAAGTTTATCCCTTGGTACGAATTCTTCGCTCGTAAAACTCGACTGTTCCAACAATAGTTTAACAAGTCTGGATGTGAGTCATGCCACATCTTTGAATCAATTGACTTGCTCTTCGAATAGAATAGCAAGTCTGGATGTGAGTCAGAACACGATGTTGACGGATTTGATCTGTAATTCAAATCAATTGGAAGAATTGCATATAGATCAAAATACTGAACTGAAATCGCTGGTGTGTGAATCTAATAAACTGACGAGATTGAATTTGAGCCATAACACTTCACTGGAGTGGATCAATTGTCAAACAAATAGGCTGACAGCTCTGGATGTGAGCAATTGTAAAAAACTGACTTCACTTTATTGCCAATGGAATGAACTGACGGATCTGGATATAAGTCAAAATACAGCTCTGATATATCTTTATTGTTTTTCTAATCAGCTGAAGAGTTTGGATGCAAGTGCAAATACGGAGTTGGTCGTTTTGGACTGTTCATCTAATCAACTGACGAATTTGAATGTAAGTACGAGCACACAGATGACGCAACTGTATTGTTCTTTTAATCAGCTGACGGATCTGGACGCAAGTAATAATACAAAACTACGGTGGTTATACTGCGATTCTAATCAGCTGACGAGCCTGGATGTGAGTAAGGACACGCTACTTTATTCATTAAGATGTTCCTCAAATAAATTGACTACACTTGATGTGAGCACGAACACTTCATTAGCGTATTTGCTATGTTCTTTCAATAGTTTTGAACAGTTGGATTTGACGAATTGTAAAATTTGGTTTAATGAAGGTTATTTTGTCAATGGTGGAAGGCAATTCAGAGGCACTATAGTAGATGATTATGTTGAGGTAACTTTTGAAGTTGACTCTTATGTAGTTACGAATCCGCTTCTCTTTGATCCTGTTATTACACCTACACCTACACCGACAAATACGCCTACACCAACGCAGGGACCAACACCTACACCGAAGACGCCAACGCAGGGACCAACAAAGACGCCAACCAAGAACCCGACA